>Ga0114923_10000843_pt1 | contig 22016 bp, 14 predicted proteins | sample SumtaG_FD_89578 | JGI IMG/M metagenome (GOLD analysis project Ga0114923, IMG submission 89578) | Deep subsurface microbial communities from Indian Ocean to uncover new lineages of life (NeLLi) - Sumatra_00157 metaG | ecosystem: Environmental > Aquatic > Marine > Oceanic > Sediment | place: near...
CCTGCTGCTTCTAAGACCAAAACTAAAACAAATACACGTCCGAAATTTCATCTTCAACGCACAGTATGATTTAGACTCCGGAAAATGGAACCTTGTACCTCTTAAAATAGACCCCTCCAAAGGGCCTGCAAAAAAAATGCCGCCCATTAAACTCGAAAACGGAATACTACAATACTCCAAGGTCTCTGCAGGACAAACTAAAATCATCGCCGAAATACCCCTCAATGCAGAACTGACTCCACTTGAATATCCAAAGGACATATGCTCATTCTATATAATAACTGCAGAAAGACTGGGCCTGACCGGCAGAAGCATACTTACAGGCTCCTGGAAGCCCGGCACTGTTACCATAACAGGAGATATCTCTTCTGCTGACATACCTGCTTTTGAAAGAACTTGGAGAATCGATGTCCTCGCCGCTGAACTCAAATATGAACCCGACGGCAATTACTCATTAAAGCTCAGAATTAATGACTTGTTCGGAACACACACACCCGCTTCTGACGTCTTTGACAAACCCGCCTTCTTCGAAAAATTCAACGCCGCTATCGTACTACAAAAATTCTTTTATCGATACCAGCCGGAAGGACAAATCGACATCCGACTCGACGCCTCGGGAAACCTGAAAAGTCTCGACCAATCCAATTTCCAGGGAACCATCTACTGCAAAAATGCCTCAATCACAGACCGAAACTTCCCATACCCGATGGACCACATCGTTGGAACCATCGGTTTCGACGAAAAAAGCCTTACACTTAACGACCTCAACGGTGAGCACAAAAATGTAAAGCTCTCTTTTGCCGGCCAGGTAAAAAACTTCGGGCCGAACTGGAACTGTGATATCCAAATGACAAGCAAAAACATGGCTCTCGACAGCGATTTGTACGGCGCCTTAACTCAAAACCAGAAAAAAGATTGGCTTAACTTCTCGCCCGCCGGAACCGCCGCCATAAAATACTCATTCATCCAAAAAAATGAATCAGACAAAAAAATACTGCTCGACGTCGACTTGCTTGAAATAGAATCAAAATGCAGATATTTCCCATATCCACTGAAAAATCTCACCGGAAGACTCTCTTTCGACCATGACTCTATCACTCTCAAAAACCTCATCTCAAAAGACCAGCACAAGAATATAAAAATCAATGGTAAAGTAACCAATCGACGTTCCGAAAGACCGGTATACGATATTGATATCATCGCAAATGATATCCCCCTCGATTCCACTCTCGCCGACGCAATGCCCCCTCAACAAAAACAACTCTTCCAGCGATTCAACATAAGCGGCTTTGCCGACGCCGACCTCAAAGTCTTCACACCCACAGATTCAACCGACCCCACTACATTTAAAGCAAACGTGTCCCTGAAAAACGCTTCGCTAAACGAAAATAATCTGCCGCTCATCATCTCTGATATATCTGCCAAAACCATAATCACTCCTGACCTGATAAAAATAGAAAACCTAACAGGACAACATAGTCAGGGACTGGTCTCCATCTCCGGATGGATTAGCCCCGCCGAAGAAAACAAACAGCTTCGCTATGAACTTTCAATAAATGCAAAGCAGGCACGGTTAAACGATGACCTGCTCAATCTCATGCCTGCCTCGTTTAAAAAAATTACCTCCGAACTAAATCCTCAGGGAAAAATAAACTACACCACAAACCTGCAAAAACACGCAGACCGGCAACCAAGCGAACAAAATATTATCGTCGAATGTCTCGACGCCAGCCTGAACCTGCCCTATTTCAGACACCCACTCAAAAATGTCACCGGAACTCTAAAGATAACAAAAAACGCCCTCGAGCCGAACAATATTACCGCTGACATCTTCGACAACGATAACCAGACTCCTATTGTATCAAACCTGAAAATAAACGGCAAAATAACGATGGCCGAAAACATCCTCAGCACTGGATACCTTGACCTGCACGCCGAAAACTTCTGGATTGGAAAAAAATCACTCACAAATATAAAAACATATTTCGATTACGACCCCGAAAAAAAAACCTGGACCACAAAAAAAATGGTCGCCGATTGTTATGGCGGATACATAACCGGAAAATGCGAACTAAAACAGCTCATCGACCGGCCCTCCGCATACTGGCTACAGGTAGGATTCGAAAATATCGACCTGAGACAATTTCTCGCAGAACCAAAAAATATCGAACAAATAAAAACCGAACCGACCGACCAGGATAACTATTCCACCGGAAAAATAAACGGCTCATTGGGCCTCGCCGCAGAACTTGACGAAAACTCGCCGAAAATCGGAAGGCTTCGTCTAAAAATTACTGACATGCAGGTCGGAAAACTCTCACCTCTGGCTAAACTCCTGCAGGTACTACAACTCAACGAACCAAAAGACTACGCCTTCGACCAGATGCTCATTGACTCGTACATCAAAAACAATAAATTATTCATCGAAAAGTTTGACCTCTCAGGACAGACCGTCGCTTTCAAAGGCTCAGGAACAATCGACCTTCAAACCGATATGGTCGATTTGCTACTCACCGCAAGAGGAAAACGCCCCGCCACCGACGAGCCTTCCATCTGGCAGTCTCTCACTGAAAGCCTTGGAACCGCCGTCGTCAAAATGGAAGTAAGCGGCTACCTTTACAACCCCAAAATCACTACTACAACATTGTCCATTATTAAGAAAGACTTCAAACTGCTCGGAATTGAAAACCAACAGTCTGAATGACCCCCATAAAAAACGTCTTTCCCCCTCTGGAAAACCATCTCCCCCCTAATTACAGATTAATCCACCTTGACTATCTCCGTAAAACGAACCAGGGCGCCGCCGCTCTGCGGATAGGCCTCTATCGCTCCGACAAGTCCAATCTTCTTACCCAATAGCTCTTTCATATCTAAACCGCTCGCCGGACCGCTCGGAAGTGCATAACAAAGCATCTTCCCCGAATCGTCTACTACTCGATAGTAGCCCGGGCCGTAAATACTCGAAACCTGAAGTTTGCCCATCGCCGCAAATTTACCCATGTCCGGAACCTTCGAAAGACCCGCCTCTCGCGCCTGCTCTATCTGCTTCTTCACTCCCTCTAATTGAGATTCCTGAAGTGGCAACTCCTTACCAATTGCAAGCGCCAGCTCGATACGCTCTATCTGCTTAACCGCAAACGCCGAATAACGGGCCGCCTTGCCCGCTTCTCCAATCTCCGCCATCTCAACCAGCGCCTTCTTGATATTCGAATAATCCTGCTGCTCTATCGGCTTCTCACGCTCCGATTCCATCCGCTTCGCCAAAGCATAATATTCCCTCAGCTTCTTCGCCTCCACTGAAGGGTCCGCCACCGGACGTTGTACCACAGTTGGCGCCGTCGGCTTCTTGACACCCTCTGCCTCCGCTTTGGGTTCCTCAACAATAGGCTTCTCAACCGCCACTGCTACCTCACCTATGGCTCCCAGAGCTCTCGTATATTGAGTACTCACCCAAAGGTAAGAACCTACCGGCGGAGAAATCTTATAGTAATCGCCTTCCTCTCCTGACAGTAGCTTGACTTTATCATCCCGGTTAAGTCTCAACTGAACGGTCGTACTGTGGATCGGCTTCAACTCAGACGAACCCGCATAAACTCGGACTGCATTACCGGTAACAGTACCTATGCTTTCCTCATCAGCGTTAATACTTACGTATTGTTTGGAAATCCACGAAAAACTACCCTCCGGAGGCACAATACGAGACCAACTGAACTGGCTCCCTACAACCTCCACCCGGACTCCTTGGTTAAGCTTGCCGCAGCGGTAGTAGTTCGTTCCTGGCCCGGAACGCATATTAACATTGTCACCTGTTATCTCCGCTACATATGGATAACCCTCAACGCCAATTTCGGTGCCTCCGGGGGAAACACCTTCTTCGGCGCCAATGACCGCCTCTCCTGCGAATATGACCCATGCCAAACTTAGAATAATAACGAGCAAAAAGAGATTGATGCGAGATTGCATTTTTCTGCCTCCCTAAAAGAGTCCTTTCAAAAAACCTTCCGAAACGCTAAAAAACATCGCACAACTAAACTTAGCACCCACCCCTCTCATTGTCAACTCTTTTATTGGCACAAATATCAACCGCTCCCAGGACTATTTTCCCCGCTCTCGAACCTTCGCAAGCTCCTCTTCGCACATCTTCACCTGCCCCGGCTCGGTCAGCTTGCCGCACGCAGCCTCCAGATTCTTCGCCGCAAGCCCAGGCTCCTCCAGATAACGACTGTAAATTATCCCCAGCATCAATTGAACCTGTTCCGAATATTCGTAGTTCGTATAGTGGGCCAAAAACTTCTCATAAGCCGCCGCCGCCTCCGAATGCTTGTTCTCACTCGCAAGCTGGTTCGCAATATCAAGTAAATACTGACGTGGTGGAACCTGTGAGCTGTCCGCCTCGGTAAGTTCCAGATAAAGCCTCGCCGCCTCCGGTAAATTCCGCTCACCCATCCGATTGCTTATCTCCTTGCGAAGCTCGCTTATCTTCGCCTCCTGCTTGCGCTGCGATGATGACTTGACCTCTTTTGCCCGGATACGCTTGGAACGAACCTTGCCGCTAAAAGGGTCATAACCGCTCGAAACCACGTCACGATACACACGACGACGGTTCCAACGCTTCAGCATCGAAAACAAATCAAAATGGGTACTGCTCAGCAAGCCTGTCGAAAGCAGCAAAAGCATCGAAAAAATACCGAATGTATATCCCGATAAATGCGCTCCATAAGCTATGCTCGGAATGCTGCGCTCGATAATATTGTCCCAGAAAATCAGCTTAAAGCCGATAAACCACAACGCTGGTATATCAACCGTGCTGATAAAAAAAAGCAGCCAGTAAAAAACCGTTATCAGCGTCTGTGGAAACAAAACCAGATATGCCCCCGTCACCGCCGCAACCGCGCCGCTCGCGCCAAGAACCGGTGAACCGCTCATCAAAACATGACCTATCCCGCTGAAAACCGCACCGGCCAGATACAAACATACGTAACCTACGTTACCAAGCTTGTCGTTGATATTGTTGCCGAAAAGATACAAAAAGAACATATTCCCGATGATGTGCTTTATGTCATGGTGAAGAAAGGCATAACTCACAAACTGCCACAGATAAGGTCGAAGAGGCGTCAGCATAAACTGACCCGCCCACTCTCGTAAAGGCTCAATCACACGAACGCCGTTTATTACCGCGCCATGGGGGGAATACGTAAGAAGGAAAAAAAATAAATTCGCCGCTATCAATCCATAGTTAGCATAGGGTGTCCGCCATGGACGTATACTCGTACGAATAGGCAACAAAATGAACATAAATTAAATACCTGTACACAACTCTCTTAAAAAGAATTGTTCTATTGTAGCGGGAAAATAATTTGCACACAAGACATAAAAAAAGGACGGCTTGCGCCGTCCTTCGCCTGGTTAAACCAGAACTTATACTTATCTTTCCCCCCTGCGGAAAACACCTCCCACCGCAACAGGAAAAATCCCTCTCGCCGGCTATTCCTTAGCCGGCTTGTCTATCCAAACAAAATATAAAAACAAAAAACCTTACCTCCAAACTTTTTAACAAAAAAATCTTTATTTTTTCGCCATCTGTTGTTATGCATTGGTTCTTGAAATACCCGATAACATCACCTTAAGGAAAAACACCGATAATGAACAATGAAACTATAAAAAAACGTATCAGGAAAATCCGCCTCCTGCTCCAAAAAAAGAACCTCTCCTCCCTCATCGTCACAAAATCCCCAAACGTAACACATATAACAGGTTTCCTTGGAGACGATAGCTGGGCGATAATCACCCCACGAAACGTCTACCTCCTCACAGACAGCAGATACACCGAACAGGCAAAAAACCAGTGCCGCCTCTGCAAAATCATCCAGCGTACCGACCCCATGCCACAAACAATCAACAAACTTCTCAAAAAATTAAAATCCCCCCAAAAACTTGCCGTAGAAACCTCGACCAGCATCGCCGACTTCAAAGCCCTCAAAAAACACCTAAACCTCAAAATAAAACCTGCCTCGAATATCGTCGAGCAAATCCGCTCTTCCAAGGACCCCGCCGAAATCGCCTGCGTAAAAAAAGCCGCTGACATCGCCGCCGCTGCCCTCAAACAAACCATAAAATCCATAAAGCCCCCAATTACTGAAAGCGAACTTGCAGGAAGACTCGACTTTCAAATCCGAAAGGCAAATGCCGCCAACAGCTTCGAAACAATCGTCGCCTTCGGACCAAACGCCTCAAAGCCTCACCACCAGCCCTCGAATAGAAAACTAAAACCAAAAGACTCCGTCCTTATCGACTTCGGCGTAAAATACAATGGTTACTGCTGCGACATAACCAGATGCTTCACTCTCGGCAAACCCTCACCTTTATACAAAAAAGCCTATGAAGCCGTACTAAAAGCCCAAACCGCCGCCATTAAAATGGTAAAACCAGGCGTCAAAATAAAAGACCTCGATGCCGCCGCCAGAAAAGTTATCGCCGACCAAAACTTCCCCGTCTATGGCCACGGAACAGGGCACGGACTCGGTATCGAAATTCACGAAGACCCCTTCTTAAACCAAAAAAGCAAAGACAAATTACAACAAGGCAATATTATCACCATCGAACCAGGCATCTACTTACCACGAAAACTCGGTATCAGAATTGAAGACGACATCCTCGTTACAAAAACAGGCTCACAAATACTGACTCGAAAATGTGATTTCAAATCCCTGACTCAAATCCGCTGATTAGATATTTGTTTGACTACGGAAAATAATCCGATATAATACATTTGTTCACTAGGGGTGGCCAAAAAAAGGGCCTGAGAAAAACCCTCTGAACCTGATCAGGACAATCGCAAAAAAATGCGTATATGCCTGCGTAGGAAAGTGATTAATTTAAAACCTGATTAAATCTAAAAAAATCGCTTCCTCGCAAGCGGTTTTTTCTTTTTTAAAAGAGAATAAAAAAATGACAACACAACTGCAAATCGCAAAATCCGGCAAAATCTCAGACCAGGTCAAATCCGTTGCAAAAGCAGAAAACCTCGACCCCAACCTCGTCCGCGACGAACTCGCCGCTGGAAGACTCGTAATACCCGCAAACACCCTGCACCTTAAAACCAACCTCCAGCCATGCGGCATAGGCCGGGCACTCACAACAAAAGTAAACGCAAACCTCGGCAAAAGCCCCGTCAGCTCCTCCATAGATGGCGAACTGGAAAAACTAAAAGCCGCACTCGACGCCGGCGCAGATACCGTCATGGACCTAAGCACCGGACAAAACCTCGACCGGACTCGCGAAAAACTCCTCGCCAACTGCCCCGTCCCTTTCGGCACTGTACCAATCTATCAGGTCATCGAAGGAAGAAGCGTCGAGGACATCGACACAAAAACAATCCGCCGCACAATTGAAAAGCAGGCCGCTCAGGGCGTCGACTTCTTCACACTCCACGCAGGAGTACTGAAAGAACACCTCCCGCTGCTCGAAAATCGCCTCGCCGGAATCGTCAGCCGCGGTGGTGCACTGCTCGCAAAATGGATGCTCCACTACAACAAGCAAAACCCCCTCTACGAAATGTTCGACGACCTTTGCGACATAATGGCCCAGTACGACGTCTGCTTCTCGCTCGGAGATGGCCTCCGCCCAGGTTGCATCGCTGACGCCACCGACGACGCACAGCTCGCCGAACTAAATACCATCGCCGAACTCACAAAAAGGGCTCAGCAAAAAAACTGCCAGGTCATCGTCGAAGGCCCCGGACACGTACCATTCGACCAGATTAAACACAACATGGAAATCCAGCAGAAACTCTGCAACAACGCTCCATTCTACGTACTCGGCCCACTCGTCACAGACATCGCACCCGGCTACGACCACATAACTTCCGCAATAGGCGGTACCGCCGCCGCTTTCTACGGCGCCTCCTTCCTCTGCTACGTCACACCGAAAGAGCATCTCGGCCTGCCAAACGCCGACGACGTCCGCATCGGCGTCATCGCCTCAAAAATCGCCGCACACGCCGCCGACATCGCACGCGGTATAAAATCCGCCGCCGACCGAGACAACAACCTCAGCCGCGCAAGGGCAAACCTCGACTGGGAAAATCACCTCGCCCAGTCCATCGACCCGAAAACCGCCCGAAAAATTCACGACCAAGCCTGCGAACAAATGAAAACCTCCACCCCCGACTCCGATGATTACTGCTCAATGTGCGGCCAGCCGTGGTGCAGCGTCAGAGTAAACAAAGAAATCAAAAAAAACATTAAAAAACACCCTTCCCACGCCAAATAACAACCACCATACGCCGCCTACGTCCGCATCGAATCAAGCTCCACCACCGCCACAGGCAAAAACAAAAATATCGGTAGCCACGCCCACAGCTCTGGTATCACCCGGTCGAATATCACCTCCGCCGCGAACATCTTACACATAAATATCGTCACAAGACACGCCGCCGTCACTCCAAAGCTTATCGCTATCGCAGACTTCATCGACTTCGGGTCACGGCACACCAGTATCGGAAGGCACACCATCAGCATAACAAGATTGATAATCGGCTCGGTTATACGAAAATGCTTCTGGCTCTGAAGCTGCGCCATGTCCTTGATCTTCGCACCAGCCAGAGAAAGCGCCGAAAGCTGCCGCCAGCTAAGTAAAGTCTTGTACTCCGATTTCCGACGCACCGGAATGTCCCTCGGCCCAATGTCACTCGCATAACTTTCTATCACCTGTACACCCTCACTGAACTCCTCCGATACCTTCCTTAGTTGCCCGTTCGTCAAAACCCATACCCCCTTCTCATAATCATACACTCCCTTCTCCGCGTCTATCCACCCCGTTACCTCCCACAAAACAGACCCCGGCTTCTTGCGACGAGTCACAATCGTAGGATTATAAAGTGTCGACGTCCTGACGTCGAATTTGTAAGACGAAATCAATGAGCCGTTCCCGTCGATTAAAAAATGAGCGTCATATGTCTCCTCACCCGGTATCGCGTCGTGACTGCGGACAAGCTTGTCGCTTAATGGCGGTATCAAAAATTCCTGGTCGATTACCAATATCACCGTCAATAGCATCGAAAATACCACTATCGGCGCCATTACTCGCTTCAAACTCACACCCGACGCCATCATCGCTACAAGCTCGTTGCCCCTTATCATACGGCCAAGAGAAAACGCCGCCGCCACCACCATTATCATCCCCGCAAAGTCCCGAAAGTAAAGCGTGCAGTTCAATCCGTAAAACACAAATATGTTCCGCAAAACCGCAAATGTCCCAAGACCCGCATGCTCCGTAAACTCATCCAGATTCACAAACAAATCTATAATTACACGAAGACCTATCAGCACGCAAAACGATATCCCGTAACCTATCAGAAAATTCTTCGCTACATATCTGTCCAGTATCTTCATACTTCTATCAAACCACACTAATGCTTCAACAGTTTTCGGTACACCACAAAAGCCAAAACACCCAAAATAATAATACCGCCCCACATCAACGCTATACCGGAAATAGTCGACGACCCCGGGTTCTTCGTCACGTTCTTACCCATCATTATGCACACTATCAGTACCGCCGCAGGTATCGAGCTCGCTCCGAATGCGCTCAGAAGATGACCTCCCTTCTTCATAATTCCAAGGCCTATACCAATCATTATCAAAGACACACAACCTATCCCGAACACCAGACGACTGTGAGTCTCCGCCTTTATCTCAACAAATGTCTTCTCTATCTTCCTCGCAAGTCCCCTTTGAAGACCGACCAGCCTCTCGCTCGGCCCTCCCGCCAGCGACGAAGTTAACACCTCCGGCCGGATGCATGACAGAACGTCCTCGCTCTTAAAATTGTCCGTCACTGACCTCGGAAGTATCAAACCTCGAATAATGCACCTGCGGTCTAATAACTCCGTCCCGTCCGCCTGATGCCACCTCGCGTTATAAAGCTCCAGCGTCAGCGTCGGAGCAAGCTCGTCTCCCTCAATATAAAGCGTCCCCTTCACGCACTCCAGCTTCCGAAGCAGATTCTTGCCCGATATGTCATACTCATTCACCACAACTTCACCAAAAAGCTCAACCTCCTTTTCCTCCTTCTCGTCAACCACGCAGTTGTTCGCCGTAAACTCTACAATCCGCTCGCCGCTGTGAAGCCGGTAAAACCTCTCACCGTCCATTCCTGTTACACGGGAAATGTCCTGGGCCAAAAGCTCCGCCGTGAACTGCGCATAAACTCCACGCGCCAATCTCGCAATGGGATAAAATCGCATCGGTTCAATGCGTATCTTCTTCATCTCGTCAATCTTCTTGAACTTTATGTTATCTCCCAAAAGAGACGGAAATTCCTTCGTCACCGGCAAACGCTCCGCCGAAAATGCCATATCATTACCAAGCCCCATCCGGTATATGTTATTCGCCGTTATCTGAACCTCGTTAAATCGCCGGTGAGCATTGAAATGTACTTTCGCGCTCTCCGCTGTCGTAATACGCTCTATCCTGACGCCCTTTACCTCCGCGATAATAACACCACGAAGCATCTCCTCCTCCAGATTCGACTGGTCCGCATAAATAAGATACTGCTCCTTACCCGTATCAGGTAGCTTGTAATAACCCTTACGCTGAATATTACGAAATATTATCTGCTGGGCGTCCGCCTTCAATGAACTCTCCGCTCGCTGCACAAATACCGGCATAACGTGAAAACTCAAAAGAAGGTTCGCTATCGCAACTATCACCGCAAGCAAAAAACCCGGATATACCAGAGTCAATAGACTTATACCGCTCGCACGGCATGCGTCAAGCTCGTTATCGCTCGCAAAACGACCGTAAACCAATGCACCCGAAAACAACGCCGCCATCGGCAATACAAACGTAAGGGTTATCGGAAGAAAATAACCTATTAGGTGAACCACCTGACGTGGACCCGCACCGAATTCCTGTATCGGACGAAGGATCATACCCAAACTCAGCATCAAAGTCAAAGCCACCGCCGCAAGCAAAAATACCTTCATAAGCTCGCGAAATATATACCTGTGAAGCGTGAATACCATAACCACTGTCCCAATACTAATCAAAAAACAACCCATACCATATAAGCAATACAATAACGCTTTGCAACAAAATTCTTACCACCTCCAAAACACCTTAAAATGTTTTGCCGTATTTTATATTTGCCTACAAAAACAATTTCCCGTAAAATACAGAGTCGCGATATAAGTTCTGCTCAAAATTCTTTGTCAGGAGTAACTTATGAAATACCGCCAATTCCTCTCCTCGCTCTTTTTGCTGTTGGTGTTCGGCCCATTGTTCTGCCTCGCCGCCGATACCGTCATCCTCAAACAGGGCCAGATTATAACCGGCGATATACTCGTCGAAAAACAAAACAAAATCATCCTCGATATAGGACTGACCGTATTGGATATACCAAAACAGGAAATACTTGACATTAAGTACGAACAGGACGCTAACCAACTCGATGCCCAAAAACAAAACGACCAAATGGCCGAAAACAACGAACAAACACCCGACGTCGGAAAACTCTACTCAACCGCAAAAAGGGAAAAAACTACCGTCGAAAAAGCTGTCGAACAGGTCGCCGAAGCCGTCGTAAAAGTCAAAAGCCCGACCGCAATGGGCTCCGGGTTCTTCATAAACCCCGATGGTTATCTCATCACAAATTACCACGTTATAGAAAAAGAAACCAAAATAGAAATCACCGTCTTCCTGAAAAAACCCGATGGCTTCGAAAAAAAAGAATTTAAAAAAGTTAAAATCGAGGCCATTAATCCCTTCGTCGACCTCGCCCTGCTAAAGGTCGAAGACCTAAACGGCACAAAAGTGAAATTCGCCCACTTCGGCTCCATCGATGATATGACCGTCGGCGAAAGGGTCTTCGCCATCGGTACACCTCTCGGACTCGAAAGAACCGTTACCGACGGCGTCATCAGCACTAAAAACAGGGCCTTCGAGGGACTCATTTACATACAAACCAACGCCGACATAAATCCCGGTAATTCCGGAGGACCGCTATTCAACCTCGCTGGACAGGTCCTCGGTGTAACAAATATGGGATACATCTTCTTCGGCGGACTCGGCTTCGCAATACCCATCAATTATGTCAAGCACTTCATCGATAACCGCGAAGCTTTCGCATATGACAAGGACAACCCCAACACCGGCTTCAGATACATCCAGCCCGACAAAAGAACAAATAAGAATAAACCTGAATTCCTCAAAAATAAATCCGGCAAAAAATAATCTCCTGGAAAATTTACTCTGAAAGGCCAAAAAAAATGAAACCGCTCCCAAAAAAGACTCTCCTCCTAATCGCTGTCCTTGTATCCGCTTGCTCCGCCGCATACGCCAAAAACTTCCCTAAAACCGCCGCTATCATACCCCCTGATACCATGGTTCTGCTCAACACCGAGGATTTCCAGCAGATAAAAACTCAGTTCGAAAAAACAAGCCTTTACAAACTCTACAAAGACCCCGCCATGGCGCCCTTCCTCGAAAACCTTAAAGCAAAATGGAGTAAAAAAATACAGGAACTTGACGAAAACGATATCTTCAAAACCTTCATCGACGCCGACGTCCTGCCACATGGAAAAGTCGCTCTCGCCTTAGTCTCCGAACCCAAAACAAACGACCCAAATCAGGAACCGCAAATTATCTTAATAAGCCAGTGGGGACCGAACCTCGATAAAATAAAAGACGCCGTCAGCAAACTCGTTCAGAAAAATATTGACATGGGAGGACACCAGAAAAGCAGCGAAAATTACCGCGGCGTCGAAATACATACTATGATTGACGAAGCTTCCGCTGTATTTACCTACTCCTTCGTCGATGACCTCTTCATCGGTACCTTACACCCGGAACTGCTAAAGTTCGTTATCGCACACATAAAAGGCGCCGAAAGCCCAACGCTCCAAAACGACCCCGATTACACCGATGCCCTCGCCGCAACAGGACCAAACCACGACATAACTCTCTTCGTTAACATAAAGCAAATCATTAAAGCCGCAATCGCAAGGGACAATACCGAAAGCACAAAAACCGTTATGGCAAACCTCGGGCTTGAAAATGTCGCCGCACTAAACTCCTCTCTCGCGCTCGCAAGAGAACCCGATAACCAGTTCCACGCAAAAGCACTACTGAAAATCAATGGTACTAAAAAAGGCATCTGCAAAATGCTTGAAGCAGACCCCACTCCATCGAATGTACCTCAATTCATACCACCATCAACCTATCTCGTGACATTGATGAACCTCGATATCAAAAAAATCTATCAGGAAATTTACAACATACTCTACAGCTTCAACCCAATGAGCGCCGCCATGATGCAAATGCCGCTGCTGCCTCCGGGACCAAACGGCGAACCTGGCGTCGACCTGAAAACCGGTATCATCGACAACCTCGGCAACCAAATCCTCTTCTCACAGACCATCGAAAAACCTCTCAACAAAGACTCTGTCCCAGAATTCATCTTCGCTCTGGCTCTCGGAAATCGCCTCGAACTCGAAAAATCAATCTCCCTCATCTATGACAACATGGAGTCCGACGCAAGAAGAGAACTACTCGGCCATACCATTTACATGATTAACCTGCCCCCAATCCCCTTCCTCACAGCAAACATAATGCCCGTACAGGCTACCCCTCAGCCGACAAGGCAAATATTCCCGAAATTCGCCTTCACTATTACCGACACGCACATTATCATCTCGACCGAAAACGCCGTCGAAAGAGCCATCAGAACACTAAACACCCCACAGGCACCATCCGTGGCTTCCAAAAAGTGGTTCAACGCCGCTAAAACCGCTATACCTTCTCTCGTCGGCTTCGCGTCACTACAGGACAATGCCGTCTCAAATGAAATCTACTGGTGGATGATGAAGGAAAAAGCTAAAATCGACCCAAACTCGCCGACTCCACCTACCGCGCCACAAATATATATGCCCACCGTTCCAATGTCCGACTTGTTTGACGCAAAACTACTGCCCGATTTCGAGCTCGTAAGAAAATATTTCGCTCCCTCCGCATTCTACGGCGTCACAAGACCGGACGGCTTCTTCTTCGAATTGAAGTACCTAAACTACCAACAGGAAAATTAATGACAAATATTTCTAATGTATGACTTTATTGAGAGGATAAGTGATTATACCCGATGCGCCCGCACGCTTCAACGCAGGTACCAGCGTACGTTCTATCTTCTCCTCGATAATCACTTCTATCGCTACATAATCTGAATCCGCAAGATTCGAAATCGTCGGGCTCTTCTCCGCAGGAAGTACTTTCAACACCGACTCCAAATCCTTCTTACTTACGTTCAGCTTCAAACCAACTCTGCTCCGGGCGTCTATCGCCGCATTCAGCAAAATCGATATGTTCTCTATCTTCTCTCGCTTGAACTTCTCGCCCCAGGAATCCTTGTTCACTATAAAACGTGTCGTCGATGTTATCACTGTATCTATTACTCGCAAATTGTTCGCCGCAAGGGACGAACCCGTCTCCGTAAGCTCCACTATCCCGTCCACAAGACGAGCCTTAACCTCCGTGGCACCCCAGCTGAACTCCACCTTCACTTCTATCTTCTTATCAGAAAAATATTTCCGAGTCACGTTCACAAGTTCCGTCGCAACTATACCTCCACGCAAATCACCCGCCTCGCTCACCTTCGATTCGCTCGGAACCGCCAATACCCATCTCGCAGGCTTGCTCGTCGACTTGCTGTAAGCCAGCTCGCATACCTCAACAACATCGGACTCGTTCTCCATTATCCAGTCGTATCCCGTAATTCCCGCATCCAGAACACCGTCGGCCACGTACCTGCTCATCTCCTGTGCGCGAAGCATAACCAGCCGTATCTCCTCGTCGTCTATACGAGGAAAATAACTCCGCTCAGAATCCAAAACTCCAAAACCCGCCTTGGCCAAAAACTCTATCGTCGACCTTTGAAGACTCCCCGTCGGAATACCTAATTTCACAACTTTCTCAGCCATCGTAATACTCTTCCCTTCTTTACCATCCTTTGTGAGTCCTTTTCTTGCTCGCCTTTTTCTTGGACTTCTTCTTCGTCACCTTCTTGACTCGCTTCTTCGCTTTAGACCCGCTACCTTCACTCTTAAGACGCAAATATGTATAAAACTTGTAAGCCCCTGATGCCGAAATCTGATGCATCAAAAATCCTTCTATCTCCTGTTCGTCAGACTCCGGGTGAACCAGTTCTTTACTCCTTAAATATTCTATCATCCTTGCGGTAAGAGGCATTGCATGGCTTTGCAACGACATCAGCATACAGTAATTGACTACAAAACGACTCACGCCTTCTATCTTGCTCAGTACTTGTCTCGCCGGACGCTTGCTCATATTCTCCAACGCATCAAGGCTTACCGTATTATACTTCCTGAACAACCCCCGCAATGCTTCGACAAGTGTCGATGATATCCTATGCGTAACCGCCGTGTCATCGCCAAGAACTTCTAATATCTCTCCCGAACGAGAAACGCGAAGCTCGTTAAAATCAACAAAGTGTCCAAGAATACGCTTATAAGCCCCCTGTGCCCAGGACTCACTCTTAAGCTCGCTTATAATACCGTATACAAGGGCTCCGACAGGATCCGCGTAATCCGGCTTCTCCACCTTGCCATACTCACGCTTCAGCTGCCGGTAAAACTTCTGAACCTTGCCTGAATAGTCCTGGCTGTTCTTCATTTAAGCCTCTCTATCGCCTGCTAAAACATAAACATAAAAGAACACCGAATGCAAAACGGCAATTTACTCACTTTCGCTCTCCTCGTCAATCGAATACTTCTCTTTAAGTTCATTCGTTACCTGCTCTATCAGCCGCATCGTCTCAAGGGTCTTTTTCAGCTTCTCATCCTTATGAAAATGCAATACAGGACAAAACTTGCTCTGTATCCGCTCGCCCAGAAGCTGCTGTATCTTGCTCCGGGCATGGTTTATCGCAATATACGTCTTCTTCGACGACACCTCGTCCTTCCCCATTATGCTCAAATACACGTCCGCTCTACGTAGGTCCGGCGACATCTCAACGCCCGTAACACTTACTATGCCTTCTATACGAGGGTCACTAAGATGGCTCAAAATCGCTTCACTCACCGCCTCCTTCACCACTCGGCTTACCTTCGCCTGCCTGCGAGTTGACATAATACACCCTCACTTATCTATATCATCATGGAATTAATATTCGTAAATCCGAATGACTTGGACCACTAAAATAAACAGATTTAAAGAGCTCTCGCAACCTTGACTATCTCGTAAAAGCCAAATACGTCGTCTATCTTAACATCGTCAAACTTCGCTAACTTTATACCACACTCCATCCCCGTCTTCACTTCGCGAACATCATCTTTAAAGTGCTTCAGAGAATCTATAACCAAATCGTCTCGGATTACAACATTGTCACGTATCAAACGTACCTTCGCTCCCTTCGTCACAACCCCCTCACTGATATAACAGCCGGCTATCGTCCCAAGACGGGATACCTTAAACGCCGCACGTATTACGCCGCGACCAAGTGATTTCTCCTTCTCCTCGGGTTCGAGAAGACCGACCATCGACTGCTGTAAATCTTCTGTTATCCGGTATATCACACTGTAAAGACGTATCTCTACACCGCTTTGCTCCGCCAGACGAGCCGCACGGTCCTCACTCACAACGTTAAAACCTATTATAATCGCGTTCGAAGCCTCCGCTAATACCACATCGCCTTCCGTTATACCTCCAGGAGATGCGTGAAGTATCTTAATCTTAACCTCTTCCGTGCTAAGCTCCGACAAATACTTCATCAAAACGTCCACCGATCCCTGAACGTCCGCACGAATAATAATATTTAATTCCTTCACATTGCCAGCCTCTATCTGGCTGAACAAATTATCCAATGTCACCAGGCTACGCTTCACTAAAGTGTCCTCGCGTGAGTACCTTACCATCTCCTCGGCCGCCGACTTCGCACGGTTGATATCGGAAAGAACGTAAAACCTGTCACCTGCCTGGGGAACACTGTTAAGACCCGTTATCTCAACAGGCATCGAGCTCGTCGCCTCCTTAACCGTCTTGCCGTAACTGTTACGCAAAACTTTTACTCGACCATAAGACGAACCGGCCAATACCACTTCGCCTTTCTTAACACTGCCTTCCTTGACCAGCAAAGTCGCTACCGGACCACGCTTCGATGACATCTTAGACTCTACTACCCAACCCGTAGCAGGGATACTATTGTCCGCTTTAAGCTCCAAAAGCTCCGCTATATAATCCAGGTGCTCCAGCAAATCCTCTATACCCTCACCAGTCACCGCGCTCGTCTTAACTACCTCCGTCTCACCGCTCCATTCAGCAGGAGACAAATCTCGCTCCGCTAACTGGGAATATAAACGATTTATATCACAACCAGGCAAATCTATCTTATTAAGCGCCACTATCACTGGCACACCCGCCGCCTTCGCGTGATTTATCGCTTCTACCGTCTGGGGCATAACGCCGTCATCTGCCGCTACCACCAATACTACCACGTCCGTCATGTTCGCTCCACGAGCTCGCATCGCCGTAAAAGCCTCATGCCCAGGCGTGTCCAGAAATGTCACTCGCCGCTCGCCAAGACGTACCTGATACGCGCCGATATGCTGGGTAATACCTCCTGCTTCGCCCGAAGTAACATTCGTCGAACGTATCTTGTCCAGCAAACTCGTCTTGCCGTGGTCTACGTGACCAAGCATCGTCGCTATCACTGAACGCTTCTCAAGGCACTTACGCTCGCGATTCTCAAACTCCTCACGGATCTGAGATTCGATTGTAACTTTATGCTCGACTGTCAACTCCGTACCGAACTCCAACGCCACCAGCTCCGCAACTTCAGGCGATATCACCTGGTTCGCCGTTGCCATCACTCCCTGTCCCATCAGTTTGCCCATTATCTCCGCCACCTTCGCTGCCAGGACACCCGACAATCCCTTCACCGTAATAGGCTCGTTTATCGTCGCCGTCAATGGACGCCTAACTTCCGCAAAGCCCGCATGTTGCTTACTCAATATCTTGCGCGATGGACGCAAACGAAGACCCTCCCCACCTGCCGCTTCAAGACGTGCCTGACGCTCCTCTATGTCACGCTGACGCCAACCGGGAGACTTCGACCGCCGGCTGGATTCCGTTACCTGCTCGCTGCGACGACCATGAGTCCGGTCCTTACGATGCCCAGGACTGCCTTTTTTTGGCTCCGAATCTGCTTTTTTCTCGGAACCCAACTTCGATTCATCATACATCAAGGGTTCGGTAACCGGAGCATCATAATGAAGACGTGGCTTCGGCTTCGCTGGACGCAAATTCTCCGGCTCCTCGACGCGTATCACCTTCGGGCCGCTAAGCTGAGCAGGAGCAGGCTTCTCCAGCAAAGGACCTGCAGGAACTACCGGCTCCGGTTCTGGATGCTCGACTATCTGAGGCCCTTTCGGCCTCTTCTCCTCCACCGCCGGCTCCTCCACCGCCGGCTCTTCCACCGCCGCCACGGACTCCGAAACTTCCAATGCCGCCGGTTCCTCAACCTTCTTCTCGACTATCGGCTTCGCAACACGTTTACGCTTGACCTTCTTCCGGACACGGACCTTCTTCAAATCCACCTTATCCGTTGTCTCTATCGTCGTGACATTATCACCCTCACTAAACCACTCTCGTATCGTCGCCGCCAAACCCGCCGATATCGTCGACATGTGGTTCTTAACGTCAAGACCTTCATCATGACATTTCTGTACTATCGCCGGGCTCTTTACTCCAAGCTCCTTGGCCAAAATATAAACTCGAGTCGTTGCCAATGTAATACCTGATTTTAGCTAATAAAAAAAAACTCGCCTAATCTCAAATATATCCGTCAAAAACAATATTATTCCTCTTCCTTCTCCGTCTTCTCTTCCTTCACCGCCTCTTCTTCCGTCACCGCCTTCTCTTCCTTCACCGCCTTCTCTTCCGTCACCGCCTCCTCTTCCGTCACCGCCTCCTCTTCCGTCACCGCCTCCTCTTCCGTTACCGCCTTCTCTTCCGTCACCACCTCCTCTTCCGTCACCGCCTTCTCTTCCTTCACCGCCTTCTCTTCCTTCACCGCCTCCTCTTCCTTCTCCGCCTCCTCTTCCGTTACCGCCTTCTCTTCCGTCACCACCTTCTCTTCCTTCTCCGCCTTCTCTTCCGTCACCACCTCCTCTTCCGTCACCGCCTCCTCTTCCGTCACCACCTCCTCTTCCGTCACCGCCTTTTCTTCCTTCACCGCCTTTTCTTCCTTCACCGCCTCCTCTTCCTTCACCGCCTTCTCTTCCTCCACCGCCTTCTCTTCCGTCACCGTATTCTCTTCCTTCTCCAGAATATCTTCCGCCTGAAGCTTCTTCGACTCAGCCGCCTGAACCTTCGCCTCTTTGCGCGCCGCCGATACCAGCTTCTCCGCAAGCTTAGAATCCAATTTCAATTCATTCACCAATGGCTCCGGACCAACATCTTCCAAATCCAAAACCGATATAATTCCAAGAGCGATAAACTTATCGACTATCCCCTCATCCACTCCTTCCAAGCTCTTGACGCACTTCGTCAGCCTCTCGACTCCCTGATTGTATTCGTCCGGAGTCAGGATATCTATGTCCCACCCCGTCAGACGCGCCGCCAAACGTACATTCTGACCATGCTTACCTATCGCAAGGCTCAACTGGTCCTCATCCACAACTACCGTCGCCCGGCCCAACTCAAAACAAAGTGCTATCTCGCTCACTTTCGCTGGCGTAAGACCGTTCGCTATTAAAATCTGAGACGAATCGTTCCACCTCACTATATCTATCTTCTCACCACCCAACTCCTCCACTATGTTCTTTATCCTGCTGCCCCTGACTCCAACACACGCGCCTACCGGGTCCACCTTCTCGTCCAGCGACGCCACCGCTACCTTCGTGCGGTAGCCCGCCTCTCGCGCCAATGCCCGTATCTCTATCACCTTCTCCGCTATCTCCGGTATCTCCTGCTCGAAAAGACGACGAATAAAATCAGGATGCGTCCGCGACAATACTATCCTCACCTGGCCAGCCGCCTCCTTCACCTCAAGTATCAGGCACCTGACCCGCTCGCTCGGACGATGTGTCTGGCCCATTATCTGTTCGCCCCGCGGCATTATTCCCTCCGCACGACGGTCCAGATTCACCACCAGCATCCCGCCCTCGTAACGCACCACCGTCCCGCTCGCTATTGTTCCCCTCCGCTGGATAAACTCCGCATAAATGCTGTCACGCTCATCCGCGCGTATCTTCTGTATCATCACCTGCTTCGCCGTCTGAGCCGGTATACGGCCCAACCGCTTCATATCGATCTCTTCATCGTCCTTATAAGCCTTTATCTCGCCCGTCTCACGGTCTATATGAACTGTTACATTGCCCTCAGGCTCACCGAAATGCTTTCTCACTCCCGATATCATCGCCTCTTCCAAATCCACGAATATCGACTCACGTTCGATGTTCTTGTCCCTCGCTATGTTCTCGACTATCCTGAGTAATTCCTGATTCATCCCGTTTTTTCTTCCTGACCAAAATACAAAAAAAAATGGAAACCTTTACCGGCTCCCACTGCAACACCAAAAAACGAACTGAGGTTCTGGCCTTTTTAAACTACATCATCTGCCTCCGATAGCAACAAACCTCATTCACTTCTCGACACCGGAGCGAAAACCACGACTTCCTGGCCGCCGTATGAGCGCAAAAACGCCGCTGAACATCCGTTTTGTTCAGCTTAACTCTCACAACTCTCAATCCCTGCTAAAGACATCGTTAAAAACCTTTCTTTTTCTACTTCGGCAGCCTTTAAAAAACAACAAAGCCAAGCACAGTATTTTAATCGTCATTCCGAACTACAGCAATGATTTTTTTGACATTTTTGTACTATTATCACACCAAAAACACCCATAACCTGCCAAAAACCCACCTCAAACACAATTTTATCCCAAAAAATCACATTTTTTAAAAATTCAAACAAATGATTTAAATACCCCCTCCTCGCAATAATCAATCATCAGTAATCAATAATCATTTAAATAAGCCCCCCTCCTGCCCCCTCACAAAACTCTCTTGACTAAGCCCCTAATTGCTGCTCTGATATACCCCGGCAGCTTTTAAAAGGAGGCAAAATATGAAAAAGCGACTAATTCTTCTCTTTGCCCTCGCAATATTTGCTCTTACAATCGCACGAACCCAATTTGCGGCAACTCCCCAATCAAATCGGCTCCCCGACTTTCGAAAGCCCGATTTCTCAGGCCTTACTCCCTATCGCGTACTCCGCGTTAATGATGATGCATCCTTTGTTGTCGGCTATAAGAGCAGAAAAATTACCGTCCGCCTTGCCGGTGTCAACCCACCCATAAAAATCTTGACCACCGAATATTACGACTTTGCCTATCACTTCACAAACAATTTGCTCAAGGGAGAAAGGCTTTACCTCATAGATGACCCACCCGACCAGCACTCCCCCCAGCGGGCACAAAGGCTGGCATACGCATATCGCTTGCCCGATGGACTCTTTATTAATGCCGAAATCATCCGCCAGGGATACGCCCGAGCATATGAACAATCACCCGCCAAGTATGCAAAAGAATTCAAACAGCTTGAACAATTTGCCAGAAAGGCCCATAAGGGACTCTGGTCCCCTGCGCCTAAAGGTTACAAGCCTCCCAAAGAACCAGAACCTCTACAAAAAAAACCTGGAAAATAAACGCCTTTACTTGAATGTGAACTTGTCCTGCCTGCCCTCCGTAGCTTTGGCGAAGGGGGGAGCTTGTCGAAAGAGCCTGCGGCGGCAAGCACGGCCCTGCAGCGCATTTTCCTTGACTTCGTTGACGTTTTTTGCGAGAAAAACCCCTTAACTCCGCCAGCATATTGCTGACTATAAGATGAAATTACCTTAAGGAAAAAACAAAATGAACCTAATCCGAAAAATCCTCCTGCTCGCCCTCCTGCTCTCTTTCAATCCCGCCCTCTCCGCCCAGAACACCGTCGCCTTCTACTTCTCCGCACA
>Ga0114923_10000845_pt1 | contig 21999 bp, 10 predicted proteins | sample SumtaG_FD_89578 | JGI IMG/M metagenome (GOLD analysis project Ga0114923, IMG submission 89578) | Deep subsurface microbial communities from Indian Ocean to uncover new lineages of life (NeLLi) - Sumatra_00157 metaG | ecosystem: Environmental > Aquatic > Marine > Oceanic > Sediment | place: near...
CTTTATTTGAAAGAACTTGCAGTCCCTGTTTAATAGGGCCAAAAGCTGTTTGATTATGATTTATGCATAAAAAGCGGCCATCGCCTGGCCACCGCCGATGGTGTGAGTAAAAATTGGGCATATTCAGAGGGGGGAGGCAAAAAGTGACTCATCCGGTAAATGAATATCTGCAGATGAGTTCTGATTTCCGGCATCGACTGCCAGGTTAGTGCAAAATCCAGGTTCAATTCTATTTCGATCCTCTCACGGAGCTCAGTGACCTCAGTGGTAAAAAACATCGCCTATGTAGGAACCACTGTTTCACACCAGTGCGCATTAATCGGTTGAGCTAACAAAGTAAGCCGCATCCTCTTGCTTCCCTTTTCTCCCACACACACTCTCCTGTATTGGTGATGCTGGAATGAACGGATACAATGCAGTAAACTGGGGTATAACGAGGAAAGCAGTACCTTTTGAAAAATGGGAGTCATATCGATGCCGCAAGTGCTTTCAGCCGGGTGGCTTTATCTTTTTATCTTTGTCATGGTCATCAGCCTGGTCAGAATTTTCTTTAAGCTCCGGACGATCCAGCAGGAAGCGCCCATGGACAGGCCGGTGATCAAGGTGGCTCCGGTTTCAATGGCGGAGCCGGAGCTGGGGGGTGAGCCCGAGGAGGATGCCCTCCTGACCGAGCCCGATGATCTAATCAGGCGGGGTGATTATAAGGGAGCGTTGGGATCGCTAGAGCAGCTTCTCGATGATCTTTCGCCTACTGAAGACCGTGAAGCCAGGGGAAAGGTTCTTTTCAGGATAGGAGCGTGCCACAGCCGTTTGGCAAGCGAAGAGGAAAGGCTCCAGCACATACTCAGGGCAGGAGAGGCTCTCAGGGAGTCTGTGCGTCTTTTTTCTCCCGCCCGATTTCTCAACCACTATCTCAGGGCGCTTGGCGAACTTGCCACGGTCTATGGGGATCTCGCCGGGGAAAAAAGTCCCGTTGAAAACCTTTCCCAGTCGGCCAGAACCTGTGAGACTGCAGCGATTTCAGCTGGTCAAAGTGGTCTTGGCGGACCCGAGGCCGATTTTCTTGCACGATCCGGCAATGCGTACAGACAGCTGGCTTCTTACAGTGAGCCCCAGATCAACCTGAGGAGGGCGGCAGCTGCCTATGAGAAGGCTGCGGCTGTTCTGGAATCTGATGACAGTAATGAAGCTGTTTCAGGGTTGATGAGGATCCTGAAGGTTATGGGAGATACCTATGTGGATCTGGCTGGGTATTTTCAAAAAGCGGAAAGCCTTGCCCGCGCTGTGAGCGCTTACCAGGGAGCGCTTGAGATCCTGGATGAAACGCAGCATTTAAGAGAGCGTTGTGTGATCCTGGCTGACACGAGTAGGGTCCTCCTTGAACTATACGATATTGAAAAAAATCCCGCCCATCTCCGGCAGACTCTGCGATACACCCGCGATGCCCTGGAAGCAGCAAAGGGAGAAGAAAACGTGGTCCAGAGGGGTCTTGCCATGGCACTTATGGGGGATGCCCTGACCAGGTACGCCGGGGTCAAGGATCGGAGAGAGAACCTGGAGAGGGCGGTGAAGCTCTATGAGTCCTCTCTGGGGATACTGAAAGATGGGGAGGAGGCCCCCGAGCGTGAGCGCGTGAAGGGGGCGCTGGCGGAGACTGTACAGAAGATCATCGGAGGGGGAGAGGGGGAGAGTGGGGGAGGGGGAGGAAAAATCACCGGAGGGGGTGAGGGGGAGAGTGGGGGAGGGGGAGAAAGTGCACTGGACGCGGAGTAAATCCTGGAAAGCGGCAAGGGGCGGTGCAAATGAACTTTCCCCGTGTCGCCGTGTCCCCGTGTCGCGCACGGGGTGAGGCTATAAATATATGAGATCCATTGACGAAATAATTGCCGGTAACCAGCCTCGCCCCGTAGTCATTGCTCACCGCGGTGCGTCCCACTACCACCACGAGAACACCATGGAGGCATTCGTGGAGGCGGTGGACATGGGCGCCGAGATGATGGAGTTCGACGTGCGTCGTACAGCCGACAACATCCTGGTGATTCACCACGACTTTGATTTTGCCGGCGACGAAATCAAAGCTATGTCCATATCTCAACTACAGGAAAGGTCAGGAGTGGCTGGGTACACCGTACCGACTCTTATTGATGTTCTGGAATTTTGTGAAAGCAAAATTCCAGTAGACATTGAACTCAAGGAGGCGGGCTACGAGGAGCATGTGCTCGATACTATCCTGGGCATCCTGGAAACGGACCGATTCATCATCACCTCAAGCTTCGACGGAGTGATCAGGAGAATCAAGGACCTGAACCCAACGATCCGGACGGGACTGATCATCGGCGACCGTCCTCGCCGGCAATTGCCCTTTAACCTATACCCTGGGCGCAGGGTCCGCCGGACCGGAGCCGACGCGCTGGTGGTCAGCCAGAAGCTGCTGAAGCTTGGCTTCCTGACCACCACCAGAGGACTCGGGCTGCCTGTCTGGGTCTACACCGTCAACGATCGGAAAGAACTGGGGGAGATGATCAAGGAAAAACGGGTGGGAGGGATCTTTTCCGACCGACCTGATGTAGCACTGTTTTTGCGTGACATCCACACGGTCGGTCAGAATGCAGAATGATAGGTTCAGAACGCAAAGCCCAGAATAAGGTCAAAAGCTTTAACGCAGAGGGCCGCAGATCGGCCTTTTCCAGGCCGAATCGCAGAGAACCGCAGAGTAAAGCTGAACTTAGGAGAAAACGCAGTTACTATAAAAGCGGCAAGGGCTGAATTTAACAGGGATGAAGGGGATAAGGGGGATAAGGAAATCCCAGAAGTTCCCGGAGAAAGCCATAAACGGAATAAAGGATTGTCATTCCGGGCAGAGCGTAGCGAGGACCCGGAATCCAGCCTTGTTTGCCACGTCGTAGTCCGAAGGATGTAGACGGGTCATCGAGAGCTGTTACCCATGCGAAGCGATCTCTAGATTCAAAAGCTTTAATGCAGCCTGTCGCGGCGTAGTCATGCTCCATTCGTAACGAAGACGGAAGGGCTGCAGAGGAAACCTTTGAGATTTGAGATCTGAGATCTGAGATAAATTCATCCTCCCTCCTTCATCCTTCTAATAAAGGATAAACCTTTGAGCATATTAGTCATTCTCGCCCATCCCACCCCTGGAAGTTTCAACCACGCTATCGCGGAAACGGTGGTGTCCACCCTGGAACAAATGGGCCACGCTGGTTTTTTCCACGATCTTTACGCCGAGGCGTTTGATCCGGTACTGCCCTCGGAGGAGATCCTCGGGGACGACCTGGACCCTGTGCTCAGTGAGCACTGCGAGCAGTTGACGAACGCCGGCGGTATTGTCCTGGTCCACCCCAACTGGTGGGGCATGCCTCCGGCCATACTCAAAGGCTGGGTGGACCGGGTGGTCCGGCCAGAGGTGGCCTACCGGTTTGAAGAAGACGACAGCGGGGAAGGAATCCCCATCGGGCTGTTAAAAGCGAAGGCCGTTGTGGTGTTTAATACCTCCAACACACCGGAAATGAGAGAGCAGGAGGCTTTCGGCGACCCCCTGGAGAGGCTGTGGAAGGATTGCATCTTCGACCTGTGTGGGGTGACCGAATTCCACCGGCGCAACTTTACAGTGGTGGTGACGAGCACCGAGGAGGAGAGGAAGGGATGGCTGGAGGAGGTGGAGGAAATTGTCGGCAGGGTGTTTGAGGGTGACAATTAGCACGAAGGACGCAGCACGCAGGAGGAACCTCCCGACTGGGCGACTTGGCGAAAAGGCGGAAGAGACATTAACCGGTGATCGATAAAATCCCGAGTCCGAGCCCGCACCCGCCTGTACGCCGACCTGTCCGCCATAGCTCATTGAGCGACGGCGGAAGCTTCATGTGAAGGTGGAAGCGTCCTGAACCTGGCCACCAGCCCCAAGTCACTAATCACTTTTCAATTAATCCTGTAAATCCTGTTGATCCTGTCAAAAAATATTTTTGAATCTTGAATCTTGAATCTCCTACGACCCTACTGAACCAACACGGTAACCGGTTCGGACAGTTGGGCGGTCATGGGTATTCCCACACGAAAGGTGTGCTCTCCGCGGATGAGGGACCAACGGATGGAGTAGGGGTAGTCAGCCACCCTAAAGGGTGCGCCGTCTACATACCAGACAACCTGTTCGGAGGGTGGGTCCACCTCCGCGACAAGACCGATGGTTGCCATCTCTTTTGGTGTCTCCGGGTCGATCATCAGTGTGGTTCCCTCAACAGGGTCCAGTATTCTCATGCTAACCGGAGTTGTGCCCCGCAGATCGCCGAATCCGGGAATTCCGTTGTTTTTGGCATGAGGTGAAGAATTGCGGCGATTTCCTTGTTTAGCGATGGGTTTGGTTGAGCCGACCCAGGACGCGTATCTGGCGGGTAGCCGTGTGACGGCTCTGATCTCCACGCGATCGGCGGGGGTGCTTTCGTCAGCAAGATGACCGTTTTTTAGATCAAGCGCCATGAACTGATGAACATCGCAATGATCAGACGGGTCATCACCTAGTGCGAACCATTCGAGATGGACTCGGTCACATGCTGGCCCCGGCAGTTTTCCGGAAAGGGAGCACACGCGAAATGAGTTGTATCCCCTGGGCGGGGGGAACGAAAGGTCTTCGAGCCCATCGAGGCTTTCGGGGTGAAGGTACTCCATTACCCTTTTGACGAGGGGCGCGGCTGCCTTGAAGCCGCTCACACGGTTGGTAGGCAGGTAATCCGGGTGCCCCAGCCAGACACCAACGATATATTTACTGGACCAGGCTACAGTCCATGCGTCCCTGAAGGATGACGAGGTCCCGGTTTTCACCGCGACAGGGAAGCGGTATTCAGTTGCACCCATCCGCGGAAAGGAGGGGAGCCTTGCCATGGGATCGGAAAGGAAAAGTGTGATGAGACGGGCGGCCTCCTCGCTCATAACTCTTCCCGGCGTTTTGACTTCCTGAGTTTCGTACCAGACCAGGTCGAGAAGCTTCCCCTCGTTAGCGATTGCTGTATAGCCCTTCACAAGATTTTCGAGGCTGACCGGAAGGCCCCCCAGGGCTATCCCCAGGCCGTAGTGCTCCACCGGCAGGGAACTGTCATGAAATCCTAAATCCCCGAAATAGGCATATCCTTCCCGGAGGCCCATGCGTTCAAGAAGACGTGATGCTGGAACGTTGCGGGAATTTGCCAGTGCAAATCGGGGCAACAGAGGCCCCAGAAATCTGTGATCGGAGTTTTCAACACCGTTGGGTCCGCGAAGCAGGTCGTCAAGGATAGAGACTGTCGAGATAAGTCCGCTGTCCAGGGCACTGGCGTAAATGAACGGTTTGAGTGTGCTCCCGGTTTGTCTTCTTGCTGCCGTGTAATCAATGGCGCCGGCGCCCTCCTGATCAAAGTAGCCTCCAGAACCTACCCAGGCCAGAACCTTGGCAGTTTCACGCTCAAGGACTACCAGGGCGGCGTTCTTTACTCCTTTGTCTCGGAAACGGTCGATGGCATCGAAGGTTTGCCAGGTCATTTCTTCCTGGATTTTCAGGTCCAGGGTGGTCCTTAAGATCGGTGGCGATGGGAGTTTTCCTTGTTCCTGCTGTAAGTGAACGGCCTTTTCGAGTCTGAGTATGGCGTGAAGGGCATTTAAAGGCCGCCGCTGGAGGGGGGGAGGGTGGATGGACGCCAGTTGCCGCATGGCTGTCTCATATTCGGCGTCTCCCAGATGGCCCCTGCTATTTAACAGGGCCAGAATCTGGCCGCCTCTTTTAACTGCTCTCCTCAACCCCAGGGTGTGGTAGGGGTTCATGCGGTACGGAGCTTGAGGAATAGCTGAAAGAAAAGCCACCTCTGCCCAGCTCAGGTCTTCGACGGGCTTATCGAAGTAGCGGCGAGCCGCGTATCCGATGCCCCGGATGCGGTTGCCGTAAGGAACGATGGTCAGGTAGTGGGCCATGATGGCATCACGCCCGTATCTGAGAGTGAGAATAAGAGCAGTGACAGCTTCCACTGTCTTTTTCAGGATGGTTCGCCTGCCCGGATTCTGCATGCGGGCAATCTGCATGGCGATTGTGGAACCTCCGGATACGACGCGGCCGGAACCAAAATTCTGATAGAGAGCCCTTGCAATAGCGGCCGGATTCACCCCGGGGTGGAGATGAAAATATCGATCTTCCACTGCTGTTGCCGCTGCAGCTACCCTGGGTGGTATTTGTGTTAAGGGCCAATACCCCAGTTCACTGTCCCGGTCGCCAGATATTTCACCGAGGAATTCGCCGTGGCGATCGGTGAGCAGAACGGTCACCGTCGGCGTCATAAGTGTTGAGCGCCCGATGGCGGCGGCCATGAGAATAAGGACCGGCAGCGTCAACGCGATCCACACCCATTGCCGGTTTCTCAAGGCACGGCGTACCATATCCGTTGTGAACTTCTTATTGTCAGGGTGCTGCTTTTTCAATGATCACCCTGGCTCCTGCGGAGTTGCCCCGTACCGAGCCATCGTACATCATCTCAGCCTTGGCTGCCGGCTGGATATACTTTCCCGGGACGTTGGCTCGCGTCCTGAAGTAGAAGTCGTAGTTACCCTTGGGAAGAGAGTCATAGTAGAAAGCCACCTGGTCATCCAGATAAGCGGCATAGGTGGGCGCGAGGGATATTTTTCCTGTCGGCATCGCCTCGGGCGGGGAGGTGGCAAGGTTAGGGTTCATCGGTTCCATCCCAGCTGCCAGCGGGACAACAATGGCTACAAAATGCCTGTCCACCGGGTTGACTACGGTTACTTTCTCTTCAAGCACATCCGCAACAAGGTAGGTCACCGAGGTCCCGCCTTTTTCAAGCGGGATTCGCCGAGGCGGCGCCCCGTCAATGGAGATTACCTGGTGCTCGCGCGACACTACAAACCCCTGGGCTACAGGTTGAACCTGGCTGCCCTCAGCCGATGGGATATAGGAGGACTCCATCCTCAGAACGGCCCCGCCTGGTTCTGCGGATGAGTCGAGGACCACTGTTCCTTCTCCTGGGTCGCCGAAGGTAAGGTGCCCCACCGGGTTGTTTTTATCAGTAGTGACGATTTCCTGAATCTGGCCGACCTGAATGCTGAACGATTTTGCTGAGCTTCCGGCCAGGGGAGGCTGCAGGAACTCGGTCAGAGCAAGGAGTGAAGCTGAATTGGCGTTGGTGGTTCCCCATCCGTCGCCCCGCCCAAGGGTGACAAGTGCATCGACCATTATCTGAAGTCTGTCAGGTAGGGTGCCGGATTTAGATAGGGCACGAACGATGCGTGAGACTGTCCTTGTTTCGCCTGGAAGAATAAGGTCGTTCCTGACACCGGTGTCCTGCAGTCCGCTGTAAACATCGCGTCCCTGGTAAAGCCGGAAAATGACTCCGTTCAGCAAAGTTTCAGCCAGCCCTTTTCCCATGGTCTTTTCAGCGCTGCGGCCCGCGGAAGCGTAAAGGATGTTGGCGACACTCTCCAGATTGAGATACTGAGCTTTCCTTGAAAGCTCAGAGGCATAGGCCTGGTTAAAGCGTCCCGCACGGGCCAGCGCTCTCAGTGACATTGTTCTTTCTGTAAACGCCTCTCCATCGATGAAATAGCCGTAGTCGGACCTGAGGGATCTTTCAAGTGTTCGCAGGAGGTTGTCGAACATCTCCTGATCAACAGGGTATCCAGCTTCTCTGGCTTCCACGAGAAACTCCAGCACCCATGCCGACAGCGATACGTATCCCCTGGATCCCGGCCAATAGGAAACCAGACCGTTGGGATCGACTGCAGAGGCAAGCCACTCAAGTGTGCTGTTTACAGAACGATCCAGCTCTTCTTCGCCTCCCTCCTGGTGGAGGATCTCACGGAAACGTTTCAGGGATAGCTGGGTAAGAGCCCGGCTGACACGCTGTTCGGTGCAGCCGAACGGATATTCCAGAAGGAAGCTCAGACCTGCCGCCATCCTGATGAGGCCGGGCTGATCCGATAGCAGGACCGACCTGCGAAGGGATCCGGGTCTGGGTATCTCAGGGAGGGCAGGGATGTGAATAGGCTTGCCAATTTGAAGATCATCCATTTGTCTGAAGGTAATGCGGTCCCGATCATCTCGAATGGGCAGCTTGACCTCGAAGCCGTCGCTGGCCCCATCGGCGAGACGCTGGACTGCGGCTTTAATAACCACCTCCGCATAGGAAAGCCTGCCTTCCTTATCCAGGGGAGGTGTTGGAACTTCCACAGGAAACTCCAGTCTCTCGGGACGGTTGGGCACCAGGTCGATCTCCTTCATAGCCGGGCCGATAATGGAGGCTCCTTCAACTTTCATTTCGGCGGCTCCTGGACCTCCTTCACCTTCAACCACCCTTCCGATGGCCGTTGCGGTAAAAAAGTCTCCCGGTCTGACGAATCTTGGCAGGGCAGGTTGGACGATTACCGGCAGGCGTACAGCGATCTCATCTACGCCGAATCCAAAACGCTGCCATCCACTGATTGCCTTTGCCCTGACCTTGAAGTTGGTAAGGTTGTCCGGCAGATGAACGATAACCTGGGCGCGTCCGTCCTTCCCGACTAAAATGTTCGGATTAAAGTAGGGCACAGTTTCAAACCGCCTGCGAACAGTGGTGTTATCCAGGATACTTCGGGCCATGGCCGCGGCCATTCCTCCTCCGGGTTCTTCAAGAAACGGGATGAAGCCAAAGACAAGGTTACGAGTGTCTCTGAAAAACAGGCGGGTTGTAACGTCTGTGATGAAATCAGGTAACGGGTCTAGCCGCTGCTCTTTTCCAAGGGCAAGAACTGCCTGGTCAACCAGCCATAAGGTCACCTGTCCCGACAGAGGTTTGCCGTCGTTGTCCGTCAGGTTAATGGTAACGGGGACTTTTTTGCCTGGCATAGATTGTTCGGGGAGATCAAGTTCGACCTTGATCCTGTTATCCACGCTATTGACCTTCACCCACGACGTGGAAGCTACAGTAGTAGGTTTACCCAGATCCGTGGTTCCTCCAGGGACAGGCCCGGTTCCCTTGATCCTCCCGCGCATGAGGATGAAATGAACAGGTAGCCTCGGCACGTAGGTGTTTTTGACCGGCAGTTTAAAGGTGCCGGTTCCGCCGCTTATCCTGACCCAGTGGTATTGGTTGCCTTCCGGAGCTTCAACGACCGCCAGAGCTCGGGCCGACTGGAATGGACTGCTCAGGATAAAGGTCGCCTGGTCTCCCGGGTCGTAGTTGCTCTTATCCGTTGTTACCGTGAATACTCCCGCGGTGGGTTTTGGCCAGGCAACGGGTTCATCTCCGCCCGCGTAAAGGTCCACTGCCACTACCTGGGCTCGTCCGAGTCGGTCAAGAGATTCCACCTCCACCACATAGACACCGGCTTCCTCAATGGGGATGTTCATGGGAAGAGGTTCATTGTTTGAGGTGATGGTTTTTTCGAAGATCTTCTTATCCACGATATCGGTGATGTAACGGGGTTCGCCGTCTGAAAAATCAGCCGCCTTGAGGACGGAGTGCCACTGCCGGTGCAGGAGGCGCACTGTTACGCTCTGACCCGCGATAGTTTTGCCGTCGGGTCCCACAACAACCACTTCGGGGTTGATGGATCGGGCTCTTTCAATATAGCGAGGGACTTTGAGGCCCAGGACGAAAGGTGGAAGGCCTATCACCCGTCGGGTGGCGGTCACCGTCTGATCATCTGCTCCAGTAACCGTCGCTTCGACCACGTAGGTTCGTGGTTGAGCTGTTTTCTCTATGGTTGGGTCGATGGTGATGGAGGCGGAACCCTCTTCGTCAGTTATGTCCTGGCGCTGGAGAGCGGGTGTGGTTTCAAAACGCGATGTACGGGAAAATCGTCCGTCTGAAGAGTAAAAGAAGCCCTCCCGTTCTTCCGGAGTCCAGGCGTACGGGAACTGGGTCACGCGCCACTGGACAGGGCGCTCAGCCACGCGTCCCCCGGCGTAGTATGTGGCGGTTAGGGTTAAATCAAAATTCCTGTCGAGAGGAACTTTGTTGTCGGAATGAAGCTGAACTTCGAACCTGGGGATACGGTAGGCTTCCTTGCGGAACGAAACGGTCCCGTGAACGCCTCTGTTTTTATCTTCAAAGTGCGCTCGGTATACACCCGTGGGAAGTTTTTCCTCTTCAAACAGATGGTAGTAGCTGCCGAACTCGCTATCAAGTGTTACCGGATAACGCCACTCCAGATTGCCCGGACCGTTTATCACTACATAGCCATCGGTAAATCCTGGGCCGGATAATACTCCCTTGTGACGCTGGCGTACGTATCCCTTGATATGTACCTTTTCCTCGGGCTTGTATACTGGCCTTTCGGTGAAGATATGTCCGAGCAGCTGCGTCCTCTCCTCTCGTCCCGACAAGTCTCCTCTGGAGGTTATCCAGGCAAGCCATCCGCCTCTGGCAGATGACCACAGGTTGTCCCTGTATCCGGACGGAGCATTGTTGGTGTTGAGCACCAGGATGTCGCCATTTCTGATAACTGTGATGCGGTCAACCCCGGCCCGGTGATAGTCCCAATTTCTCCCAGTCCGGGCGTTCCAGCCGAACTGGCCGTCTGAACCTGTTGATCCTTTGATAAACACTGTGCGTTTTTCACTGTTGTTTTTGCGGGACCATCCTTGTACTTCAACGACGGCTCCTGAGACCGGTTCGCCGGTGGAAAGAGATGTGACGACGAATCGGATCCCATAAGGTTCTTCCACGGTGGTCAGGGCAAGGTCGGTAACCTGAACTCTCATCCACGAGCGGGCGTCCGAGCCGTCAAGCTTTCTGATGCCAACCAGGAAGTGCCCTGGGCGGTTTTCTCCGGAAAGGGCGTTAAGACTGTCTGAAAGGTCGAGGCCGAAAGATGCTCCGCCGCTTTTTCTTCGAAGAGGCAGGTTCACGACCCTGGAAAGGGGAGGGGAACCGAAGGCTTTTATTCGATCTGATATTTGACGTAGGGAAACCCGCTTTGAAACCGAGTTGAATTCTCTCGGTTCCTCGCCGGGTCCAGGCGGGCGAATGTCCTCCCTCACCTCCACCGGTCGACTGGGGAAAGGCCAAAGGGATCGGTCGAGGGGATCAACAGGGTAGATCCTGAGATCCACCCGTTCGAATCCCCGCCCTTTCAGAGGGATCATTCGGGGACCGTAGCGTTCCATGATCCCCTGGCCGACACCCCACTTAAGATAATCGGGCTGGCTGGCGAAATGAAGGAACAGTTCGCTTTCCCCCTCCATTTCCAGAATACGGCCCTTCTTGTCTCCGATGGGGTTTGGCACGATGTTCACGCGGTAGAGGGTATCCCAGTCGAAGTTTCCTTTAACGATCAGTTTCCTGCCGCTGGCGTAGTAGGATAGGCCGTCTACGGCAGGTGTGAACCGGACAAGGTTGCGCCCTTCCAGAGGACTTATTTCCCCCAGCGGTGTGTTGAACTCAACAATCACGGTCCTGGTGCCGGTTGTTTCGCGTATTGCCTGCTCTTTCGGATACCGGCTTCCGCTGGGGGTGACGGGGTAACGCGTTGTACGGGTCCCGGCTGAGACAACCCTGAAAGGCTGCGCTGTTGAGAATGTGACCCGGGAAAAGGATTTATCGGATTCGTCATCAAGGGAGAGACGGAAGCGGACCTCGATCTTCGTTCCTGCTGGAACTGGCTCCTTGAGTTGCAAAACGTAAGTGGCCGGGGCCGAGGGTGAAGCTCTCTCTACGTCCTTGATAGTGAAATCGTCTTGGGAAAGGCGGACTCCTCCCTCGGAAGATGTTCCCGGCAGGGGGGTAAGGGTAATGGATATCATTCTGGCCAGGGCTTTTTGGTTGAGCGGTTCGGTAAAAGTGAGAGCGATTTCCTCAATGGGATCCAGGTTCTCGGCGCCTGCTGCCGGTACGGTGCCGGATGGTGGTGACATGAGGGTTTGCAGAGACGCCGAGCCATCAGACGTTTTAACGGTAAAACGGGTCAAGGGCGGCCAGGGTTCGACCGGTCGAAACTGAAGAGTTTTCGCGTCCAGCCATCGGTATACCCCCGGATGAACCGGTTCAAATGTCACATGGTTTTCAGGGTAGTCTTCTGCTCCCTGGCGTCCTTGGTTTCCTTTAAAAAAGATGGTGATAGGGTCCCAGCGGCGCAAAAACCTTTCAGGAAGAACCAGCGCGTCGGGGTTGTCAGCGCGGCGGGTGAACTTCTGCCCCTCTGGTGATGAGGCCAAGGCGGCTTTAATAGCTATGTTTTCATTTACACCTGGATTTATTCCAACCGTCAGCAGGCAAAAAACAATGGCGAAAAGCACACTCGGCGGGGGTGTTAATCGAAACCGGTTCATTGGATGTGACCGCCTTTCCTTATTCGCGTCGTGGTCTCTGAAGAGGGCACCCATATTATTGCCCCCCCTTCATGCCGGCCATTTCAAGGTACTTCCGAATCTCCTCTTCAGGAGGCCCGGTTCCCGGAAGGGTCAGTCCTACAACCGCCGGTCTGGCCCTCACCGGTTCCATGTCGGGCGGAACTGTGAGCCGGATAAGATATTCACCGGGTTCTAATGTAGGCATTTGTACTACCCCCTCACCGAGGGTCTTACCTGTCATATCCTGAAGGAGGCAGCGAACCACATCAGAGTCTCCCCTGACTCCGATCCCTACCTGCCCGCGGCGATCAACTTTGAAGGAGAAGAATCGGGATTCTCCTCCAGGTATCAGGATCTCAGGCCCAAGTCCTTCCCCGGTCCGAATCACCGGTGTGAAAGAAACCTGGGTCGTGCCGGTCAGGGTTGTCCCTCCCAGGCCCCTGATCCAAGCTTCTCCGCGGCCCTCGGGAAGATACAGGTCGACGCGTCCACCATCGGGGTGGACCTCGGTGCGGTCTAATGAACCGGGAACCATAGAACGGATGACGACCGGTTCGTTCGTTCTGATGTGGACCACTGATGGTTTATCCGTATCGAATTCAATTGCAGCTGAGTCATCGGTAAGCGGCACTATTTCAGGTTTCGACAGGCTTCGGGAGGAAGAGGGATCGTTTTCCCCCCACAAACCTGTTTTTCTTTTTCCATTCTCTATCCATGTAATTACGTACCCTGGACCATGGCGGATGATCAACTCTGAGTCACCTTCAGTAAGCGCCAGGTCGGTTCCATTCAGTACCTGTCCGCTGGAGGTGACAAGTGTAACTTCATCGACCGTTCCCTCAACTTTCAGGCGCGCACCCATAATTCCTTTTACACGGATCCGGGCAGTGCCGCCGTCTATGAACCTGTGTTCAAACGGTTTGGATTCGGTCAACGGGTTGAACGTTCCCTTGTCCCCGTGGGGTAATACCTGGAGCGCGTATCGTGCGGGATCGTTTCCGGTCAGCATGAGGACTAGTTGGTCAGCTTCGGTAATAAGCATTTCGTCCAGGCTATCCGTCCCTGCCCAACTCACCGAAGTCACCCGGTCGTTTTCCAAAAGGGCAGCTGTAACCCCTATGCTGGCCGAGATCCTGACTCGCTTGTTTCCCGGCGGCAGGCTGTAAACAACTGATGTGTCCCTCGCTTTCTCCAGTTGTCCTTCGCTCTGACCCCATGAGAGGTTACCCGATTGGGGGTTCGGATACACTCGCCGTGTCAGCTTCAGATTCATTTTCTTTACCGTGTCACCTGCGTTAAAGACCATGGCCGAGGGGGATTTTGCCCCCAGAAGGACGGCGGCGGCAGAACGCTTCGCGACAGCCATTACCACACCATTGTTTTTTGAGTTTTCTGAAAATCGCACCCCAGGCTGCCCTCCCAGGCTGGTTGCCTCAACGAGAACAAGGCCTTTTCCGCCTTCCACATCGAGGGTGACCTTCTCACCCGGGGTCAGGGCCAGCTGCACATGGTCATGGCCTGAAAGGGTATATCTTCGGGCGGATATGCGGAATAAAGAGTCCTGGCTATCATCCGTATCGTCAATGAACGCACCCATGCCCATGGTGAAATCAATAGTGTCGGTGGCATCTGTTCTGTCATCGTCAGCGGCTGATTCCGAGCCAAGGGTGTCCTCAGCTAAAAACCAGAACCCCTCACTTCCCGCTCGAAGGAAACCGTCAGTACCCATTGTAAACGGCGTCATGGCACTGTCTGTGCCGCTGATGTTCCTGTTGCCGCTTTCGGCAACAAATAGGCCGGGACGGGTTGTTTCAACAGCTGCTAACGCAAACGCCCTCCTTCGTTCTTTGGAAACAGGAGCCATGATCCCTTTGATGATCTGTGCCTCCGGAACTGATTTTATCTTCAGCAGATCAGCTGTCAGTAAAACGGGGAGGTTTCTGCGGTCCATTGACCAGAGTCTGAGGCGCAGATCCGTTTTCGGGTCGACGATGGGCACCATGGCCGCGATGGTGGTTCCGCTTCCGGACCACACTGTTTCCCAACCACCGTCGCCGGATTCCCGGTCAAGAGCAAGTCCCACATTTTCATCGGATCGAACAGCCAGATTGATGACACCTGAACCTTTAATTTTCATTGGCAGTACCGTTATTCCGTCAGCAGGGATGATCTCCATCTGCGCAGGCATTTTTATCCGGTTACCTTCCTGCTCTCCAAAGGCCTCCATTGATGCCGTAAAGGAGGCATTCCTCCGGCCTACGGGCCGGACCTGAAGAGTGTAATCGCCGGGATCAAGTTGACGATTGATCTGGAAATTCCAGTCGTTGGGCCTGTCGTCTTGCCGAGCCACCGGGATTCCCTCTCTATTTATCAACCGCGCCCTGACGTCCTCTTTTCCGAAGGAAGAGACCTCTATCAGGCCTCCTGATCCCACCGACAAGAGGATGTCAACCGGCGCCAATGCCCGCCGGCTGAGGCCGGCCAGAAGGGTGTTCGTCGATATACGAAGTTTGTAAGGTACTCTATTGTTGACGCGGGAACATACCGCTTCGAACCGGTATTTACCCTCATTCAGTCTGCCTTCCCATCCAGTTGTGGGTATGGCCACAGGTTCAATTCCATGGCCCTTTCCAGCGACCTGTACCAGCTTACCTTCCATCTCTCCCGTCATGGAAACGGCAATATCAGCAGAAGCGGCGAGGTCGAAGGTCCATACATCCGGCAGCCTCTTATTTCCCTTCTCCGGTTCCTGCCAGACATTTTCGTACTGAGTGTTGAGGGATATTGAGTGGGGGCCGTGCCCTGTGACCTCTCCTTCAACGGAAACACGGCTGACAAGAACCACGCGCCTTGACTTTACCTTCTCGGGGAGAAGGACGATCCTGAACGTCCCTTCAGGGAGATCAATATTGCGGTCCATGGGACGGTTGGGTGTTATCAAGGGCCAACCCTCCTTGTCCTCAAGACGGAAAGGAAGGATCCTGTCAAGGCCGTAGCCTGTCAGCCGGAAGGTGCCCGGTTTGCTGACGTTCAAGGTGTATACGATCCCTTGTCCCTGAAGCAGTGTGGCTCTGGCTGGTATCCCCTCTCTCAGGTCACCGCCTTCGCTCAGGGCGGATTTTGTCAGCCCCAGTCCCAGGTGCCCTGCTGATTGTCCCCGCGCGGCCACGGTGACCTGGTAGTCGCCTTCCCGGAGATACCGGCCCACGAAAAAGTTCCTCCCAGTCCCGCTTCCGGAGTCCCGGCCAAGGGAGGTGATGATCTTCGCGCGAAGGTTTCCTTCGATATCAAGGAGACCGGTACTCTCAAGGTTGTAGAAGGCAGGCTCCCGGACCTTGATCATGAAGGTGCGGTTCGCTCTCCGGTTAAGGTCAAAGTAAAGGGGAGCTGTGTCGTTGATATTGGTAAATTTTGGAAGGGTTCTCAGGGCACTAGACGGAAGCGGCCCGAGCGGTGTTTCCGGGCGGTCCCAATCCTCCTCGAGCCACACCGAGGCAACGGCGATATTATCCCCGGGGTTACGGACCTGAAGAGTCGCGCTGGATCCAGCCCTTACTGAATCTGACCACTCTCCACCTCCCAGAGACAATTGCAAAGGAGATCCATCCTCGGCTATAGCCCGAATCGTCCCCGGGCCTTTTTGCAGTCTGAAGGGAACGGAAACCGTTTGTCCGGGAAGGAGCGACAGTGGGAGAGCGTCTGACAGATCCAGGGGCAGGGGCCTTAAAACCATACCCGCCCGCACTCCCGGCTGCCTGTTAATGTAAAGGGTGTAGTTTGTGTTGTATTTGAGGTCTATCTTTTCGAAAATCGCGGACGGTGTCTGAAATTCCCTGTTGTCGTCCTGGTTAAACATTCCATCGGGGCTGTTACTTTTTATCCAGCTGATGGTCTTGTCGAGGACCCCCGATTCCTTTTTTTCCGCGCTAATTGACAGAGTAACGATGCCTTTCTTTAACGGTTTGGCGGTCAGAACATGGTAGCCGCGGTCAAGATCCCATGCCTTGCCGGGTGACGTAAAGTCCGGCTCCCGGTAATCTCGGGGTCTGGTTATCATGAACGGTTCGATTTTTATCAGGATGTCGCTTCCTGGGGCGTTGACGGTGTATTTTCCTGCCTGGAGGATTTTAAGGTACACCGTGCCTTCCTCCAGGAGGTTAAAGCGCCTTGACCAGGGGGTATCGGGTCCTAATTCGATCACATCTTCCGTACGAAAGATGGGACTTCGCCCAGACGAATGTTCGAAGAGGAGGGCGGTAGCGTCCACAGAGTCGTGCGGATCTCCTGAGTGGATAGTGGACAGCCAGAAGGCTCCGCTCTTGCGGAACTGCCTGGAGTCTCGCGCATCGAAGTGTTGGAGAATGAAGGGCTGTCCGGCGCTGCCCGTTACAGTGACCAGTTTATATCCGCTGGTGGGCCGAGTGTTTATCTCAGCCACAGGCAGGCGGGATTTTTTGGTGATACGAACACTTCGCCCACCACGGTTAAAGGGTCTTGATACCGAGAAGGTTTCAACCCGGAGGGAAGCTTCAACTGATTCGGGAAGCTCCAAGCGGTAGTAGCTGGCCTGGGCCGGGATCAGGAACCGGTCGATGCCGGCGGGACCGATTTCGAACCGCTTTCTGCCTGCCTCCGGGAGCTTTGGAATTCCGTATCTCAGGTAGAAGGGGTGGAGTTCATCCGCTTCGGCCCACGGTTCGGATGGCCCACCATAGGCTGTGAGAAGGTAAAGGCCCGGTTGTAATTTAAGCGCCATGCGGTAGGCTCTAAGAGGTCTGCCGGGAAGGGGGTCAAGGGTTTCTGTGGTCGGCAACGCGTCATAGAGCCAGCTTCCGTTCTTCCAGAACCTGAGGTCCGAGAGGTTTCTTCCGGTGGCCTCGAGAATGATATCTGTGGCCTGGGTAATACGAAGCCAGTAGGAACGCTGCTCAAAGTCGCCCAGCTGTTCGGTTACGGGTTTATTCTCTATAAGGAGAGGAATGCCGGGGGCGTTAAGCTCGGTAAATGTGTGAGCTTCGAGCTTTGCTTTTCCACTTCCATCTTTGTGCGAGCGCGCAATGATCTTGTACTCACCTTCGTCCAGGAGAAGATCGATCCGGCCATTTTCCTCTCCAGGGATACCCGAGGAGGGACCGGGGCCGGTCATCTTGTTTATGATGCTGACGGCCGTCCCCTGGTCGCTTGTTGCAGTTACCGCGTAACGGCCGGGCGCGGGCACCTTCAGCAGCGTCTCCTGCCTTCCCTTGGCTTCGATGGTATCTGTGCTCAGAATGGGTGTCCCGCCCATTTGCGTTACCGAGGCGATGGAAGGCCTGGCTACCAGGAAGAGAAGAGCAATTGTCGCGCAGCTTACGGAAAGGTGAATCAAGGGCCGTTTGAAGACCGTCTTGTTGGAAGCCATCTGGGTTCCTTTCTTTTTCAGTACCCGGAGGGTGAAAAGTGCATGAAATCCTTTTGGCGACCGGTGATCTCGCCGCCCCATAAAAAACCCTCTGCTTTCATCTCTCTTACCAGGACACTGTCGGTTGTGATGGACTCCGGTTGGCCGGCGCGCCATTCTCCTCCCTGAAGGAGACGGCAGTCAGGTCCAAAGGTGTTGCATTCGGTATAGAGCCCGTTTCGCTCGGGGTTGACGTCCAGAGCAATGCCGTAGGAGTGGTAACTGTACTGCGTCCGGTCTCCATTTTCATCGGCCGGGCCTTTTGTTTTGCCGACTCGCTGCCCAACAAGGGAGATGATCGGTTCCCCTGCCCAATACGCCTGGTCAAGAGCTGATTGGAATCGCGGTGCCAGCCACGCACATACAAAGACCGGTTCCACCCCCGGTATCGAAATCGGCATCATATCTTCTTTGCAAACAGTACACCCTGTTTCTTCGTGGATCTCATCTGCGGTGAGTTCGGAACGCGCTTTTTCCACGGTCCTGTGATCAACTGCCTGCCCCAGTTGCGTGTTCCATGTGTAGGTCGTGAAGGTGCACCCGCTATCAGCCTTTGCTTCTGGAGGAAACAGGGGGTTGAGTAGGGCCAGCACCCCCAGACATAGGAATGCGGCCCTTGACATATGAATGGTCTTGAAGATGAAGGTGTTTCCCCTTCCGCCTGCTATTCCGTTATCTTGAACTCCAGGATGTCCATGACCGCACTGTCACTGTTGTTGACTATCTCCACCTTCCAGTCGCCGGACCAGAAGGGATCTATATTCTTGGAGCTCCAGGTACGCCAGTCAGGACCGCCAATGTTCAGCTTCGTTTCGGCCATAACTTTGTCTTTGAACATCCAGCGGTGAGTGACTGAGCCTCCACCCTCTATTCCGAGGATACGCGTGTGAGCGTAAACCTTGCCCACATCGGCCGGGAACTCGGTGGCAATGCCGTCACAGGCCCGGTCTACAATGGCGGAGCACACCACGCCGGGATTGACTTCGGCGGCAAAGGAAGTTGAAACACCGAGTAGCAGACACAGAACGATCAAGGCAACGACAGCCATTTTCATGGTAGATCTCCTTTTTGGTATGCGGGTATGTCCCCCAACATAGAATAGATTCCCCGTATATTAGAGCGGTTACTGTCCAGAGGGTACTGCCTGAGGACAGCAGATGCAACGGTTGTTCTGAAGACGGAAATCCCCTCCCAAGGATTCGAAACTTATTAGTAATAACTAGAAGAATAAGCCTGTAGAGTCAATGAGAATGGTACGGAAGGCACTGGGATGGGAGAATGGGTGAGGGGGAGATAGGGGGAAAAGCGGTTACTATAAAGGCGATGTTTTTTACCACGGAGAAAACCTGAGAATGTGGGCGACCCCAAGCGGTGCACTAGTCTGGTGAGACCGAACGGCGTATTACTTGGTGGTTGAAATTCAACCACCAGATGGTTATAATTCAACCATATGATAACCAGAAATATTACAGACAGGATCCTCGATAGCCTTGCAGATACCCCCGTAGTCTTACTCAACGGGGCAAGGCAGGTGGGCAAGAGTACCTTGGTGCTGAAGATCGCTGCCGACCATCACCATGCGCGGTATCTGACCCTCGACGACGCCGTGATTCTGGCTGCAGCCAGGTTCGACGCAGCCGGTTTTCTGTCGGGGTTGGAAGGTCCAGTGGTGATCGACGAAGTGCAGAGGGCGCCGCAACTTTTTCAGGCCATTAAAGCCTCCGTCGACCGGGATCGCAGACCTGGCAGGTTCCTTCTAACTGGTTCGGCCGACGTCATGCTCCTCCCGAAGGTTTCCGAGTCCCTGGCCGGGAGGATGGAAATTCATACACTGTGGCCCTTTTCCCAGGGAGAAATCTCAGCTGTTAAAGAGACCTTCATCGACCGGTTGTTCACCGAATCCAATGAATTTCAGATACTGCCACATTCGGATGTACGGCCTCTTGATGTTGCTGAAAGGGTTGCAATTGGGGGCTACCCCGAAATGATAAAACGGTCCGGCGAATCAAGGAGGGCAAGTTGGTACGGTTCCTACATTACGACTATCCTTCAAAGGGACATACGTGAGCTGGCCAATATAGAGGGGTTGACCGATATGCCCCGCATCCTGTCACTGGTTGCCGCCAGGGCTTCGTCCCTGGTCAACTTTGCGGAGTTATCAAGAAGTGCCGGTATGCCGCAAAGTACTCTCAAACGGTACATGGCACTGCTGGAAGCAGCGTTTCTCATTCGTACAATCCCCCCTTGGTCGGGCAACCTGTCCAATAGGCTTGTGAAGTCGCCAAAGCTGATTTTGACAGATACTGGTCTGGCAGCATACCTCATGGGCGTGAATAGGGCCGGGTTAAGATCCAACAGAACGGCCTTTGGACAGATTCTTGAAAATTTTGTTGTCATGGAATTGATGAAACAGGCCGCCTGGAGCGAGGTGTCACCCAGTATTAACCACTTCAGATCGCACACCGGACAGGAAGTGGACATAATCCTCGAAAGGCGGGATGGTACTTGCGTGGGTATCGAGGTAAAGGCCTCAGAAACAGTCGGCCCTGGCGATTTCAAGGGACTCAGAGCGCTGGCCGATCTGCTGGGCCCAAAATTTGTCCGAGGAGTGGTCCTTTATTCAGGAAGAGAGACAGTGCCCTTTGCCGGTAGCATGCATGCCGTTCCGACAGAGGCACTGTTTAGATAAGGATAGGCATTACTGGATATGATGAGGGGAGCGCTATGAAGGGCTATCCGAAAAAAATAAAGAAACTTATCCATGAACATAAAATGAAAGCCCATGAGGAAGAATTGCGAAGGGCACTGATTCCTCTGTCAGAGTCCTTTGATCAATGGAAGGAAAGTCAGACCGGAAGCGGGGAACTATCAGAACTGATTCACGAATTCAACCGCGGCCCGGCCAGGGAGCTGTTTAAAAAATACAACGGGCCTTTGCAGAATATGATGGTAGCAAGCGCCATAGCCAAGGGAATCCTTGAAAAGAACGAGGTTCCCCAGGAACTACTTGAACAGTTGGCGGAGCTGATCGATTTTTGTGATAAAACTGAATGATCGGCATTGCTAAAATTCATACTCCGGCACTGATTTTTACAAGAAGTTCTTGGCGCAACTTGGCGTGCTTTGCGATAATTGCTTTTGCCGCCATTAAATAAGGAGAGAGCATGCATATCGACACGAAATGTGTTCATTCTGGCGGGGGTACAGATACGATAACGAGGGGGCTGAATACTCCCATATTCCCCTCATCCGCCCATGAGTATCTGGATGTAGAGGATGCGGCTTATCCAAGATATTTCAACACCATGAATCAGAAAGTGATTGTGCGGAAGATCTGTGAACTGGAAGGGACAGAAGATGGTGTCGTTTTTTCATCAGGAATGGCGGCAATTAGCTCGGTGTTCCTATCGTTTTTGAAGTCGGGTGATCATGTCGTCCTGCAGGATGAGATTTACGGCGGCAGCCATGCTTTTGTGGGGGAGTTTTTTGACCGGTTCGGGATATCCTACTCATTCGCCGCCACCAGTGCCGAGGCTATCGAGTCCGCGATACGGCCGGAAACAAGCCTGATTTTCATTGAGACTCCGACCAACCCCCTTTTAAGTATCATTGATATTCGGGCAGTCGCGGATGCAGCCAGGAAGAACAACTGCCTTACGGTCATAGACAACACCTTTGCCACCCCCATACTTCAGAACCCTGTGGAACACGGGATCGATATTGTCGTTCACAGCGGCACTAAATACCTGGGTGGGCACAGCGATCTTTCGTGCGGAGCTGCTGTAACAAGCTCGGAATTGGCTTCAAAGATAAGGCACACGGCTGTTAATTTTGGAGGCAACCTCAACGCTCTGACCTGTTACCTGCTCGAAAGAAGTTTAAAGACACTGGCGATTCGTGTAAGGCAGCAAACGGAAAATGCCTTTAAGATCGCAAAATTTCTGGACGGTCGATCTGTTTTCGGAAAAGTTCATTATCCCGGCTTACCTGGTCATCCGGGGCACTCGATCGCCTGTAATCAGATGAACGGGTTCGGGGCAATGCTGTCTTTTGAGTGGAGCGATCCGGATCTGTCGGCGGAAGATTTCATGAAAAAACTGAAACTTATCAAACCTGCTGTCAGTCTCGGGGGCATTGAAACAACTATTTGTGATCCAGCCAGAACATCCCATGTAAAAGTTTCTGCCGAAGTGCGGGCCAGGCAGGGTGTAACAGACAACCTGCTCCGTCTGTCTGTGGGGATTGAGAA
>Ga0114923_10000846_pt1 | contig 21984 bp, 22 predicted proteins | sample SumtaG_FD_89578 | JGI IMG/M metagenome (GOLD analysis project Ga0114923, IMG submission 89578) | Deep subsurface microbial communities from Indian Ocean to uncover new lineages of life (NeLLi) - Sumatra_00157 metaG | ecosystem: Environmental > Aquatic > Marine > Oceanic > Sediment | place: near...
ACCTGTATCGCTATGACGAACTCCCTGTGATGATGGTTGCGATGCTGTGTTTCATGGTGAATGTCATCAGTCGGTGCGCCATATGGGTAAGGTGCTGCTTTCCCTCTGCGTTCACTGGTCCCTCTCCATAGTAGATGTCAGCAAGACCAGGAAGGAGCAAGAGCCTAGCAGGGACCCGCTCGAAAAAGGAATCCAGCTGGTTCATCACCACGTCATAGATCTGACTTGAGTTGAAGGCGCGACTCACGAAGATGTTATCCATTACCACGTCTGGATCAAGCCCGAACTCGAAGGCCCAGTGGGTCAGGGTTTCGATGCTGGTCATGTTCTCACTGTCGATGAGGATAGAGGGAAGGTCCATACCGCCTTTCTCTGGTGGGAGTTGAGCGTGGACTGCGATGCGGTGAAGGCACTCGCGGGTGCTTTTGGATCCATAGAACAAGTAGGTGAGTCCCATCTCTAGACCACCGCCGAATATGGAGTCCAGTGGTTTGATACCTGTTTGGAGGATTTCTCGCTTGGCGAGCTTGTCTGCTGTCTGGAAGAACATCTCACTCGGACGATGTATGCATCTTGACCTCCTATAAACCACTACAGGAACGAAACATAAAAAAAGGACGTTGATGAACAGATTCTTGGTGGGAGTATGCGATTGAAGAGGCAAGCCTTTCTATTGACTGCAATTCTGGTGTTCGTGGTATGTGCAGTACCAACAGTTGATGCACATAGCCTTCACTGGGGAATAACAGTTGGAGATCAATTTGAGTACAATGCTCACGGATATAGAACTGACATTGGAGATGTAGACCTTGAATACTCTCTCACCATCACTGTATTAGAGGCAATTCCTGAAATACTGACATTCCCACTTGGTTTCCCAAGAACAACCGTGTCTATGGAGAGCCTGGAAGATGGTTCATCTTTAGACATGGTTACTGATGTTTCTTCACTATATCTTAGTTCGCACTCTGCCATGCCAATAGGCGACTGGGACTATCTGTCGACTGTTGTGGAAGCATACTCTCTTTCTAGTAATCCCTATGATGTTGCGATAGTTTTTACGACTGATGGACTTGGCGATAAAGGGATAAACGATGCGTGTTATTTGGGACTTCAATCGGCAAAAGTTGATTTTGGTGTTAATTTCACATATGTTGAACCAGCAGTAATTTCAGAATATGAGGGATTCATTCGTTCATATGCGGAGCATTCAGGTTATGATGAACCCTATGATTTGATTATTTGTGTAGGATTCGATCAGGAGGTTGCATTGCAGACTGTTGCTGGTGAACATACTGAACAGAAGTTTGCGATAGTCGACATGTTCATTGACCCAATTGTCTACCCCAACGTTGCATCGCTGCTGTTCGCTGAGCACGAAGGTTCTGCACTTGTAGGTGCAATTGCTGGTTTCACAACCACTACTGACAAGATTGGGTTCATTGGAGGTTTGGACATTCCACTTGTCAATAAATATGCTGCAGGATACTTCTTTGGTGCAAACTACACTAATCCTATGATTGTTGGAGATAACATCACCATCGCCTACACAGGAGACTGGGTTGATACTACCGCTAGTCAAACATTGGCTGATGGTATGTACGACGCTGGTGCAGACATTGTTTTTGCTGCAGCAGGTCGTGCTGGTCTTGGAGTGTTTGATAGCGTCAATGACAAGAACGCAACTTCTAGTGTTCCCCTCTGGTGTATTGGTCTTGACTCACCACAGATGTACTATGGCACTGCTGATCCAAACAATCCAGTACCCCCAACACTCTGCCTTACTTCAATGCTAAAGCGTTTTGACGTTGCGGTCTACACAATCATCGAAGATTGGGTTGTTGATGGGACTTGGGCAACTGGTTTCGCCCTTATCTACTCCTTTAACCTAGCAAACGATGGTGTTGGTTACGAAGTCAATACAAACCTGTTGACATTGCCCCCATCAGTCATATCCGCAGTCGAAACCTTCAAGGCACTCATAATTGCAGGAACTATCACAGTTCCAGATACAATATACTGGACATTAACTACAACCACAGAAACAACTACCGATATGGCTACTGATATGACTATCGCGGAAGAAACAACCTTCTCCACAGTAGTAGCTTTCGGAAATACAACCCATTGGGGATTCTCATACAGTGCTGAAAATTCAACCAACAGTATTCTTACAACAACAGTCTACATTAAAGAGTCTGGGATTATGGAATACTTTTCTGGCTCTCACTGGAGTATTACTGAACAGATAATGATAGAGGATGTTACAATCAAATTGAAACCTCTCGCTACAACAACAACAACTACTCCTAACGAGGATACAGGCATGACAATGCTCTTCATGGGAGGAGTTGCTGTTGCCATTGGAATTGCTGCAATCGGCGGGATTTCGGTGATGGCAAAGAAACGACAGCCAGCCACCGTTTCACCTGATGCTAAAGTCTTAGTTATATGTCCATATTGTGGTGGTAAGACTGAGCAAGGTATCACAAGATGTACCAAATGTGGCGCAGATTTGTAATGTTCTGCCCCTACTGTGGAACTCAGCGACAGAGTTCTGATGCAGTGTTCTGCTCCAGATGTGGAAAGGCATTCAGTGGGCCCGAGTTTGGTTAGAATAGTCCAGCAAGTCTATAGGCGAAGTACGGTCTTGATGATTTTTATTCTAACTCTTGACATGGTACATCAACCTCTGAGGCTTTTCGACCCCATGAAACTCTATGCTATCTCTATTTCTGATTTATAGAACAATGAGTATGGAATCAACTCTACTGATGTATGCAGATTGCAGAAATTGAAGACCTTGATAATCTACTTGAAATTGCAAAGGAGCTTGAGTTCTTGGATGCAAGGGAGTGGGCATATGTCGAGCAGAATAAGTGTCCAATATGTGGGAATAACATTGCTGAAACACAACAAGAGTTCAGTGGAACACACGAAGATCCCCATAGAAGAGTTCTATGGAGAATTGGATGTGTTAAATGCGAATACGAGATTGCTCGTGATCTCTTTGAGATATAGTTGAATTTTTTCGTTCCTTACTTGTATAGTGTTTTGTTGGATAGCCTTTACCATCTAATTCGATGAATACGCCAAGATTTCCAATAATTGATGGAATCCCCATTTTGTATCGACCTGGTGCAACTCGTTTCAGTGGTGCAAGAACATCGACTGGTTCACCATCCGTGGAATTTCCCAAGATCATCCACGCATGATTCTTCTGACCTGACTGCTGATAACCAAGGGTCTTCCAAGATATCGTTCTAATTGTTTTTTTAACTCCGAAACTAAGACGTACTTCTCTTAGATTAAACCAGTTTCCTACGTGGTCCTTACCTTGCACATCTCCAACGGTTCCATCGGGATTTCTATTATCAAAGACAGCAACCAATGAAGTTTGTTGATTGAAGGGAATCTTCTCCAATACTTTGGGTTCAGAAAACAGAACATAATCGACCAAGTCCCTTCGAGATAAAAGCCTACCATCTGGAAATCTATACACCTGCTCCAAAGGATCTATTTCAGAAACTGTTTTCGGATTCACACGCACCAAGTGTGGAAAATCAGTTAGTGCGTGGGTCATTTTAAAATATTCTAGTGAAATCATTTCAGTTTTGAAAACTGTAGAAGGAATTGGCCACATATTCCGCTCCAACTCTTTCAAAGTCAATAAGCGAATGGATGGTCCTATCTTATCGGCCTTCTTCATAATTGAACTTGGAAAACCAGTCCCGGATACACAAACCAGATGCTTAACACCAACCTCCTCCATCTTAACCAACCATCCTCCAAACTCATTGATTGATGGTTTCTTCCCTCGGTCTTGAATTTCAAAGATTACAGTTGGTTTATCATTTTCAAAGATAACTACGTCACATTCTCGAGGTTCCCTAGTTTCATCTTCTAACACTGGGAAAAAAACATGCTGCTCAATTCTAGCATCCTCATCAAGTAGACGTTCCAATACAGTCACTATTTTTTCTTTCAGTTTCCAATCACGATTTCTCACCAATAATTCCACCATCCCAAATCTACTGCTTGCTTGAGTATTGATAAAAGCAGTGATTCACTCTCAGCATCCATAGTGCCCGATATAGTATATCAACATCTGAAACTCCAACGAACCGGATTTTTCTTCAATAATCCCACTACTTCGAATCTATATTAGATTTCGATAATCTCATCGAATACTACAAAATCACAGATACCGCATCCTAATCTATAGTACACTGCATCTGGAGGCTCTTCAGGGCTTCCTCCAATTTGTTGTCTAGATTCTATGATATTCTTACCACATTTGGGGCAGCGACCGAATCGTAAATAGACACTCTCCCGAGCTTCAATACGCTCCACCTCACGTGCTAGGGCGATTAGCTGGTTGAGGTCATCCCCTTCGAGATCATGAATACTATTTAGTTGGGGTAATCGGACTAGAATCTCATCTCTCAATATGACCAAGTGTTCATCGATCTCGAATTCTGCAGAAGGGTCTTCTTCGGTAGACTTGGGGATTGTTGCACCATATTGACCACGGATACTATCAGACCTGAAACTATACTCGTGAGTGAGACGTTTGTACTGGTCTATGGTTGAGAGACCTAATGACTGACTGAGATATTCCTCTCCTGCAGAGAGTAAGTATTCTCTGAACTGAGGTGCTTTTTCTCTCACATCTCTAAGGGTCTGAGAGTTTGGGATATAGTCATCATTGTGTTCATTCCGCCCCCGAATCTTTTGTATGCTGCTAATAGTCTGGTCCCATTCACTGGGATTCTTTTCAATCAATTCAAGATAATGCTTTACTGCATTCCAGCGAGAATTTAGAGAGTAGTTATTCATGGTGTCTCGTAGGAGATGACAACTGGTAACACCAACCTCCAATATCAGCAATTGGTAGAAATCAATGAGTGGTTTGACCGCAACTCTTCGCTCATACGGATCATCAAGGTCTAATTTATCGAATATTGCGAGATTCCTATCGAGACGTTCGTTCAAGTCCAATTGACTCTCTCCTCCGAGTTAGTTTCAATGAAGTATATGGATATGAGGATTGTTGTTTAAGGTTCACAATCACAACTGGACTGCAGGTGTGTTGTATGATCAATCAGCGTGTTGGGTGGGGTGTCGGTAGTGTCCTGTGCAGTGTCTAACTAAAGATAGACAGATGACTCTGGATGATTTCTAAATTATAATCCACAATTGTTAAATACTAAATCTAAAACGAATAACAGTCGTAACGAATGAGCAGGGCTCACTAACAATGGTCAAGTAAAGATGGTGTCAAAAATGAACAAGTTTGCAGGAGTACAACTACCAAAATCGATGGTCGATTCAGTTCCGGAGGGATTGAGTGGAATCTATCTCCTCTATCAAGTGACAGGGAAAACCAAAGAATGTTTCTACATAGGAGAGTCTGAAGATATTCAAAGAAGGTTGAACGAACATTTGCAAAGTGATAGCCGCTACTTTGACTCCTTCTCATATTGCAGATTTCATTACAGTAGAAGATTATTCATGGAAAAATTCCTGATCAAGTCATTGGATGTTATTCCAGGTGAGAGGATGAAGGTCTTCATACATAATAAAAAATACGAAATTGACGAACCTCAGTTCGTTAATGGAAGCAAAGAGAATCCCAGATTTAAGAGTAGTTAAATATGACCTTATCACTACTAGATTTCTGATAGGTGGAGATTGTGGTTTCGAGGAAGGAGCAGATTCAAGCACTATTGAAAGAAATTAGAGAATGCGAAGTGGCGTGTCAAGAGGTCAAGGTCAAACGGACACCACTCGTCTACAGTGCAGAGGATCCAAAGGTAATGATAGTTAGTGAGGTCCCTCCGTTTGTACCATGGGAAAACGGTCTTGGTGATGAATGGGCAAGTGGAACTTTATCAATACCTGAAGGCACACGTTATACCTCAGCGACGCTTCTCAAGTGGCTGTCCACAGAGGAACACCAGATGACTGGACATGATGCAGAGAAACTCTTCTTCTGGATTCAACGGTCAAACTGTTGCTTACAGGGCAACAAGGATGATAAAGTTCCAAGAGGAGTCATCAATCGTGTGTACCCTCGGTGCTCTAGGGAATATATCGAGAGAGCAATCGACATTGTGAAGCCCAGATTGATCCTATCTCTCGGAGGTCATGCTTCTTGGTGGTTCAAACCTGGTAAAGCACTCAAAGATGTTGTGGGTAATGAGAATAAGCACAGAGGTTATGATTACTATGCTCTAGCACATCCATCCCCTAACAGCCGCTGGCCTACACAGTATCCTGAGAAACACAAACGTTCTTTGGAACTCGTTAGGCCCATTATCTCCAATCTCCTTAGTGAATTGTAAGTTGGATAGGAAAATCACCGCACCTGATGTGGAATATGAATGGAGGAAGGAAAGAGAATGTCTATGGTGTCAGAATCCAGTGTACAAAATATTCGGCAGATGACTACTTCTCAATATACGAGATGAACATTCAACGATGACCTTTTTACACTCTTTGGAGCCTGCTTTCAGGTCCATATCGCCAAGAAAGATTCAAAAACAAATCATCTGAAAGATTAAAAATCGGTTTGGGTTTTAACCATGAAAATTATAAAATCTATTAAAGTAGATGAAAGAGCACTCCATGCTTTTATTAGCAAAAATCCAAATGTTATAGAAGCTGGTTTTAAAATAATCAAAAATGAAGCACGATTGGAAGGACTTGACCGTGCTGATATTCTAGGATTAGATACAAGAGATACTATGACTGTTTGTGAGTTGAAGGCTGTTACCGCTGATGTAACATCACTGGTACAATTAATCAGATATGCAAACTTCATCATATCAGACCCATTTCTTGTATTCAGCAGATTTGCTGGCATCAATAAAACACTTACAAGTTTTAATCAAGAGGTAGACCTTCGCTTGATACTTGTTGCACCACAGTTTAGCGATGAACTGCTTCAATTCAAAGATGTTCTGACATTGAATATTGAATTGATTCAATACCAAGTCTTTGATTTAGGTGGTGATGAGATAGGATTCAGTTTTTCACCCATAAAACAATTGAGTGATTCAGCCAAATCAATCTATGTCAAACCTACGAAGACTGTAGAAGACCACTTGGCTAAGATTAAAGATCCAGTGGTTTTATCGACTGCTAATGAACTTATTGAGAAATTACTTACTCTTGAAGGGGTACAGAAAAGTGCTACTCAATCATATATCAAACTAAGCATTCATGATAAGTATAACATTGCAGGAATTTATACCACCAAACAATCTATAGCACTTTGGTATAGAAGACCACATACTGTCACAGGCAAGATTACAGAATATTATGTTAAGTTAAAGACTCTTGATGATGACTTTACAACTGCTTGGGAACACATTGTGAATAGTCATAGAGGATTACTTGAGTCTTATAAAACTAAGAAAACAGTCCGATAATTGATTTTAATCATTCATACATTCATAGCAGATATAGAACAGATCCTCGTTCAATATCGAACGAGGATTGGGTTTCAAAGACGCCGCTACCATCTCATTCTCAAATAAACATCCTAACGTGGTGGGCAGGAGAGTTTCTGGTTACAGGCGGGATGGTATCTCCTTCTGAATATCTTTTTAGTCAACTAACTGTCTATGCATATTCCGCTCCTTTTCTCCTATATGGCTTTGTTCTAGCATTTGGCAAGAAGATTGAGGAAGTTGTAACTGTTTATCAAGAATCCACTGAGCAAATAGCTACCCACAATGGAAACCGCTAGTTATTGTAGAATATGTTCCATAGCTCGGAGATACCGAGATAGAAGGTTAAGCCACTCAGCGCGAACATACTCTCAGAAGAATCGTGGCTTCTATTGCATCTGGTGCTTTGCTGGATTGCGAGGATCCAAATACAACAGTCATTCGTGTACACAATCCATACTCACAACAGATAGTAATTCTAGCAGGAGGAGTTCTATTAGGAATTTCCGGTGTAGTGATTGTGATAGTTCTTCTAACAAGAACACGATAAGATAACAAGCTGAATTAATATGGATAGATTGGTGATTGAACGAAGGTAGGTCTGGTGTGAATATTTGAGTCTAGCTGCAATATCTCCAGTAGAAAAATCAGAAAATCTTATCTATACGATACTTCCAGTCACAATTGGATTGCTCATCGGTTCATTGATTTCTAGTGATCCCTCAGTATGGATATCCTTTCTAGCAATTGTATCCCCTATTCTCACCATCTTCCTCTATGAGATAGCTCCTGAAGAAGGAAAAATCAAGGTGGATTTCAAAGCACACCTTATGAATCACCAAAATCAGAGCCGAAGTGATTTCTTCAATTGCAATCTTTTCATTCGTTCATGGGAATCCACTCTTCAACCATTTGATGGTGTGACAGATACGATAGTCAACGATCTATCTGATTTTGCAGGGAGTGTAGTATCTAGTTTCGTAGCAAGACGTCATTTCTGGCGTTTGAGAGCAACGATTTACATTAGGCTTTCTCTACCTCTGTTAATCTTACTCGGAATTCGACTGATAGATATCGGGCTGAGAAATATCATTGTACTAATTATTGGTGACTTCTGGTGGATAGTAATTCTAGGAGTCTGTTGGGTTCTGATATCTTATGGTATTGATTATCACATCAAGAAAGCTAGAAAATCAAGGATTGAGCGGGCTGAAACATTTCTTGACTCCTATATCACATATCTCTACTGGCATACAATGGTTGGTTCAGATACCGCAAGAACTCCCAACGAATACCAGCCATCTTCTATAAAGGGTATTGTGAAAAATGAACTAGATTCTTTAGACCGTCTACTTGTGAGAAATGATTGGGATGTGTTCATTCAGAGATGGAGTCGCCTTAGCCGGAATGTGATGGATCTTGCAGAGAATGAATTCCACAAGTACTTCCAAAGTCGAGCTTACAAACTATGGGGGCAATATATACATGAAAACAGAAGGAAGAGGGACACCTCTATCGTGGTACGGCAGCTAGAGTGGTTGATGTACTATGCCAGCGGAACCGAGTTACCAGAATCAGAGGTAGATCTTCTCAGGGTATTGAAGTCTGGCTCAGAGCCACCAATTGGAATCAAGGGATTGCTGGATCCCACTCCTATGTTTAGCCAGATACCAAGAATACTTCTGACAGAAGAGAGAGATGAAGCTGATAATGCGCGCTATGTTGCAGAAGGTATCAATTCAATTTTCAATAACTCCTCTGGTGATGTATCACAGGCAGTTCAAAAGGTCGTGCAGGAATTGCATAATCCTCAAGGAGTCTATAACAATACTCAACTCATGGCTGAATTCGTGATGAATTATATTACAGAGAGATGCCAATTAGGTATGAAATCTTTCCTTGGAGGATACAAAATGGATGTGCTGAAGTCTTTGTTTGGTCATGTGCAAAGTGCTGAAAATAGAGTCTGGCTCTTAATGGACTGGTTTCAAAGAGCACCATCCATTGAAGTTGGAAAAGCTCTCGATGACACAATGTGGAGAGGTGTCTTACTTGATCCCCCACTATTGAGGACTATAGTAAATAGACTCAAGCGATTTGATGGGGGCTTTTCTGTGGAAATTGGTATTCTGAGTAACTTCATGGATCGACTGATGAAATCCGGCACTCACGAATCAGAACTTGAGGAATTGAATCAGACCTATACGAAGATACAAGAACGATGAAAGAAGGAATCATAATGAATATCTGCGTCATTCATCAAAGGAGTATAGAACCTAGCGTCGTTGAGTATGTCAAAGAAGCAGTCACCGAAGTCTTTGTTCTTGCTCAAAATGGGTTAGAACCTGAAATCAATATCTTGGGACAGTGGGATAGTGATGATTGGTCAGAATCAATTAGTATTCCTGTTTTATACAGAAATCACGAACTACCTTCAGTTTCAGAGAAATCCCAATTAGATGCAGAAGCCATTATGGGTCTAATCAATTACGAATTTATCCAGAAAAGAAAGTACAAGTATGCTCTATACATAGTTTCTGAGGACATGTACTCGGGTAAAGAAGAAAATTGTTTCTTAGTGGGTGCGTCAAACTTTCTCAGACCTGCAATTGTATCGACCTATCGCTTTTCTCAAGATGTAATTCAGATGAACCTTGATGAAATGAGTAGTGATAAGAAACTTCAGAGATTTGTTTCCAATACTGGGAGTACTGGGACTAAAGTAGCTGAGTTAGTAAGAATCGAATGTATCAAGACAGTTGCGATGCATGAGCTTGGTCATGTCTTCGGTTTAGTTCCAGAAACACAAACTGAAGATGTTGAGGATATATATGGTTATCACTGCAAGAAAAAATGTGTCATGAGACAAGGATTGAGTGTGCCAAGTGATTGGATTGGACATACATTAGATAGAATTGAATCAGCAGTATTTTGCCCTAGATGTCTTGGTTTACTAAAGGATTTTCTGAATAGTTTGTAAAAAAAATAGGTACTATTCGGTCCATACATCTGAGGATGCAATACGGATTTTTCAGTACTTGGGTATCTTATTGAGAATATTGGTAGTTCGTAATTAATTCAATATCCGACCACTAGAGTGCAACTGTCTACTCATCTTCGTTTCAAGTCTTTTATAGTTGATTCAATTCCTTTAGGAAGACGGGTTACAAGTAATAATGCATCACGGGATTTTGAGAAAAGGTAGTTTACAGAATTATTGTATATCACTCTGTTCCACTTGAAAATATCCCATTTATCTCTAATAACTCTTGGAATTTTACTGTCAAATTCCGCATTCTCCAGAAAAAGTATTGCATATTTTTCATTTATTGGAAAATGGTATACTGGAATTTTCGTACGCAAATCATCTGCTAGGTACTCTGTTTTTACTACACACACATCACCGGCAATGAATTGCGTTTCTGATTTGTTCTCAAGTAAGATTGGATGTAGTGATTTTGGAAGGAATGGCTCTATTGGTGGCAGACTCATGGTCCACGATTGGATAAGTTCATTTTCATAAATACCCTTCTTCTCCAAACCTTTGAGAAATGTTCCGTTAGTTCCTTCTTCATGTATAATTAACCTAAAAGCTCGCAGCATCAACGGTAAGATAATTTTATTGTCTCTAGTAAATTGCATTGTTTGAAATAAATCAGGACCAACATCAGTGTAGAGAAGATCAGCCCAAGTAACACCATCCTTAGTGATGAGTGATCCTTGTTGTGACCTGCAAAATCTTATTAGATGGCTCCTATAAACTATTGACCTCCCAGCTAGACAATTTGCAATTTCTACAAGCGTATCTTGATTATTATCTTGATAAAGAAATTCTTCTGACCTGTTGTTGATAATCTCTCTAAGAAGTCCAAGTTTATCCTCAATCTTTTGTACTAGCTTATCTACAGTAGGTAGTAAGAAACGATTTACACTGGCAAGAGAAGATATTTTCTTAAAGTCAAAATTATACTCTTCAATCTCAAAATAATGTATCTTCATCCTTTCACGAATTCTTTTTCTATCTTTTTTCTCAAGATTTTCCTTGTGCTTCTGATAGGCTTGTTGATCAGGAGAAAAATTTCTCAGATAACTTTGAGAAACATAATGCTGCATGTCCTTCTTACTCATTTTCTCACACACGCACTCATATTGTATCATTCGACTACTAGAAAATCTGATTTGATCTCAATTGTAACTTTGCCTTCGCCGCTCCGGTAGATTTCAAATTCTCCTTTGATGCTTTCAAAAGCTCGTTTCTTTTCCAGTTCACGTATTAGTTTAGCAAACTCAGTGCTATACGCCGTTGTCACGTTGATTGCAAACGGACGATGCTTAGGACTTAGTTTGATTTTCATAAGATATACCTTCGTAACGTATTGGATTACAATGTATCCATTTGCATATTACAGGATTACTCGAAAATACCGAGTTAGAAAATATAATTATGAAAACTGCAAATTGGAATCTTGTTCATATCAAGAAGTCCAACACTAGACGGTTTGCTTCAACATCAAATGATTGATGGGTACCTCAAAGATAATTCTCAGATATCATACAAAGCAACATAGTGTTTCTTCTGGAATGCAGAGAAAGACAGACCACTGAAAAACACCTTTGAAATTGTCACCATGTTTGAATTCAAATCTCAAGTTGAAGATCTAACATGTTATCAACGTAGACCATCAAACTTGGAAGCATTGACTCATATGTAGATTGGTCAAATTGTCTGATACTCTTATCTGTACTTCTCAAAAGAGCCATGAATTTCATGTCCGGAATTTCATTAGGTAATCCCATCTCTGGTTTTCCATTCATTTACAAAACACACCAAACATGAAGCAGAGATACAGTTATTGAAGAATCTTACTCCTCCCGCTCTCTAGCTATCTCAATCCTCTTTGAGCGAGCCTGTGACAGAAAACCACTCACATCATCATCCCATGTTCCATCATCCTTCAGTATCCTCTGGAATATTGTATGATTATAGCTTCGAAGGATACGAGGTCGCAGACATCTAATGGCAATCCCATTTTCTTTTTCTGCTTGTGGAAGTGATGTAGCAAGTTCCCCTAGGTCTGAGAGTGGTATTCGAGAGAGAAATACTCCATCCGTCCCATTGTTACAGACGAATGCAGTACATGTAGAAGACCCTGCCAGAAGGGCGTTCGCAAGAGAAATGATGCTCTTTGGTTCACCGTGGGCAATAGTAGCCAGTGTTGGCAGTCGTGGGGACACGAGATACATTGGTTTCAGAACACCTCTCTTGACCAAGGAACGTGCAGTATTTACGAAGGGTTGTTTTTCGATTTGGAACATTGACTTGAACATATGTGGCTCTTCTTTGAGATACATCATGTGGAATGTGCGTGTAATATAATCCATGACCAATGCTTCAGTTGGTGTTATGTACTCGACATCGCAGGGAGAAGGAGTATAGTACTTCTTTCTCAGGGGACGTTTGCTTAACCTGCTAGAGAGGCTGCAGAATCCCTTGTTGAAAAGAAAGTGGCTGTAGTTGATGGAAAGGAACTCACACGATTGATGGTAAAACACAATGTGGGCGTTATTGAAAAATCATCCTTTGCAATTAAGAAAGTGGATGAAGACTTCTTTGAAAAGTAAACTCTGTTATTCAGACATGTACGTTGTAATCTGGCCACTCTGAATCTCTGAGACCATCTCTGCATATTCCTGTTCATTGATGAATTTCATCCTCCTAATCGGAACACCTCCATGTTCGGACTCTAAATCTACAGGAACATGAACCTCTATAGGTAGGTCTTTTCCTGGCTGAGTACGGCCAGCAAAAAACCACGCCTCCATCACCAGCTTGGGTGCAAAGAGCATTAGGGGACTATCTATGAAGAAATAGTCAGCTCCCAAAATAGCAAACTCTTCATCATCAGATGGTATGCGTAATCGCTCTTCTTTCATTCTAACAGGAATTACGAGTATTTCCTGCTCTTCGTATAATGATTGATATATCTCACCTAGTTCGCTCATTCTCCTTCCTCCTCATCTTTGTAGAATTCACAATCAATCTTGTCTAACTCCTCAGTAAATCCTGAGAGCATTCGACTCTCTTCAGAATAACAACGTGCAAAGAGACCTCGCTCCTTTCTGAACTGATAGTAATAGTATCCTTCATTGAGTTCGACAAGATTTCGATACTCTGAGAGTTCTTCACCTAGTTTTTTTGCTGAGTCTTGTAATCGTTTCCATGCTTCTTCTCTCTCTTTCTCAGTATCCCCCACAGCATAGAGAAGTACATCAAATCCATGATCTCCCCAGCACGGATCCCATCCAGCAATCTCAGCCAGTGTGAAGAGATGGGCACTTACATCGAGGTAGTATTCATCATCAAAGCAGACATAAGCTGGAAAAGGTGCATCGCCCTCATGGTCCTGTTTCAGACCAGAACAACTCTCAGTGGTAGCAAACCCTGCCTTGTTCAATTCAAGTATCTGTTCTTTAATAGAGCCATCAACCCGCCTGAGTATCTTATCTATAGGGACTGAGGCGTTCTCTGGGCCAATTATTGAGCTATATGCATGGTCCAACTTCTTCCCACTAGGGAATGGAAAATGCACTAAGTAACCTTCGAGTTCTCGTTCGTTGTGTACCCACTCATCAGTTGATTCATGATCATGCTGAGTCTTCACCCTCAACCTCTCCATAATCTCTTCTAAGTTGATGGTCAGAAACTCCCATGAGAGAGTTCGTCGTCTAAGAAGCGCATCAGGATGTGTATCTTCCAACTTTCTAAGTGGATAGTAGATTACAACATCTCCAGAGGGTAGTAGTTCAGGTATCCACAGACTCATGTCTGCAATAGTAAAGTAGTGCGCTTCACATCCGCGATATATCTCACTCCCAAGGACAACATAGGGAATGTCGTTGGGTTCGTTATTTACAGCATAGTTCAGGTCAACACAGGGAATCTGCCAGTGCTCAATAACGTCTCTTACACCTTCCTCGGAAATCTGCTCATCTTGTTGGTTCTTCTCTTTACTCTCACTCACTTTCACTCACCCCTTCATCATATGTTGTAAAAGCTGTGATGCAGCTTCAGGGTCAACCCGAACCGCTCTGGTGATGACCTGCTTACACTCTTCTTGTTTTCCTGCCTTCAAAAGAGCCATACCAAGACTGGTCCAGAACATCCCATTCTTCGGTGCAAATTTGACTGCTTTACGCTGACACTTTACTGCTGCTGTTGTTCTCCCAACCATACTGAGAATGGTTCCGAGCATGTTCCAATTCTCACCATTATCCTTCTTCAACTCGATAGCTCGCTTGGCTGCACTCTCTGCTTCAGTATACTTTTTAATTGCTAGGAACACATGAGCCTGACATCGCCATGCGAGATGATGGTCCTTGAACTCTTTCGTCAAGGACTCTGCTACCTCCTCAGCATAATCATGAGACCCCATCATGGCAAGTGCAGTCTTGACCGAGGTCCATATCTCCTCATCATCAGGGCTAGTTCGCAAAGCTGGAATGACTACCTCAAGAGCCTGCAGGTATTCGTTTCGGGACATGAACTGAAAGTAGAGCATCTTGCGTGGGTGGATCTGTTTCTCATCTCTGGACAAAGAGCCATAATAGAAATCTTCTCCCTCCATATCCTTTCCCGCAAAGCATAGATAGTCACCCATGAGATTCATGACCAACAGGTTCTCTGGGTCCAACTCCGCAGCCTTTTGCAGTGCCTCTCCTGTATCCTTCTCATTTGCCTGAAGCATGAGAGTGAGACCATAGAGTGCCCATGTGAGGGCATCATCACCGTTCTCCTGAATCCTGAGCAGGCATCTTTGTTTTGCATCCTCGAAATCATCCCGACCAATATGATGAACAATATACTTGATGTCCGACTGGTTGAGAGTATCGGAATCTATAGATGTTGATAACAGTTTGATGTAAACATTGACCAAGTCAAACTTACTTGCCATATTACTTCCTTCTCCTCTTCTCTTTTCTACTCCTATCTGCACTCTTCTTGCTCTCTCCCTCGGTATCAACAGTCATCTTCAAGCATCCTCCTACGTGCCGTATCCAGGCATATTCCGCTCGCGCTCCTTGAATTCCTGAAAGACTTCTTCAGCCTCTTCATGTCTGCCAAGTTCAGCAAGAGCTGCTGAATGAAGTGACCATGCTTCGGGATTGATGGCTCCGTGCTCAGTTCCCGCGCGAAGATACCTCTCTGCATCCTCCCACTTCCTGAACATGACCATCATCTTTCCCCACAGATACCATGCTTGCCCGCACTCAACATCCAAAGAGAGGGTTTGGTTCAGAATTTCAAGTATCTCCTCTACTATATCTGCATCATAATCATCCTTGGCTTCCATCACCTGAACGACCAGACATTCAGCAAGCATATAATGCGAAATTGTTGACAGTGGCTCTACTTCTACTGCTCTACGTAGGTATTGTTCCGCATCCTTGTGTCTATCCATCACAAAGAAGACAAGAGCATAATCACAGAGGAGTTCCGCATTCTCATCCCACAGTTCAATGGCACGAAGAAACTCCCGTTCAGCATTCTCAAAATCAGATACTCGGATGTATGCAAGAGCAAGAGTGTGATGTGCTTCATATTTGTCTGGAGCAAGACCTATGGACGTGGCAAGAGCAACAATAGCCTCAGTGTATTTACCCCGCTTGTACATGATCTCTCCAAGATTCTTCCAGTGTCCCGACAGATTGGTTTCAAGTGCTATACCTCTCCGTGTAAGATCCTCTGCCTCCTGCAACTCACCATGTTCGATGAGTAAGAGGGAGAGGTTATGGAGTGCCTCCTCATCATAAGGATCAATATCAAGGGATTGTCGGAGGGTCTCCTTTGCTTTATCCACTTCCTTGAGCATGAGGTGACAGAAGGCAATCCTGTTCAAAACAGGTGGGTCGGGAAAGACCAATTCATTCATCTTATGATAACACGCAATAGCCTCTCTGTTGTCTGAGTTGGCCTCGTGCATCTTTCCTTCTTCCCAGAGTCGAACTCCTTCTCTAACAATCTCAATGGGGATATCGTCACCCTTCGACATTATCCTCTCCCTCCGTTGAAGACTTCCAACCATACCTTACTGACCATAGCAGAACTCATGCCACATACAAGAGATGCCATTCTTTGGGACAGAGGAACCATAGGCTTACCTTGATTCTTAATGACACCATACACAGCAACAAGTGCCAGGATATCGGGTGGACTTTGCGTAAGTTGCTCCTTGTTCAGGAATTGAATGAGGTCTCTTGCCTGTTCTTCCACAGATGCAAACCACTCCTTGATTCCCGATGGCTTCTCCGTAACTGCTCGTAGCAAGGTTCGAACAACTTCGGATATCAGCTGGTGTAGATTCTTTCCTCTTCCATTGATACACTCAATGCGACCTGCATCCAGCCTGACTCGATAATCGAAGAGATGTCGCCATGTGTAGTTCACCACAGATGGAAGGATACCAAGACTTTCAGCAATGAACTCTGTCCTGACCCTGACCTTGGTTAGATGTTCGAATTGCAGGAAGGTGTCATAGATGGCTGCTGATGTCAGTCCTTCTCTGCTCTTCCTGTTGAGCTTTTCTTCAGAAACCCCCTCGATAGTTCGCACTAGTTGTTGTTCGATCTCTGGGATGAAGGGTTCCAGTCTTTTCAGGGACTCCTCATCCAACCTTTCCAGTATAGGCGATAACACCTGTGAGCTTGCATCCCTCTCAGGTATCACCGACGTACGTGACGTTGATGCCATACGTGCCTGTGCTCCACAGAAAATATGGACAAAGAATTAGTTAGGTGTTGACCTAACAAAAGATACTGACCAATAGCCTAGAATGATTACAATTGAATGATATGTGAACTCTAAGCAGCTAAAATGACTATATCATAGGTTATTTCCATTATTAAGAGCATTAGATTCGGAACTCGTGTCTTCGATGGCCTTAGATTGCAGGAATCGGGACTCTTTGTCGAACGAATTTGCCATCTTCCATCAAGAGAACCACTAGACTGATCAACATTACCACTGAGAACCCAGGGACTGGATAAAGGGCTAAGCACCCCATATCTTTTCCGGAGGGTTACTTTCTTTCAAATCGCCATCTTGCAAATAGATATAATAGTATGCCCATTAGAGTTGCTACACCTAGGATGATATCTACCTTAATGAAATCAATGGTCGTATATGACTGTATAGTCATTGCAAAGTCTTGCAGGCCTAAAGAGTCAACAATGAAAACAACATTTCCTGAGAATGCATCGCAAAACACTTCCATAAGATTAGAACCTGATGATATCAAAACTCCACTCCAACAGAGTTGATATGCATTGGAATCTGATGAGCTGGAATTGATACTAGCTGGGAGTCGAGCAAGTACTAGTTCCGAATCTTCAATGGAGAAGTGTGTGGGATCAATTCCATGAAATCGGGGATCAGTCAAGTTGGCAAGTTCGGAAACAGCTTGAAGAAATGCATTGTCCTTAGTTAATATTCCAATTTGAGGAATATGTGAAATACCCAGCCAATCATAATCGAAATTACAAACAGCTCTTTGATATGTGGACACATCGATTCTGATCATTGATGTTGATATTTTGATATCACTATAATATTCCTGAAAACTCATCCGATAGGTCAGATTTACTTCATGACCCTGATAATATGAGAATCCTGTTAGGCGAACACTTTCGTATCGCGCATTGTGAGGCAATGAATAATTGAAGCTCCTGAGAAAATCTGCGGCTATCGCTTCAGCCTGTTGTTCACTCATATTTTGTGGTAAAACACTCCCTTCAAGTTCGTGCTCATACTGAACACGGTAGGTATAGATTGCACCAGATATAGCATTTATTCTAGTAGTGCTGGTATAGTTGCCATCTGAGGTTTCAAGAGTTAGCTGCCATGCTGGAGGGGTTTGGAGTTCTTCAATTTCAATCACTTGCCAAACACCATAATTCGATGCATTCAGTCGATTCAATGCAATAGATATTGCAGTATCGGAATCAATTAATTCAGTACTTTCAACATGTGGAGAGCTGTGCAGTAGGATGAATGGCCGTGTAGAGTTAACTGTCCAGATACTAGGAAACTGAGAGGAATCAGGAGAAGTTTCGACGAACTCGCTAAATATTGATTGTCCAACTGGAAAATCACTAAGTGAGGAATTTCCTGGTATGTGATATGATAGAAAATAAACAGTACTGGGTAAAGCTAATCCAATGATTAAGTTAAGAACTAGAATCATCATCAAACGTTTTCCAATAGAACCTGAAGTACTTACCAATTCAGAAACCTCATATTATACATATACATTGATTGCTAATTATTCTAGTTTCAGAGCTACACTGTACTATGTATGGTACGGTCTCTGAGCCCATGCATTGTAAGTTTCATAGAGCGCGGATATGATGCTGAATAATAGGACTACAATCAGAAGCACTGTTTGCGGAGTCAATTCCCATGGGAAAAGAAGTAATGTTCCCGTAAGAACCCCAATATAAAATAGTCCATAGAAAAGATATCTTGGAACGACAAACCATCCAGATCCAATGAAGAAAGAGAGAATTCCTGTTTTTACAGTTTCCGCTAGATAGAAACTACCATCTTCATCGGTTCGCACTAATCCAAGGCTAGTGAGTTTATTTAGGTGATGTAATGCGAGACTTGGACTTGAAATCTTTGTTTCACGCTGGATGGCTCTAGCTGATTTTGGAGTAGGATGTCGCAGCATATACCAGTAAATTCTCAGGGTCTTTCCTTTAAGTTGTTCATATATTTCATTGGTAGAAAATTCATCCATTGATTTTCCTCCATTTCCACGATTCTAAATCTTCTATGCAACCTGTCTATAATAATTAGACTATACTATGAATATTGTGTACCAATACTATAGTAGATGATAAATTTCACAGGAGTGGACACTGTAGATCGAATGAGAGAATTTGTCAATCTGATCTATGAAAAAGTGCACTCACTTTCAGCACGACCTAATATTGTAGGAGCTGAACAAGAGAGGGGAGTATAGAGAACATGCTGCAAGAAATGACAATCCCTCCAGAAGAATTCGTACGGAAAAAGGCCTGTTTCCTGCAAAGTGAGGCCTTGAGTAATCGAAATTTCAGCCTTTCAATGGTTCTTTCTGGAAATGGGGCGATAAAAAACCCGTTTTACGTTCATACTATATCCGGACAGACCCGTCTTTCTCCACAGACCGCTCATAATGGACTTCTACCTTCTACCAACATTCTAAGTAATACTATGTTCTCCATAATCTTGTCCTGTGATGGTGGACTGGGTCCATCTCTGCGGAACAGGCGAATTTCAGGCAAGGGAGGAGAGGAAGGAATGGACACCTCGAAGAACCAAGAATTGGATGTATGGGAATACGATAAGGAAGGTGGGGATGCGTGGGATATCAAAGCACGTCTCTTTCTGTTTCAACTCTTGGAGCTGGTGGTATGAATCGAGTGTGGCTCCTTCTTCTCTTTCGACCTAACCTCGATGGCAGAGTAGACCCAGATGTGAAGAACTCAGTCGCGATAAAACGCACCGAACCAGTTACTCAACTGTGAGTTTGGAACATGGGGTCCTCTGTCGTTGGGGACCTTATCATGAGTTAGAGTTGTGAGCTATGAAAACAAACTTGATGAATGAAGAACGGAAGAACAAGAATAACGTTGTAGTACTCATTCGCCTCTACTTGAAGAGGGCTGTGTGATGAGCAGAGAACGGATGGTCACTGTGCACCTTACTGAATTAGTGCATATGTGGAAAAGATTTGGGCGACCTCAGCCACTGCACGATCATAATACTAAGATGAAGAATCACGATGACATAGATGCTCTTGGTGAAGGTCTGAGGATGTTTGGAGGATGGCTCACAAAATTCCAGACCATCCAACTGATGATAGCAGTCCTGATTCAACTTGGGTTTATTCCATTATTCGGTTACTTTGGAGAACTTACACCAGAACTGTTAAACTTCACATTCTGGGAGAAATTCCTCTTCATGTTTCCCATTATGCTCGTATCGGGTTTAATTCTGGTTCCCTTATTTGGTGTCCTGACACTCTTTCCATTCAAGTGGGGGATACTCTCGACAGTGCAACAGGAGAAGCTGTCTGACAGGCTCATAATATTGCTTGCATGTCAAGTAGTGAGTATAATTGTATCATCATTAATGATACCCCTCAGTATCATCAGCATCCTCCCATTCATTGTTCTCCTGTTTGTGTTCTCAGCAGAACTCCACCTGATCATGGATGTGGGGCTGGTGGACAATGCAGTCACTCTCACATTTGAGCCTAGAATGAAGGAGAAGTGGTAGGATGAGTATTGAAACGTCGTTGTCGACAGGACTCACTGATCTGGATGCAGCCCTCCTTGGAGGAATCAGTCGTGGCTCGCTCGTAGGCCTGCATGGAAGTGGTCTGGTCTTAGCCTCACAGCTGTCGATCATCGCCCAGCTCTCAGAATCGAAGGGAGGTCTCGGAGCCCGAGTAATGTGGTTCGAATATGAGAGGTTCCCATCTGATATGTTGAGGGAAGTAGCGAACAGGTTCGGTCTGAATGCTGACACGGCCATCGACAACATAGTAGTTTCTGAGACTTCGCTTGACGTCACTGAGGGTCTATCTCTTGCAACTGAGGAAGGAGTCCAATTCATCGTCGTTGAAGATCTCTACAGGCTGGGGAAGGAGTCAGAAAGACAGAGGGAGAGTTTGGCTCTGCTGAAGGACTGGACCTCTCGTGTGAACGGTGTTTGTGTCATTGTCAACCCTCTACGCCCTCTCCTACACGATGCTGCATTATGCTGGAGTACTTTGTCACCCAAAAGCTCTGAATACACTTTGCACCTCATTTCAGAGGTCAATATTGCAGGTATCGACAAACGCCCTCCTGCATGTGACCGGCTGGTTGGTATCTCATTCGACAAGGGACCTAACACTCCCTTGGTCTGGACCGAAGCCTGTAGCGTGCAAGGAGGTCTCTGTGACTGCAAGAACTTTGGAACAGGGGTAGAAGCATGACAACAGAAACGGAAGATGATTGAAGAATGAAATTTACGGAACTAGAAACACTGGTAGGTGTTGGCCCTGCGGCCGCCAAGAAACTGAGAGAAGCTGGAATACTTTGCGTCGAATCACTTGCACTATTCAGTGTTCGTGAACTGAACCATATGACAAAGATAGGCGAAGGCACCTCACAGAAGATACTGAAGAACGCCCGAGAAGCACTGGGAATAGGGCTACTCGATAGCGGTACGGTTAGGGAGGATGAACTACTCCGAAGGAGGAAACTCATTACTGGACTCACTAGACTGGACAACGGTCTGAGAGGCGGTTTCGAAACTGGCTCGGTGGTGGAGTTCTATGGTCCTTCTAGGAGTTCAAAGTCTCTTTGGTGTCATCATCTTGCAGTTACGAATCTTCTCCCCGAAGAGCGGAAGGGACTGAATGACAATGTGCTATGGCTGGATACAGAGTCATCATTCAGCCCGCGCACCATAAGGGCCAATGCTCTGAGATGGGGG
>Ga0114923_10000847_pt1 | contig 21970 bp, 34 predicted proteins | sample SumtaG_FD_89578 | JGI IMG/M metagenome (GOLD analysis project Ga0114923, IMG submission 89578) | Deep subsurface microbial communities from Indian Ocean to uncover new lineages of life (NeLLi) - Sumatra_00157 metaG | ecosystem: Environmental > Aquatic > Marine > Oceanic > Sediment | place: near...
GACAATGTATCCATCGAGGTTGAGCTGATCACCCCCATCGCCATGGAGAAGGAACTTCGCTTCGCCATCCGCGAGGGCGGCCGCACAGTGGGCGCCGGGGTCGTGAGCGAGATCATCGAGTAGGAATTGAACCGCCGGGTATTTAAGGAAATCCCTTCGGAAAATGGAGGAACGGCAAGGTGATGGATCAGCAGAAAATTAGGATAAAACTCAAAGCGTATGACTACAGAATCCTGGATACCTCGGTCACCGAGATCGTTGAGACCGCCAAGCGCACCGGCGCCAGGGTCTGCGGACCTATCCCTCTGCCGACGAGGCGCAGTATCTACACTGTTCTTAAAGGGCCGCATATAGACAAAAAATCGAGGGAGCAGTTCGAGATCCGCATTCACAAGCGTATGCTGGATATCGTTGAACCCACTCCCCAGACGGTGGATGCCCTTATGAAACTGGATCTTTCCGCAGGCGTGGATGTGGAGATCAAACTCTCGTAAGGGAGGTAAAGGATATGCCTCAGATGGATGTACTCAATATAAAAAATGAAGTTGTGGGCAAAGTTAACCTTGCTCCCTGGTGGAGCGAGCGCGGAAACCCCTCCCTTATCCATCAAGCCGTTGTCGCGGCCAGGGCCGGTGCGAGAAGAGGTACTCACTCGACGAAGGGCCGGACCGATGTCCGCGGCGGTGGGGCCAAACCCTTCCGGCAGAAGGGAACAGGACGCGCCCGGCAGGGGACGATCCGCGCTCCTCAGATGCGAGGTGGCGGAATAGTTTTCGGTCCGCATCCACGGGACTACTCCAAATCAATAAACAAGAAGATGTCCCGGAAGGCTTTGCAGAATGCTCTGGCGCACAAGGCAGCCTCCGAAAGCCTTATGGTCATCGAGGAGGTCGTACTCGCTGCGCCTAAGACTAGAGAGCTGGTCGCCGCCATGGATCGATTTGACGTTATCAGCGCCGTCATCGTCGTCGAGAGCGTTTCCGAAGAGCTCGAAAGGGCATCGGGCAACCTGAAATGGATCAAGATCGTCACACCTGACAGGGTCAACATCTACGATGTGCTTGCCTTCGACACCTTCATTGTTACCCGGAATGCACTTGAGGCGCTGGAAGGAGCATTGTCCCAATGAGACCTTACAGCAAAGTGATAATCAGACCTCTTCTGACCGAAAAAAACGCCACCCTGAAAGAGATCCAGAACAAGGTCGTCTTTGAAGTGGCCCCAGACGCCAACAAAATAGAGATCAAGAAAGCTGTTGAAGAGGCTTTTCAGGTCTCAGTCCAGTCTGTCAACGTGCTCAATGTTCGCGGTAAGCTCAAGAGGCTGGGCCGGAACCTGGGCAGGCGCCGTAACTGGAAAAAGGCCATTGTCACCCTCAAAGAAGGAAACGTCATTGAATTTTTCGAAGGAGTCTAGAAACCTGTCGATGAACACACTCAGGTTTCCAGCTGAAGTTTGTCGGTAAACAGTTTAGGAGTACTTTTAGAAAATAAACAGGATACTTGGGCTGAAATCAAAACCAATGCCCGACAAACTTTTTAGTAGCGTGTCAAAATAAAAGTTCTGCGACACACTGATGGGCAGGGAGAATAAGCATGGCAATCAGGACTCTGAAACCAACATCACCCGGCAGGCGTTTCATGACCGTCAATGACTTCGCTGAGGTCACGACCAGCAAACCCGAAAAAAGCCTTATAGCACCTCTCAAGAGGACGGGCGGCAGGAACAATACCGGGCGCATCACGGCCTGGCAGCGCGGTGGGGGTCACAAGCGACGGTACCGGATCATCGATTTCAAACGGAACAAGTTCGGGATCCCCGCGAAGGTAAAGACCATCGAGTATGATCCCAACCGCAGTGCATACATAGCTCTTTTGGCGTACGTCGATGGTGAGAAAAGGTATATCCTTGCGCCCCAGAACCTAAAGGTGGGGGATGAGATTATCAGCGATGAGAAAACCGATATCAGGCCCGGTAACGCCATGAAGCTTCGCAACGTTCCCCTTGGAACCCACGTCCACAATGTGGAGCTTAAGGAGAGCAAGGGTGGGCAGATGGCGCGCAGCGCAGGAAACTACGCCCAGCTCATGGCCAAGGAAGGGAATTATGCCACACTCAGGCTTCCCTCGGGCGAGATCCGGATGGTGCGCCTTGAGTGCATGGCCACGGTGGGACAGCTCAGCAACCCGCAGCACGAGATCATTTCCATCGGCAAGGCCGGCCGGTCCAGGTGGCTTGGCAAGAGGCCCAACGTCAGGGGCGTCGCCATGAACCCGGTGGATCACCCCATGGGCGGCGGGGAGGGTAAGAGCTCAGGTGGGCGTCATCCCTGCACACCGTGGGGAAAACCGACCAAGGGTTACAAAACGAGGCAGAAAAACAAGAATTCTGATCGCTATATAGTCAAAAAGCGGTCCTAAACCGGGAGGATAGCGTTGGCCAGGTCCATAAAAAAAGGCCCCTTCGTGGACGATCACCTTTTAATCAAGGTGCAGAACATGGAGGAGAGCGGTGATAAAAGGGTCATCAAGACATGGTCCAGAAGGTCCATGATCATCCCCGAGATGGTGGGGTACACTTTCGCTGTCCACAACGGGAATAAATTCATACCTGTCTTTGTGACCGAGAATATGGTCGGGCAGAGGCTGGGAGAGTTTTCTCCCACGCGGACATACAAGGGTCATACATCCAAGGCCGACAGGAGAGGCAAGAAGTAGCCTGGTCCTGAAAACCCTGAACACTAAGGACAAGAAATGGAATCGACGGCAAGAGCAAGGCATGTCCGGATCGCACCGAGGAAAATAAGACTGGTCATGGACATGGTGAGGGGCAAGCCGGTGGAGGAAGCGCTCCAGACCCTTGGTCTGGTCAGAAAAGCAGCGTCCCCCATTATTGCCAAGGTGATCAAATCCGCGATGGCAAACGCGGAGAACAATCACGACATGAGCACTGACGGCCTTATTGTTAACAGGGCCTTCGTGGATGAAGGCCCCACCCTTAAGAGGTTCATGCCTCGAGCCATGGGCAGGGCCACCATGATCCGCAAGAGGACGAGTCATATAACTGTTGTCCTCTCTGAGAAGTAAGGAGGAAGGTTTTGGGCCAGAAAGTTCACCCGAAGGGTTTTCGCCTGGGCGTTATCAAGGACTGGGATTCACGTTGGTACGCGGAAAAAGACTACGCCAAGCTGCTGCACGAGGACATCCGCATCCGTGCCTACATAAAAGAGCGGCTGTTCAACGCCGGAGTTTCGAGCATCATCATTGAGAGAACAGCCAAGCGTGCGAGGATCAACATCCACGCGGCCCGGCCCGGGATCATCATAGGGAAGAAGGGCGCCGAAGTCGAAGCGCTGCGCCGCGAGATCCAGAAGATGACCGAAAAGGACATCTTTATCAACATCGTCGAGGTACGCAAACCTGAAATTGAGGCTCAGTTGGTCGCCGAGAACATCGCGGGACAGATCGAGAGGCGTGTCGCGTTCAGACGCGCTCTCAAAAGGAGCGTTTCATCAGCTCTCAGGTTCGGTGCCCAGGGGATCAAGGTCATGGTCGCCGGGCGCCTCAACGGTGCCGAGATGTCCCGCCGCGAATGGTACCGGGAAGGTCGTGTACCGCTTCAGACCCTCAGGGCGGACATCGATTACGGTTTTGCGGAGGCCAAGACGACCTACGGCATCATCGGTGTGAAAGTGTGGGTCTTCAAGGGAGAAATTACAGGAAAAGAGGCGGCCGGAGACGAGATCTAGGCCTGACCAATAGTGTAGATCAGGAGCCCGAGAAGGGTTTCTACCGGGAGACAGCGTCATGTTAATGCCCAAAAAGGTCAAATACAGAAAACAGATGCGGGGGCGCATGAGAGGTGCCGCGACGCGCGGTAATAAGCTCAGCTTCGGGGATTTCGGACTCCAGGCCCTTACACCTGGATGGATAACCGCCCGTCAGATCGAATCCGCCCGTATCGCAATTACGAGGCACGTTAAAAGGGGAGGAAAAGTGTGGATCCGCGTCTTCCCCGACAAGCCCGTCACAAAGAAACCCGCGGAAACCCGAATGGGAAAGGGAAAAGGCTCGCCGGAGGCATGGGTAGCGGTCGTCAAGCCGGGACGTGTTTTGTACGAACTCGAAGGCGTTACGGAATCCGTCGCCTTGGAGGCCATGAGGCTTGCCTCTCACAAGCTTCCCATTAAAACCAGGATTCTGGTCAGGGAGGAAATATGATGAAGGCAAGTGAGCTTCGGGACCTGACACTGGACGAGCTTCACCAGAAGGAAAGCGACATCAATGCGGAACTTTTCAACCTGCGTTTTCAACTGGCGACCAACCAGCTGGAAAACCCAATGCGACTTCCGCTTACCAAGAAAGATCTGGCGCGGATCAAGACAGTGATTGCCCAGAAGGAGCAGTCGGCTGAGAGGACTGAGTAATGGCGGAAACCGGGAGCACCCAACGGAAGATAATCAGTGGAACTGTGGTGAGCAACCGCATGGACAAGACAGCTGTTGTGCAGGTCCAGCGTCGTTTCGCCCATCCCGTATACAAAAAATATGTGAGCAAGCGGGTCAAGTACAAGGTCCATGACGAAAAGAACGATCTTAACATTGGCGACACCGTCAGGATCGTCGAAACGCGACCGCTTTCGAAGAACAAGAGGTGGCGGCTCCTGGATATCCTGGAGCGGGGCCCACAGGACTGAAACCCGGATCGTAAAGAGGGATTGAGAGATGATCAAGGTTGAAACGATGCTCGACGTTGCCGATAACAGCGGCGCCAAGAAAGTCCTGTGTTTCAGAATCCTCGGCGGGTCGAAACGCAAATCGGCCAGCGTGGGCGACATTATCGTGGTCTCCATCAAGGAGGCTGTGCCCGAATCCAAGGTCAAAAAGGGCGACGTGCACAGGGCTGTTATCGTACGGACAAAGAAGGAGGTCCGTAGGCCTGACGGATCCTACATCCGTTTCGACAACAACGCGGCGGTTATTATCAACGAGGCACGAGAGCCGATCGGCACGCGTATCTTCGGCCCCATTGCCCGGGAACTGAGGGGGAAGAACTTCATGAAGATCGTCTCACTTGCACCCGAGGTCCTTTAGGAGACTGCCATGGCTGGGATCGCTATCAAAAGAAATGACATCGTCGTTGTCAAGGCGGGTAAGGAAAAAGGTAAAAAAGGCAAAGTACTCCGTGTCCTTAGGGACAAGGACAGAGTTATTGTGGAGAAGGTGAACTTCATCAAGCGCCATCAGAAACCCACCAGCGCTCAGAAGCAGGGCGGCATTATCGAAAGGGAAGGGGCCGTTCACCTTTCCAACGTCATGCTTTTCTGTGAGAAGTGTGGTAAAGGCGTCCGGATCCGCAGACAGCGTCTGGAGGATGGCCATACTGTCCGTCTGTGCGCCGGCTGCGGCGAATCCTTTGACTGATCGGGAGTGATTTCCCATGAGTGACATTCAGAAAAGATACAGGGAAGAAACCATCTCGGCGATGATGAAGACGTTCAACTACAGCAACGTCATGCAGGTGCCGAGGCTGGAAAAGGTCGTGATCAACATGGGACTGGGTGAGGCCCTGGAAAATGCCCGCATCCTGGACATTTCCATGGAAGAACTGTCCAAGATCACAGGACAGAGACCGGTGCTCACCAGGGCCAGGAAATCCATTGCTAATTTCAAGCTCCGGGAGGGCAACCCCATCGGATGTTGTGTGACCCTGAGAAGGCAGCGGATGTACGATTTTCTCTCCCGGCTACTCAACATCGCGCTTCCCAGGGTCAGGGACTTCAAGGGCGTATCTCCCAGGGGCTTTGACGGACGGGGCAACTACACGCTCGGTGTCCGGGAGCAGCTCATCTTCCCGGAGATCGATTACGATGATGTCGAGAAGATCAAGGGTATGAATATCACCATCGTTACAAGCGCAAAGACCGACGAGGAGGCTAAAGAACTTCTGGGTCTTCTCGGTGTTCCGTTTAGTAAGTAGGACTGGAGGAGAAATGGCTAAGAAAGCCCTAGTTAACAAGGCCAGACGAAAACCCAAATACGCTGTCCGCGCCTATAACAGATGTCCCATCTGTGGCCGGTCCCGGGCGTACCTGAGACGCTTTGCAATGTGCAGAATCTGTTTCAGGAACCGGGCCCTAGCGGGCGAGATTCCTGGGGTCGTCAAGGCCAGCTGGTAGGAGGATTGTAGATATGTCCATGACTGATCCCATCGCTGATATGCTTACGAGGATTCGTAATGCTCTAATGGCCGGTAAGGAGAAGGTTGATGTTCCCGCTTCCGCACTGAAGGAAGGTATCGCACGGATACTGAAGGATGAGGGTTACATCATCAATTACCGGACGATTGAGGACACCCGGCAGGGTGTTATCCGGATCACGCTGAAGTACGGAGAACCCGACACTCCCGCTATTGAGAATCTGAAGCGGATAAGCAAGCCGGGAAGACGTGTTTATGTAGGAGCCAGGGAGGTTCCGAGGGTGCTCAACGGGCTCGGAATAGCCATCCTATCGACCTCCAGGGGAATTCTCACTGACAGAGAATCAAAGGTACAAAACGTCGGTGGAGAGGTCCTCTGTTATATCTGGTGACAAACGAAAGTTCACTGCCTGTGCCCGCCGGCAGGTTTGAAAAGACAATGTGGAGAGAAAAGCCATGTCGAGAATAGGAAAACAGCCGGTTCCCATCCCCAGCGGGGTCGAGGTCAAACTTGACGGCCGCAAGGCCACGGTCAAGGGTCCCAAGGGGTTCCTGAGCCGAGACCTCCCCCAGGGAGTCGAGATCGAAGTCGGCAGCGACAGCCTGCAGGTGCTCCCTCCGTCACGGCCCAAGGAGAAAACCGCCTTTCAAGGCCTGGCCCGCACCTTGCTCAACAATATGGTTGTGGGGGTTACGATGGGTTACAGGAAAGAACTGGATATGGTGGGTGTTGGCTACAGGGCCATGTCCAAGGGCAAGGGTCTCGAGATCCATGTCGGTTTTTCTCACCCTGTTCAGTTCATTCTGCCTGAGGGCATTTCAGCAGAAGTGGATAAGTCCAACCGAATAACCATCAGCGGCATCGACAAGGAAAAGGTCGGCCAGGCGGCAGCTGATATTCGGGCGATCAGGCCCCCCGAGCCCTACAAGGGCAAGGGGATCATGTACGTTGGGGAAAAAATCAGGCGCAAGGCCGGCAAAACCGGCGTCTAGGCGCTGTTTTGGAGGATTGGCAAAGTGGGCAGGATCGATGACAAGAAGAGAACCCGCCTGAACAGGCGGAGGCGCATACGAGGGAAGGTACATGGAACAGCGGAAAGTCCGCGGCTGTCGGTTTTCAGAAGCACCCGGCATATCTATGCCCAGATCATCAATGACGATATGGGTATAGTAATGGCAAGTGCATCTACCATGGAAGCACAACTTCGTGGATCTGCCGGGAACGGTGGGAATGTCGACGCGGCCCGGGAGGTCGGGAAACTCCTGGCCGAGCGCGCTGCTACGAAGAAGATAAATACGGTTTCCTTTGACCGGGGCGGGTTCAAATATCATGGCCGGGTCAAGGCGCTTGCGGAAGCCGCCAGGGACGGGGGCCTGAAGTTCTAGAATCACAGGACCCGGGACACCAGACAGGACGATAGGTGCATAAGTATGAAGAAAGCCTTTAAGCAACCGCTGAGGGACGTGACCATCGACGAGACTGAACTTATCGACAAGGTCGTATTTATCAACCGTGTGGCCAAGGTCGTCAAGGGTGGGCGGAGGTTCCGCTTCAGTGCCCTTGTTGTTGTGGGTAACGGTAAAGGTCTCGTGGGTGTCGGATACGGGAAGGCCAACGAGGTTCCCGAAGCTATCCGCAAAGGGATCGAGAATGCCAAGAAAAGCCTGTACAGAATCCCCCTGAAAGGCCCTACTCTCCACCACCAGGTCATGGGAAAGTGGGGAGCCGCCAAAGTCCTCCTCAAACCGGCCAGCCCGGGTACCGGAGTGATCGCCGGCGGTCCTGTGAGGGCTTTGATGGAGGCTGTCGGCATCAAGGACATCCTTACCAAGTGTATCGGGACCAACAACCCCAACAATGTTCTTAAAGCAGTCATGCAGGGCCTCCTGTCCGTCAGGAGCCCTGAAGACGTGGCGAACATTCGCGGCAAGAAGATCAGTGAGATACTACACAACTAGAAGCCTGTCGGAGAACCCTGCACAGGCTCCCAGGGAGACAGCGTGATGGCCAAGATCGATGTGAAACTCGTGAAAAGCACCATAGGCAGACCGGGCAAGCACCACAAGGTTGTGCGCAGCCTGGGATTGAGAAAGCTCAACCAGACGGTCCGGCATGAGGACAACCCCTGCATCAGGGGGATGGTCGAGAAGGTATCCCATCTTCTCCGGGTCGAGACTGTGGAGGAAGAATAGATGCTTGATAAACTCAAGCCGGCAAAGGGATCGGTCAGGAGCCGCAAGCGTGTTGGACGCGGCCCCGGAAGCGGTTCTGGCAAGACCTGCGGCCGTGGTCACAACGGCCAATTATCCCGTTCCGGAGGCGGTGTGAAAGCTGGTTTCGAGGGCGGACAGATGCCCTTGCAGCGTCGCCTTCCAAAGCGCGGCTTCACCAACATATTTCGTACCGAGTACACGGTGGTCAACCTCCGGGATCTGGCCCGGGTCCAGGATGTGGATGTTATCGATCCCGACCTGATGATCAAACTGCGTCTCGCCCGCAAGGGAATGCCGGTCAAGATACTCGCTGAAGGAGATCTTGCCCGTGCCGTTACCGTAAGAGCCCATAAAGTCAGCGCCGCGGCGGCCAACAAGATCGAAAAGGCCGGCGGAAAAGTAGAGATCATTTGAGGGGGCCAATTTGCTTGCCAGCCTGTTGAATATCTTCAAAATACCTGAGCTGAAAAGACGGATTTACTTTACCTTCGGGTTGCTGGCCATCTACAGAGTAGGTGCCCACATACCGACACCGGGCATAGACGGGCTGGCCCTGGGCGAGTTCTTCAAACAGGCGGCCGGGACCCTTCTGGGTTTCTTTGACATGTTCGCGGGGGGCGCTCTCGAGAGGATGGCCATCTTCGCTCTCGGGATCATGCCTTACATTTCCGCAAGTATTATCATTCAGCTTCTGACGGTCGTCATTCCCCACCTGGAGCGATTGTCCAAGGAGGGCGAGGCGGGCCGCCGTAAGATCATCAGGTACACCCGTTACGGTACAGTTGTGCTTGCCGCCTTCCAGAGCTTCGGCATCTCCATCGGGCTCGAGCAGATGACAAGCCCGGGTGGAGCTGCTATCGTCCCCGTTCCGGGTTGGGGTTTCAGACTTATGACTGTCCTCACGATGACGGCCGGTACGGCGTTCATCATGTGGCTCGGAGAACAGATTACCGAAAGAGGGATCGGCAACGGGATCTCGCTCATCATCTTCGCCGGAATTGTTGCCAGGATGCCTACCGCTACGGTCCAGACATTCACCCTGGTTCGCACCGGTGAGATATCCGCTTTTCTGATGCTCTTTGTTCTTGTGCTGATGGTGGCGGCTGTCGCTTTCATTATCTTTGTGGAGCGCGGCCAGCGGAAGATTCCCGTTCAATACGCCAAGCGTGTCGTGGGCCGGAAGATGTACGGTGGCCAGAGTACCCACCTGCCCCTGAAGGTCAATACCGCCGGAGTGATCCCGCCCATCTTCGCGTCCTCGATCCTGATGTTTCCCGCGACCATAGCCGGGTTCATCAAGAACCCATATATGGAGGCGATAGCCAACACCTTTGCTCCCGGACGGGCTCTTTATACGGTTGTTTACGTCGCGCTTATCATCTTTTTCTGTTATTTCTACACGGCGATTCAGTTCAACCCCATTGATGTGGCTGACAACCTGAAAAAATACGGCGGATACATCCCCGGGATACGCCCTGGCAGAAAAACCGCAGAGTACATCGATCGGGTCCTTTCACGGATCACCTTCGGCGGGGCGATTTACCTTTCGGCAGTCTGTGTGTTACCCGAGATACTCTACCGGATATTCAATGTGCCGTTCTATTTCGGCGGCACGGGGCTTCTTATCGTCATCGGTGTGGGGTTAGACACCGTCACCCAGGTGGAGACCCACCTGGTGACCAGACATTATGAAGGTTTCATGAAGAAAGGCAGAGTTAAGGGGAGACGATGATGGACTTCATACTGTTGGGTCCTCCTGGGGCCGGTAAGGGAACCCAGGCCAAGCTGATGGTCGACAAGTGGAACATTCCTCAGGTGTCTACCGGGGATATTCTTCGTGCGGCTGTCCGTGAGGGCAAGGCCCTGGGTGTGGAAGCCAAGGGTTTCATGGATCGCGGAGAGCTTGTTCCAGACAGGGTCGTTATCGGGATAATCGCTGAGAGGCTCCGGGAAGAGGACGCCGCCGATGGGTTTATTCTTGATGGTTTTCCAAGAACAATCCCGCAGGCCGAAGCGCTTCAAGAGATCCTCGATGATCATGGCAGGAACATCGGTTATGTTATCAGCATCGAAGTGGATGACGAAGAACTCGTCACTCGCCTGACGGGACGTAGAATGTGCAAGGGATGCGGCGAGAGCTTCCACATTGTTTTCAACCCTTCTGCCGAGGAGGGAGTATGTGACCGCTGCAGCGGGGAACTGTACCAGCGGGATGACGACATGGAGGAGACCATACGCAGGCGTCTTGCTGTTTACAGTGAGCAGACTCAGCCCCTTATCGCCTACTATGAAAAACAGGGCAATCTGAGACGTATAGATGGGACAGGCAGCATTGAGGATATTTTCGCCAGGATCCTCGAGGCAGCGGGGAACTGAGCTTCCCTTAAGGGAGGGTTGGTACCTGTAAACCGCGGCTAATATGATCCACAGAAAATCTGCCGCCGAGATTACCATAATGCAGGAGGGTGGCCGCTCTGTTGCCAAGGTTCTACAGAGGATGAAAGAGGTGGTGAAACCCGGTATCACCACCATGGAAATAGCGGAAGAAGCTGACAGAATGGCACGGGCTCTCAACATTGCGCCGGCCTTCAAGGGTTATAACGGGTACCCGGCTGTAATCTGTGTATCAGTGAACGAAGAAGTGGTGCACGGCATCCCCTCCAGGAACAGAGTTCTCAAGGATGGGGATATCGTCGGGCTGGATTTCGGAGCCCTCCACAATGGGTTTTATGCTGACGCGGCAGTCACTCTGCCGGTCGGGAAAACGCCTCCGGAGACTCTGCGGCTCCTTGAGGTGACACGAGAAGCTCTTTTCATAGGGATTGAAGCCGCTCTGGTAGGCAACCGTGTTGGAGATATTTCACATGCCGTCCAGAGTCACGTGGAGAATAACGGTTTTTCCGTAGTAAAGGTTTTCGTCGGCCATGGGATTGGCCGAAGTCTGCACGAGGAACCTCAGATACCCAACTACGGTGAATCCCAATGGGGGGTGCGCCTCAAGAAAGGTATGACGCTGGCGATAGAACCTATGGTTAACGCCGGGTCGGACGAAGTCCATGTTCTGAATGACGGTTGGACGGCGGTCACCAGCGACGGCTGCCTTTCAGCGCATTTCGAGCACACGGTGGCGGTGACTGACAATGGGCCGAAGATCCTGACCACGGACACAACACTCTGGGAGGAGAACGGAAACTGATGGCAAAGGAAGAAGCAATTGAAGTGGAAGGGACTGTTGTCGAGCCTCTGCCTAATGCCATGTTCCGTGTGGAGTTGGAGAATGGGCATCAGGTTCTGGCACATATCTCAGGGAAAATGCGGATGCATTACATAAGGATTCTGCCAGGGGACAAGGTGACCGTTGAACTGTCTCCTTACGACCTGACCCGGGGCAGGATCACTTATAGGGCAAAATAAAAAACAAACCTGTAAGAAAGAGGATGTTATGAAAGTTCGACCTTCTGTCAAGAAGATGTGTGACAAATGCAAGATCATCCGGCGTAAACGAGTTGTCCGGGTGCTCTGTGAAAACCCCAAGCATAAACAGCGTCAGGGCTGATATCAGGAGGTGTTCGCGTGGCTCGTATCGCCGGAGTTGATTTACCAAGGAATAAGAGAGTAGAGGTTGCCCTGACCTATATATACGGAATTGGGCAGACCACGGCTACAAGGATCGTGCGGGAAGCTGACGTCGATCCGGATACCAGGGTCGTTGATCTGGACGAAGGCCAGATTATCCGGCTCAGGGATCTTATCGTAAAGAACCATATGGTAGAGGGAGATCTCCGCAGGGAGGTATCCTTCAACATCAAGAGCAAGATGGATCTCGGAAGTTACGAGGGGCTGCGGCACAGACGGGGGCTTCCCGTCAGGGGCCAAAGAACCAAAACGAACGCAAGATCCAGAAAAGGACACCGTCCGTCCATCGGCGGACGGAAGAAGAGATAGCCCCAAGCACGGGAGGACCAGATGGCTAAACCGAAAAAAGGCTCAGGCAGGAGGATAAAGAAGAACGTTCCTGTCGGTGTAGCGCATATACAGGCTACATTCAATAATACGATAATTACTATTACAGACCCCGCAGGAGACACTATTGCCTGGTGCAGTGCCGGCAGCAAAGGGTTTAAAGGGTCAAGAAAGAGCACCCCATTCGCGGCGCAGTTGGCTGCGGAAGACGTAGCCAAGAAGGCTATGGAAAACGGGGTGAGGAAGGTTGATGTCCTTGTAAAGGGACCTGGTTCCGGCCGGGAAGCGGCCCTGCGCTCGCTTCAGGCCTCAGGGTTGGAAGTTACCTTGATCAAGGATGTGACACCTATTCCCCACAATGGATGCCGTCCGCCAAAGAGGCGCCGGGTCTAACATAAGGAGGATTAAATTGGCAAGGTACCGAGAATCCGTCTGTCGGCTCTGCCGGAGGGAAGGCGCCAAGCTTTTTCTCAAGGGGGACCGATGTTATTCAGATAAGTGCGCTGTTGAGCGTAGACCCTATCCCCCAGGGCAGCATGGAACCAGAAGGATCAAACATTCCGATTATGGCGTGCAACTCCGTGAAAAGCAGAAAGCCAGAAGGATCTATGGTGTCATGGAGGGGCAGTTTCGTAACTACTTTAAAATGGCTGACCGCCAGAAGGGCGTTACAGGTGAGAACCTCATCATCCTTCTGGAGCGAAGACTGGACAATACAGTGTTCAGACTCGGTTTTGCCGGTTCAAGGGCCGATGCACGCCAGCTTGTACGGCATGGACATGTCCTGATCAACGGGCGAAAGGTCAATATCCCCTCTTTTCTGATGAAGCCTGGCGATCAGATCGAGATCCGGGAAAAAAGCCGGACTTCCGTCAGGATCCAGGAGGCTCTGGTTTCGGCTGAGAGAAAGAGCACTCCTGCCTGGCTGGAACTGGAAGCTCCCAAGTTCAGAGGACATTTCAGGAGCTATCCTGTCCGGGGAGAGGTTGCCCTGCCGGTTAATGAGCAGCTCATAGTTGAGCTTTATTCCAAGTAAGCGGTCCATCAAAAGGGGAAAATGACCATGATGGAAAAGAACTGGAAAAGCCTCACGCGTCCGAAGAAACTGGAATTTTTTGCCGACAGCAAGACTGACACTTTCGGCAGGTTCACAGCGGAACCATTCGAGCGAGGTTTTGGTACGACTTTCGGGAACTCTCTTAGAAGAGTACTCCTTTCCTCTTTACAGGGCGCTGCAATCACTGCCTTTCGCCTTGAGGGTGTGTTACACGAATTTTCCACGATCCCGGGTGTTTATGAAGATGTCACTCAGATAGTTCTCAACCTGAAGGAGCTTCGTTTCCGTGTCCATTCAGACGATCCCAAAATTATCTCTGTCGATATGGAGCGCGAGGGAGCCATCACTGGAGCTGATATTATTACTGACCAGGATGTGGAGATCCTCAACCCCGAACTGACCGTAGCGACCCTTGAAAAGGGAGCCCATCTTAAAATGGAGATGATCGTGGCCCTAAACAAGGGCTTTGTTCCGGCTGAACGCAACAAGGATGAGGAACTTTCGGTGGATTTCATAGCTGTGGACTCCATCCACTCGCCGGTCATAAAGGTCATGTACTGGGTTGAGAACGCCAGGGTCGGTCGAATGACCGATTATGACAAACTTATTATGGAGATCACCACAGACGGCAGTATTCTCCCCGAAAACGCTCTTGCCATCTCGGCCAAAATCGTCAAGGAGCATATGAACCTCTTCATCAACTTTGAGGAGGAGCATGTCCATGACGAGCGGGAGGAGCAGGAATCAGAAAACGAGAAGAAGAAACTGTTTGAGAAGCTGAGCAAACATGTAAACGAGTTGGAACTGTCTGTGCGATCTATCAACTGTCTTCAGAACGCCAACATAGACAGTATTGGTGAACTGGTGCAGAAAACAGAACCCGAAATGCTCCGTACCAAAAACTTCGGGAGGAAATCGCTGAATGAACTTAAAGAGATTCTAGAGGAGATGGGGCTCAGTTTCGGCATGGATATTCGCGGCTGGATCCCTATGGAAGAGGAGCCCGAAGAGGCCCAGGAAGCGATCTGAATGGTAGGGTCGCAAAAAGTCCTGCCGGGACTTTTTGCTCAGCGGAAAGGGAAAAGCGCGGTTTTCCCTTTCCTCACGGATCGATAACACGAACTTCGGTTATCGATCCGGGCGCCCCACGCGGGGCGAGTCGATGGGGTTTAACGGGTCCATCGACTATCAGAGTCGCTGAAAGCCGGGCGGATTTTCAGCTCTGCGGAAAGAGAAAATCGCGATTTTCCCTTTCCTCACGGATCAAGACATGTTTTTCGGATACTTGATCCGGGCGCTTCTTCCAGGCACTGTGATTTTACCGATAACCGATCCGGGCGTTCCGCCTGGGATATGATAGTAGTTAATCAGCTTTAATCTACCGTCAACTGGATAGTGATACGGGAAAGGCGGGTAAAGGATGCGTCACGGTAAAGCAGGAAAAAAACTAGGCAGGACACCGTCTCACAGGAAGGCCATGTTCCGGAACATGGTGACATCCATTCTTCAGCATGAACGAATTGTTACTACTGCCGTAAAAGCCAAGGAGATCAGCAGGTTGACCGAGAAGATGATAACCCTTGGCAAAAGGGGTGATCTTCACGCCCGCAGGCAGGCTGTGGCTTACATTCGCAGCAACGAAGTGGTCAAAAGGGTTTTTTCCGAGTACGCACAGCGTTACGCCGACCGTGAAGGCGGTTACACGAGGGTGCTGAAACTGGAACCTCGAGCAGGGGACAACGCTCCCATGGCGCTGGTTGAACTCGTTGACCGGCCAATAATTGAGTCCAAAGACCAAAGTTCAAAGTCCAAAGAGAAAAAAGAAGCCAAGGCCAAGAAAGAAAAGGCTGAAAAGAAAGAGGCCAAACCGAAAAAGAAGGCTCCGGCAAAAATGGACGACGCGAAGAAAGCGACAAAGGCTGAGCCTAAAAAGGCTCCGGCAAAGAAAAAGGCGGTTTCTAAAAAGGTCTAAGACCAGGAGCGATTCCGTTTGCCGTTCAAGCTATAAAAGAGCAAGGTTAATTTACCTTGCTCTTTTTTTATCATGGCAGCCCTCTTCACTCGGTGATAAGAGATAAATAATACTCGAGAAATAAGTGATAAGAGATCAGAATTGAACTGAATTGGAACTACAAATACCTGGCACCCGGCACTTAGGACTTAGCACTGATTATTATGTCTTTTCTGGAAATTAGCGACCTTACCTACACCTACCCCAACAGTGGAATACGAGCTGTCGACGGGCTCAGCCTGGAGGCTGATCGTGGTGAGATGATTGCGGTGGTAGGACCCAACGCTGCAGGCAAGACTACTTTCGCCCTGCTCCTCAAACGGTTACTCAAACCCGATTCCGGAAAGATAAGGATCAACGGTAACGAGCAGGTGATTGTCGGACCGGATCCGGGGATTGGGATTCTGTTCTCCAACCCCGAGAACCAGCTTGTTACATCCATAGTCGAGGAAGATGTCGCATTCGGTCTTGAGGTCCTTGGGGAACCCTCCCATGTGATCAAGAGAAAGGTTGAAACTGTTCTGGAGAGTCTGGGGATAGCACATCTGAGAAAACGAATGCCCCACCTCATGTCCGGGGGGGAGCTGCAGATGGCGGCCCTGGCTGGCGTGCTTGTTCTGGATCCGGATATCCTTGTAATGGATGAACCTACTACATATCTAGATCCCAATGCCAGAGTGTCCGTGCTGGCGTCCATGAGGGACCTCGCGGAGCAGGGCAAGGTCATCATATGGATCACTCACGATATGAAGGAAGCGGCCATCGCTGATAAGGTGATGTTATTCGATCACGGTCGAATCGTCGTCGAGGGCACCCCGGATGAACTTTTCAGTCAGCCTGGACTTGCCGAGCGATATGGCATTATTCCACCGTTTCTAATGAACTTGGTACTGGAAATGAGGGCCATGGGAATGGGCGTTAAATGGCCCTCTGACCCGAGATCCCTGGCCAGAGATCTCATAAGAGGTATAAATGATCGCAGGGGGCCCAACCATGACGCCACTGGACACACCGGATTTACTCACACTGGGGAGCCGGCTCTGACCTTTGACGGGATCCGTTTCAGTTATGGGCCGGATGCCCAGCACGGGGAGCCAGTACTAAGCGGTGTGGATTTTTCTGTGGGCCAGGGAACCGTCGCCCTTCTCTGCGGTGCTAACGGCTCAGGAAAAAGCACTCTATTACAGATGTCCAACGGCCTGGTTACACCGGATGATGGAAATGTCCTTTTATGCGGTCAGCAGCTTAAGAGCTGGAAAAAAAAGCAAGGAGGTGTGCCCGGCCGCGTAGCTCTCCTGTTCCAGAACCCTGAACGTCAGGTTTTTTCAGAGACTGTTTTCGACGATATCGCTTTCGGGCCCAGAAACATGGGGGTCAGTGCCGACAAAATCAAGGGTAGAGTCCTGAAAGCGGCCAGGTGGGTAGGCCTGCCGGATACGGTCCTGAACCGTCCGGTCTACACTCTGTCGGGAGGGCAAATGAGAAGGGCAGCAGTGGCGGGGGTCCTGGCCATGGAATCGGAAGTGCTGGTCATGGATGAACCGACTGACGGACTGGACCCGGGAGGTGCAAGAGAGTTTTTCGCCGGCGTTCGACGATACTGTGATGAAAACGGAACAGCAATCCTAATGGCCACTCACGCGGTACCAGAGCAGATCGCCTGCATTGATCATTTCGGGCATCTGGCGGACGGCAGGATACAGTCTTATGGTCCACCATCCGGTATCCTGACAGGACCTGACAGAACGCTGCCAATACAGTTTCTGCCTGACCATCTGATTATCAGGGAGGAGTTGCTGGAAAAGGGGATAGCCCTCCCGGATGCGGTGCTCGATCCGGCCAGTGCGAAGAAACAGCTAATTGCTCTAGCCAGGAGCCTTTCGAAGAATCCCTGCCAGGGTCAACAGACAGATTCCTAGCAGCGTGTCGGAAAACCTTCGATCACGCCATCGGCGTGACTGTGAATTTTTCGGAAGATTTTTTTAACGTCTTTGTTCCTGGGTATTTCTATCCAATGGGTAAATCACTGTGGTGAGTTACCCATTATCCTTTTCTCAGGCTACTCGTGGTTTCCATTTGCCGTACCTGAACAACTTCAACAGGTTGTGCGTCAGACACACCAGATCCCATTCGTCCTGACAGTGATCTAACCCACGAAAACTGAATCGGCGGAATCCTCTTACCTCTTTGATCTGACCGAATACCGGTTCATCCACACCCGAAATCCGCCCGGGACGTTATTAAAGCACGGATTTCGGGTCTTGAAACGAAGTTCTTCCGGCAACCTGTCACCACGCTTACCCTTGCCGTAAATCCCGTCGTTCGCGTTATCGGCCTGCTCGGGAGCCGCCAAAAGAACATCAACCTCTTCCCTGAGCTCCTTCGCTCTTTTCTCCATCCGCCCATAGCTCATTTCTTTGCGCTTGGACGCGTTGCTCTGTACCTTCGTTCCGTCTAACGATACTTAACCAAGTTTCACCGGAACCGCCTTCCGGCAAAACCGTAAACATACAAAACCAGGACTGGTTTTGTATCGTAACTCTTGAATTTCGCACGTTTTTTCATGAAGGCCGTATAACATCTTCCGAAAAATATTACCTAGGAGCCTATATGGGGTTCTCCGACAGGCTCCTAGGGGGCAAGGTCAAAGATCGGTAGGTGAAAAGTGCTCCAAAATACCGTGTTTCTTGAACTTTATTATGAACCATGTTATCTAGGAGCCTGTCGAAAGACCTTATCAGACTCCTGGATATAGTTTGGCCGAAAGTGTTACACTGTTAGAATCATCAAAAGAGCTAAATCCTGGAATAATACCCGAAATCCAAGCTTAGACGAAGTCTCGGTGGGTTTCGGGTTTCCAGATTCCATATCCCAAATAGGATCAGAGCAACGCTGAAAGGAGCGGGAAATGAAGACGAAAAAAATCCAGCTCGATGAACGTGAGATTCCGAAGGCCTGGTATAATATCGTTCCTGACATGCCAAGCATGCCTGCGCCTCCACTCAATCCCGGAACCGGTCAACCCATCGGTCCTGAGGATCTCGCACCTATTTTCCCCATGGGGCTCATTGCTCAGGAAGTCTCCCAGGACACCTGGATCGACATTCCGGAAGAAATCCTTGATATCTATAGCATGTGGCGGCCGACACCGCTCTTTCGGGCCTACCAGCTCGAGAAGGTTCTCGGGACCCCCGCCAGGATCTACTACAAATACGAGGGTGGTAGCCCGGCCGGCAGTCACAAACCCAACACTTCCGTGCCCCAGGCCTATTACAACAAACAGGAAGGCGTAAAACGCCTGGCCACAGAGACGGGAGCCGGCCAATGGGGCAGCGCTCTGTCCCTGGCTTGCAAGATGTTCGGCCTCGAGTGCACCGTCTACATGGTCAATGTCAGCTATCAGCAAAAACCCTATAGGAGGTCTATGATGCAGACCTGGGGAGGGGAAGTCATCCCCAGTCCGTCGGACAAGACCAACGCCGGACGCAACATTCTCGCCGCTGATCCCGACTCGCCGGGCAGCCTTGGAATTGCCATCAGTGAAGCGATCGAGGATGCCGCGTCCAGGGATGACACCAAATACGCCCTCGGCAGTGTGCTCAACCACGTACTGACCCATCAGTCGGTCATCGGTCTCGAAGTCAAGGAACAGCTCAAAAAGGTAGGAGAGAAACCCAACGTTCTTATTGCTTCCTGTGGCGGTGGCAGCAACTTCGCGGGTCTTGCATTCCCCTTCATGCCGGAAAAATCCGCCGGTGAGGATATCAGGTTCGTCGCAGTTGAGCCTACATCCTGTCCCACCCTGACCAAAGGTGTTTATGCTTACGATTTCGGGGATACGGCCCAGATGACACCTATGATGCTCATGTATACGCTGGGCCACGATTTTGTTCCGCCTGGCATCCATGCGGGCGGTCTTCGCTACCACGCGGATTCACCTCTGGTCAGCCAGTTGTACAAAGAGGGAATCGTGGAAGCTGTTGCCTATACGCAGAACCCCGTATTTGATGCTGCAGTGACCTTTGCCCAGGTTGAAGGGATCATCCCGGCTCCCGAGTCCGCCCACGCTGTGAAAGCGGCCTTTGACGAGGCGCTCCGTTGTAAAGAAGAGGGTAAGGAAGAGGTCATTGTTTTTAACCTCAGCGGGCACGGACACTTTGACATGGCTGCTTACGATTCCTATCTGAGTGGAGATCTGGTTGATTATACCTATCCCGAGGAGAAGATCGCCGAGTCGCTCAAGAACCTGCCAAAAGTAGATATGGAATAGCTGGTCATGGTGTCATGGTTCCGCAGACGGTCCATCCGCCCAGGAAAGTCAGACAGCAAGAAAGTCGCTGTCCCTGAGGGTTTGTGGATCAAGTGCAACAACTGTGCTGAGATCGTGTACAGCAAGGAGATAGACCGTAACCTTAAAGTATGCCCTAAATGCGACTATCATTTCAGGATCACCGCGAGAGAACGCATTGATCTTCTGGTTGACCCGGGAACCTTTACCGAGTTTGATGGCCGGCTACAGAGCGAAGATCCACTCCAGTTCAAGGATTCGCAGAAATACCGTGATCGCGTTAAAGCGGCTCGGAAGAAAACAGGGCTTAACGATGCCGTGATCTCAGGGATCTGTACCCTGGACGGGGTTCAGGTCGTAATGTGCGTTTTCGATTTTTTCTTTATGGGTGGCAGTATGGGATCCGTTGTCGGTGAGAAGATCACCCGCGCAGCTGAAAAAGCGGTCGACGAGAGATGCAGCCTGATTGTGATCTCCTCCTCCGGCGGAGCCAGGATGCAGGAGGGCGCCCTGTCTCTCATGCAGATGGCTAAGACCAGCGCCGCTCTCGCCCGTCTCAGACGCGAGCGGCTGCCTTTTATCTCTGTCCTTACCGATCCCACAACAGGGGGTGTGACGGCAAGCTTTGCCATGCTCGGTGACGTTAACATCGCCGAACCCAAGGCTCTAATTGGTTTTGCCGGACCCCGTGTTATAGAGCAGACGATCCGGCAGGAACTGCCCGAGGGATTTCAGCGATCAGAGTTCGTCCTCCAGCACGGTATGATCGACTGCATCGTTAACCGTAAGGAACTGAAGAAGACAATAGTCAACCTCCTGAGGGCTTTCACCGCTCAATGACCTACGAGCTGGCCCTTTCTTACCTAGCCGGCCTGAACGAGTCCAGAATCAAGCCTGGCCTTGAACGGATAAGAATGGCGCTATTCGCTCTCGGGTCACCACAATTGAAGTTCCCCCATTTACTGGTTGGAGGCACCAACGGCAAGGGATCAGTGGTAGCCTTTATGGGCGCGGCTCTGTCCGGCGCCGGGTATCGTATCGGGCTCTTCACCTCACCTCATCTCCACAGGTTTGAAGAACGCATCGTGATTGACCGTAATGCCGTAGCTCGGGATGAAGTGCCCGGTCTCGTACAGGCGGTGAAGGATGTTGAGGTTGAAATGACCTATTTCGAATTTATTACGGTCATGGCCCTTGTCTACTTTGCCCGTAAAAGTGTTGACCTTGCGATCCTTGAGGCAGGTCTTGGCGGGCGTTGGGACGCGACCAATGCATCCGACCCGATGCTTTCGGTGATCACCTCTGTAGACCTGGATCATCAGGACTGGCTTGGTCATACTTTGGAGGAAATTGCCTGGGAAAAATCGGGGATCATGAGATACGGCAAGCCGGTCGTAGTGGGTCCTCTGGCGGCAGCCGCAAGGGAGGTTGTCCTGGAGCGAGCCGAGGCTGTCGGAGCCAGGGCTATTGAGTTCGGCAAGAATTTTAGTGCTGATCGGGACATCACTGGCAGCACCTTGCAATTTGAGAGTACGAAGTGGAATATTAAAGGGTTGGTCCCAGGCCTGAAAGGGCTATTCCAGTTTAATAACGCGGCTTGCGCCCTTGCCGCCCTTGAGGTCCTGGCAGCGTCGGGTTTTGAGATCAGCGAGGAGAAGGCTATTCGCGGAGTAAGATCTGCAAAATGGCCTGGTCGATTCCAGGAAGTTGAAGGTTCTCCGCTCATCATCGTCGATGCCGCTCACAATAAGGCCGCAATAAGGGCGTTGGTCGCCTCACTGGATGAGGTAAAGCAAGTGGTCTGGCTGTTCTCAGCCTTATCCGACAAGGACCTCCGTGCGATGGCTGGGGAAATGACCCTGCTGGGAAACCGTTTTGTTCTGGTTCCCCTGGATCACCGGAGGGGAAGAACCGTCCGGGAACTGGAGGAGGAAATGCCGGAAGGCGCGGATATCACAAAAGTTTCCAATGTGACACAGGGTATTGAAGCGGCGCGGAGACTTGCAGGTGAGAAGGGATGTATTGTGGTCGCTGGGTCTGTGATTCTAGCCGGGGAAGTGTTGAGGGAACTGGGAATCCAGAATCCAGAATCCAGGAGTCAGTAGAAAAGCAGTGCGAAGGGCGTGGTGCGGAGTGCGGAGTGCGGAGTGCGGAGTGCGGGGAGAGCATGGCCCCGAGCTACTGGCCCTTGTAACGAAGTATCGAGGTAATGAGGTGAAATCCAACGAAAAGTCTTTACC
>Ga0114923_10000849_pt1 | contig 21966 bp, 28 predicted proteins | sample SumtaG_FD_89578 | JGI IMG/M metagenome (GOLD analysis project Ga0114923, IMG submission 89578) | Deep subsurface microbial communities from Indian Ocean to uncover new lineages of life (NeLLi) - Sumatra_00157 metaG | ecosystem: Environmental > Aquatic > Marine > Oceanic > Sediment | place: near...
GGCCCAAGACGAAAATTGCTTACAATTCCGCCCAACTGATAATCCACAAGCCAAGTAATACCACCAGTAGGTCTAAAAAAACCAAATGTGTATTGATCGCCGTTTAATCCCCATGCTCCACCGATCTGTAACCCAATCGTCGCATAAGTAGCTGAAAAATCATTGACAGTCGGAGTGCTATTATCAGTTATTTTAGTTGTTAGCACGCCAGTAACAGGGTCATTGAATGAATCGCCGGAACTCATGCTTGGAACGTCCAGAGCATCATAAGCGGTCGCATCTTCGGGCGTCATATCGGCAACGGTAAATGCAGCTAGTTGAAAAATATCAACCACTGAGGCCGGCGACACCAAGGGGACAATGCTACTGCCAGCTATGACAGGCATTACGTTACCGGCTTGGGTATCGCTATGATCTTGTCGATGAAGCCGCGATCCGTGCGCTGGATATCGAACTCGTAGACAGAGCGCGGCTGCGGCTTGGAATTTTTATCAATGCTGGCGAGTACCTCGGCGAGCGGTGCCAGGTCCAGGGGGGGTGAACGGTTCACCCCTGCATTGGTTTTTATCAGCGTTTGCAGCGTTGCCAGCACTTCCAGCTGGCTCTGTGAGCGCGCCAGCTCGGCCGCGGTCCTGTTGGTGCTGTCTTTAATCAGCTGCTTGAAGCCCTCCACCAGCTCATCGAACTGCGCAATGCTGGTCGCCGGCCGATCGATCTTGATTGATGCGCCGCCCTTAACCAGCTCGAGCAAATCAGATAGTTTCATTTCCTCTGACAATTCACCCACTTATGCACTCCAGTAGCTTGTTAAGTACGTTGCGCCGCTTCACGGCTTTGTCAAAAACCTGCTGCGTATTGCGCTCAACCTTGGCAGTCTCGCCGGTTTCCTTGACCCGCACTGTACCAGTATCCGTCAAATCCCCAAAGTCCTGCTGTTCGAAGATATGCGGCATATTACCGGCCACCTTGGCAAGAATGCTGTCAATCTGATCCGGTCGCGTGCCTCCGGCAATCTGCTCCTCACTACTGGCCAAGGCGCCAATCATCTCCATCAGCCCCTCGAGCTCACTGGTATCAATTTGTTCGAAACGCTCGCCGCCTTCCAGCAGCTTGCGCACCTCGGCGTTACTGAGCACATCCAGATCAATATCCTCGGCCTGTATGAAGCTCGCCAGCTGATCCAGGGCATCGCCCAGCTCGCGCATTATGGGATCGCCGGGCGAGTCAAAGCCGAATCTCGGCTGGCCGGCCTTCTCCGCTGCAATCGTTTCCAGTAATAAATCCGGATCGTTCTCAGCGATAAAGCCGGACTCCGCCGCCGCCTCGGCTGCAGCATCGAGGCTCAGGCCCGCAGTTTTCTTGCCGCGGCCCTTCTGCGCATTCTCCGGCAATAGGTCCTGCCAGTCGCGTGCCGTGATCTCACCACCATCATCAATGAGCCCGCCCTTTTCCTGCAGGAGCTCTACCAGTGATTGCCCCTGCATCTCGCGCTGTGTTGGAAAATCACCGCTGCGCAAGCGATCCAGCAATGAATCCACCAGTACATCGACGTCCTCGCCGATAACTCCGGCCGGCAGGTCGCGCCTCACGCCGGCAAACATGCGCTCATATAGTGCCATTGGGTCCATGCCCGCACGCTCGGCCAGGTTCACCATGCCGACCATAATCCTCGCTTGCTGCTGCGCTGCACCGCGCTCAGTACCGGCAGCAATCAGCTGGCCGGTGATGTCCTTGACGATTTCCTGCTGTGCCGAGACCGTGGCATCATCGGTGGCCGCGGCCAGTTGCTCTATTTCCTTCTCCAGCTCCTCTCTGTTGGACTCGAATTCCTCCGCCTCGCGCCCCGTCATATCACCTTCACGGGCGCTGATATCGTTTATCAGGCCGCCGTAGTGATCCGTGGGTGCAATCTTCTCCGCAAACGCGGCCGTTGGTATCTCCACCTTCGTACCCAGCTCACGCGCTTCCTCGAGGTTTGTGATGCCCAGTTCAGACGCTATCTGATCCGGATCCTGGCCGCTTTCCTGAAAGTAGGTGTCAAAGCGATCGGCGTCGATGAGGATATTGTCAACCGCACCATCCTTGGTGAGGGTGTCGACAAACTGGGCGTATTTGCCGGGCACATTCTGCCGTACCTTGGAGTCGGTGGCCGCCTCGCCCAGCGCCTTGAATGCCAGCATCCGTGATTTGGCGTTGCGTGCGCGCCGACCGTCCACCACCAACCGCTGCCCCGGTCCTATGCCGGCAATCAGCACCGTGCTTTTCAGTGTTATCTCGGCAATGTCCGCCATGCGCGAGGCCCACTGCTCACCGGTAAGCATATCCTCGCGATCATTCTGCGCTTTGAGGATTTCGCCCATCACAATCGTCATGGACTCCTGTGCGACCTCAGTTGCAATCTCCGCCGCGACTCCAATACCCCAGTCGCGCACCGCCTTGCCAGCCACCTGCCGGAACGTGACCCGACCCAGTAGTTGCTTGACCACCTCATCACCGACACTACCAGTGAGATTGCGCACGCCGGGCAGCTTCGAAAACAGGATATTGCCGCCGACCGCTTCGAACAGGCCATTGACATTGCGGGCAATTGTGGCCGCCCAGGCTGCGTCATCGTGTGTGAATCCCAGCTCGCGGTATTCGAGATAAGCATGGCCGCCCTCAACCTTCTCGGCGTATTTGAAGCCACCACCGATCATGCCGGCAGTAAAACCGGCACCAAAGCCGACAACAGCACCCGGCGCCACACCCATCCCAAGCGTCGGTGTGCCGATGATTGCAGCGCCAGCAACCGCGCCCGCGGGCGCCGTGAGCGTGGCCGTCTGCAGCCCCTCTTTCCAGGAGCCAATGAAATTGGCAGATTGCTTGGTGAATTCCACCACCAGTGATTTGAAGCCGGAGGTGTCAAAATCGTGATCGACAGAATACTTCCTCAGCTCCTCGAGCCGCGCGGCATCGTCGGGCTTGAAATCACCTTGCCGCTGGCGGTCGCCGATCATGCCCATTTCCTGCATCGCAAACGACGACTTACCCGCCATTTTCACCGCGCTCCAGTCGAACAAGGCATCCATCACCCATTCGGTGCGGGTCATGTTTGCCTCATCGTCTTTGAGGATGGCCAGATGATAGGGATTGGCGGCTGCAAACTCGGCAAATTTGGGATTGGTATCACGGTACTTTTTCGGATCAAAGGCCCGCCGCCGGGTCTGCTGCTCGATGTAATCGAGATCATTGGCGATAACCTCCTCGGGCAGACCGGTCTGGCCGCGTAGCTTGAGGACTCTTGTCGCCTTGTCGACCTCAACGTCCAGCTCGTTGCCTACTATCAGCCGCTTCTCAGTCTCTTGCTGTTTGAGGTAGTCGTCGTATTCCGGTAGCGCGCCCTGTGGCATGAGTTACTCCGAGAGCAGGGCTTCGGCCTCTGCTGTTTGACCGCTGATCCACAGGAAGTAAGCCTTCTCGATGTCGCGCTCGCTGACATTGTCGCCGTTGACGGCGAAATTGCGCAGGAACTGCTCCATGTTCTGTGGATTGCCTTGCGAGTCCGGCAGTGCCGCAATGCCGCGAATCTCATCAATATCCACGTACACCTCGCCGCTGGTGCGCTCCTCCTCACTGAGCCCAATTTGTGTGCGCGGCGTACCGGAAAACCAGCCCTCCACGTACACAATCTGGCCGATGGTGTGCGCGGTAATTTCCTGCACTTCCTGCGGTGACAGGTAGCCGGAACCAGTTTCATTGTATTTTTGCAAGGAGGCATCGGTGAGTGCCCTGTTCACCGCACCGTCGATTCTGAGGTAACGGTCATAGTCCTTCTTTCCCGGCGCCGGAATACGATCAAACAGGCTGTGCGGGCCACCCACCAGCATGTTTTTCAGCAATTCGTCATCCGGATCGCCGCGGTAGATATTCGGGTCCTTGGCGGTCTCGGCGCCTTTTTTCATCGCATCCTGCTCACGCACCATGCGGTCCCAGTCGCTGCGGTCAAGCTGTGAAATCCACTCGGCAGTGTTGAGATTGGTCTGCAGCTGCTCTTTTGAGCTGAGCTGATACCACTCGTGGAACTTCTCCGGCACGCTCGCCGCGGCATAGCCTTCATCGCGTTGCCACTGCGCCGCAAAGTCCTTGATGAATTTTTGCCGCTGCGGACTCAGCAACGACATATCGCCCGGCGACAGCCCACCAAGCGATGTACCGGCGCGAATCTGGTCCATCATCTCCAGCTCCAGCTCGGTGACGCCAAGGTTCTTGATTGCCAGGTCCTCTCTATTGCGCTCGCTGAGCTCCTGTTCGAGGAAGTTGCGCTTGGCGCCGTAGTCCTGATCCGATCGGTCCAACAGGGCCCGGGCGGACTTTTTCCGCGCCGCAAGGCTCGCTGCATCAGTCTCGGGAAAGTCAGCCACCACCTGATCGATGATGCCAAACACGTCGCCCTGGATGGTGGAGAGCTTATCCTCATCCTTGGCCTTGCGCAGCATTTCGGCGACCGTGTCCTTGTTGAGGAAGTCCGCAATTGAGCCGGAGCCCTTGCCAGCTTGCAGATCCTCAATGCTGATCGGCCCGCGCGCCTTGCGCTTGGCCATTGATAGCTCCAGCTCAGCAATGCGGTCTTTCACCTCCATCGCAATGAGGCGGCCATGGGCAGTGTCCTGCACGAACTTCTGCGCCCTAGCCTCCTTCTGCGTGTCGTCCCATGCCGTATTGGCATAGATGCTCTCGAGCTGTGTGAGCATGATGTCGTTGGCGGTTGCCGGGTCCGCGTTCAGTACCTGCTCACGCGCCAGCAGCAGATTGGCCTCTATCTTTGCGGTCTCGTTATCGAGTTTTACCACTCGGGATGCGTCCGCCACCTGTACCCGGCCGCGTTCGCGAATCAGGTCAGACTCCGAATCCAGCAGCTGCATGTCGTCCGGGCTCAGCGAATAGCGTCCATACACCTCATCGCGAGTGGTGTTGTAACCAGTCGCATAGCGCTCATCGTAGGTGTGCCAGTCCTCATCATCACGCAAGGCCTCGCGCTGTGCGATGTCAGCATTCAGCAGCTCGTTTTTCGCCAGCGAATAATTCAGCCGGTCCTCTTTGCGCTTTTTCTCACCGTAAATGGCAGCAAAGGTGTTGGCCGCCTTGGCCACCGCCTCACCTGTGCTAATATCACCAGCACCCGGCAGATCTACGCGGTTTGAGCGCAGTGAAGGGCGGGCGCCGAAGTCAGGGGCTTCTGGAATCTGCGGCATCAGACGGTCTGCGCGAAAGCGAGTGCGGAGGTGCCGATGACGATCGGATTGGTGCCGGTGCAATCCCAGATGGTAACGGCGGTGCCGATTGCAACGATGACCAGTGTGCCATTGACTACATCGCGATTACCGTCAAAATCTCCGGCACGCACCCAGGCCGCACTTTCGACGTTGTAAATGCCGTTTTCAGTGGTGTCCGTCTGGTCCTTGACCAGCACCCGATCACCCACCAGCACCGCTACCGTGTTGATAGTCTGCTCACCGGACAGCGTGATATTGACCGTTGTGTGCGTCACACACGGCGCCTTAATTGCAAGCCCCGCAAGGAAGCTGTCGACGCGGAAATTTTGCGTTGCTGTCATCTGAAATTTCCAGCCGAGCGTACTGTGACCTTCTTGGTCGTCGGTACGCTGCTGCCGCCACCGCCAAACGAGCCACCACCAGACGCATAGGCGCCAGCGCCAGCTGACAGCGCATTGAAAATGCCAGCAGTAAACGCAGCATCACCTTCCTTTTTGGCCTCCTCGGCGCGATGAATCAGCCCCTCGGCTTCATTCTGGCCGGCCCACAATCTCGAGAAGATGCGGTATTCACCCTCGGCATTGAGATCACCGAGCAGTTTCACCACACCAGGATCGCCAGTACCGCCACCGCTGGCCGCTGCCACCGCCAGCGCCCGCGAGTACATGAATTCCTTGTTGCGCTGCTCCTCGGCCATCTCGCGCGTAGTGGTCGCCATGGAGCGATTCTTGGCCTCGCGGTACGCCAGCGACTCTGCAATTTTTTGCTTGCGGATATTGAAGGCCTCAATGGCCTTACCACCACCGGCAACCACTGCTAACGCTAGTTGAGCCATCCGTACCACGCTCCGTGTAAGTGCGTAAACCCGAGTCTGTGCATAATTCTACAGCTCTCCGCGTCCTCGGCAATCGCCAGCACCGGGCCACGGTAATCGTCGCAAAATGTCAGCGCCCGCTTGATTGCTCGCATTATCGTAATCGATTTGAGCTGCACTTGCAGCGCCGGCTTGAATTCAGAAAAAAACAAACCCCATTGCGGCTCGCGAACAATGCCAATAATTCCCACTACCTCACCATCCATCTCCGCCACCAGCGCCCGTACTGTGCCGCGTGCCGGCTCACCGTAAAACGCCAGGATGTCAGCTGCGCTGGCATAGCGCACATTTATCGTGTGCGCCGCGGACGCTCCACTGACTCCATTTCCGCCAGCGCCGCTAATATCGTACACGGCCGCGGCGCTGCTGCTTGCAGGCATATTCTTGAATCCGTATCCCATTCGCCACCAAAGGCGAAATCGTCCTCGTGATATTCAGCATAGACCGTGTTCGCCGGCGTCACGTCGCCGTCCTCAACCAGCGGTAAATCAGACAGTTCGGTGAAGTCCGGGCCATACTGCAGACCCTGATAATGCAGGTTTTCGGCAATAAAGCCGAGCCGCTGCACGTTCTTGCGATCCAGTAAGCCCAGGCCATTGATCTCACCCAGCTTGGCAGACTTGAACTGCGCGGTGTAACCGAGCCCCGCCACTACCTTGGCGGCGGCCACTGTCAGCGTAATGCCGCCCGTGGCTGAGACAGTATGGGTACCAACATCCACCCCATCAGCCCACACCACCACAGTCTCATCGCGCAGGTGCAATAGCTCTGTCGTGAATGGCGTCACCGTGGCAGCACCGTCATATTCCACGAATGAGTCGGCCTGCTTGTTCAGTAAACCACCAACCGCCTCAGACTCCAGCGCCCACTTACACAGGTGCCGCTGGGTGCCGCCGTTAATGGTGCGCTTGACGATGTAGTACACCTGATCCTCAACCAGTCCCGGCAATACCGAGACATCTTCAATCAGGCCACCGGCACCCGGCGAATCAACGTCCATCCAGCAAATTACATTTTCCAGCCGGTCGTAGACCAAAATGCCCACCGTGCCGTCCGTCCTCACGCAATGAATGCGGATGTCCGGCTTCATCTGCACCGCAATGCGGGTAATGCCAACAACATTGAAATCTGGTGTGAACACAGACAGGTCCAGCGAACGGTAATCTTGCTCATCAAGGTTATAGGCCAGCTCGTACAACCGTTGCTTGGTGCGATCGACAAACAGCCCCTTGGAACTGATCGTCTTGATGTTGAAATTCGTCGGCGTCAGCGGCTCATCGAAACTATTGGAGCGCACCCCAAGCGGGTTATTGCCATCGTATTGTGCCGCCGCCACATTCGATGAGTTTTCCGAGGTGCCCAACAATAACCGCCCCATCGACATCAACCAATGAATGACACGAATGGGCCCCGAGCCAATCGAGCGTGAAATTGGCCCGCTGTCACCCTCGGTTGCATCACCAAAGTCCTCATAGCCGTCCGACACCGAGCCGAATATCTTATCCCTGCCGGCCAAAAACAGGCGCCCCTCATGCAGCGCCACCGAACTTGGGTAGCCGCGACGATCCGACCATTCACCCTCCCACCAATCCTTGCTGGCGGTAATGGCACCAAAATCTTTCAATACCTGTGCGCTGACAACCGTGGAACTGGTAAAGGCGTTCACCCTGGCCACACCCTCGATCGAGCCACCGGTGTAGTTGAGCGTGCAAATAACGGTATCGGTGCCGTAATCCCCCGTTTTGATACCCAACCGGTAATAGATAATCTGGCCGTCCTGGCCGTCATCGTATGAGGTCGAGATGTCGGCCGTGTACTGCGGCGCTGTGTCATTCCACGGCCCATCGGCGCTAAAGGCAAATTGCAGGGTAATGGTGGAATCAACGCGATTTTCTATAATCAGCGAAAACACCCGTGCAGTCTCAGAGCCGACTACGCGGATCGGGTCCGTGAAAACATCCGCCGCACCAGCGGACACCGTCACTGTCTGCCCGGCGCTGGCAATGCGAAACAGCGTGCGATTGTCCGCATGGGACTGTTTGAACAACGGCGTCCGTGCCGTCAGCGTTATTTCGCCGTTTAACGCGCTCGGCGTGATTGTATTGCCGGATACGTTCTGCACCCGAAATGGCCCATTTTCCGGCAAATACTGCACCACACCCCAGGAACGGCCAACACCGCGGCGTTCAATCTTCGTTAGCCGGTCGTTGTTGTTTGCAAAATAAATCACATCGCCAGACTGCGCCCAGCGCAGCAGGTCGTAATCGGCAGCTGCCGCCCATGGCGTACCAATTGCCAACGGCACCGCGCCGGTAACAACCGTGCATTGATTGATTCTGGCGTTAAATTCACGCTCGTTCGCAAACTCGACCACAAAACTCGCACCGGTCGGCGTGAATGCCAGCACGCTATTGCCGCGCTCCAGGCGCACCTCGGCCACGTAATCATCATCGCCCGCCGTAGAGCCAACCTTGAGCCTTACCGGGCCATCGCTGATGACGACATTTAGAAAATGCTCACTATTCTGATCGGGGCCCGCCACGCTAACGCTTTGGCGCATGATGCCAAAGTTCGCACCATTGCCGTTTATCAGGGCATGACCAGAGGCATGGCCAACCACCCCGCCGGCTTCAGAATTATCCGTCCAGTTCGCATCCGGAACCGAAGTCGTAAATGCGGAGTTTGCAATCAAGGTGCTAATTGATGTTTTGGTAATCAGCACATCGTTAATGCGCACCCGCACAATTCCCGGGCTCAATTCAAGTGCCGCCGTGTCGTCAACACCAAACGTGAATGGCACCTGCCGGCCAGCGCTGGTAGCGTCAGAATTGATGCGATCGATGAATTTCAGGCCCGGCCTGAGCATCATTGAACCCAGCACCCGCGGTATCCAGTTGCGTTGTATCTCGGCCGACATTGCCATGCGCTCGATGTCAATACGCGCCAGGCCCCGCGGCGATATCACGCCCCTGTTAAAAGCCAGCAGTTCTTTGGTGGTCCTGCTCATCAGCCAATCAGCTGACTACGATTACCACGCTCCTGTGAGCCGGAGCGGAACCCCTGTCGCGCTCGGGCCCAGCCACCCTTGGGCGGAAACTTGGCTGGCGATTCCATCGCGTCAGTCGCCTTGGCCGCAATCAGCGCGTGTTCCATCAGCCGGCCGAGATCCAGCTTGTCGAAATCAAGCCCGGTGAGGCGTGGCGCGACCTTGAAGGCCATATAGTGCTCCACGTACTCGGTGAAATTTTCCGGCCACAGACTAAGGTCAAAGCCCCACTGCGTATCCATCGAGACATACTTGAAATAAATCAGCTCGGTGTCGGTGAATAGCCACTTGGCTTCATCCGAATAGCGCGTGATCGGGATATTAAAATACTCGTCGTAGCACACCATCATGGTGCGCACGAAATCAATTGGTTTGTCGAATGCAAACTGGTAGCCGAAGGCCGGCGTGGTGGATGGCGAGAAGCCGAGCTCCACGGCGCGTGCGGCAAAATTCCACTGGCCGTGCTGCAACACACGCTTGCGCATGTCGTTGCCCCAGATATCATCGAGCTTTTTGCGGGGCGGGCGGTTTTCGGTCAGGGATGCGAGTTTACGCTCGCCCAGGATCGTCAGCGCGCCATTGTAAATACTCAGTTGATCGGTCATGTCTCACTCCATCACCGCCGCATCCCTGCGGCTGGATTCAGTCCCTCGATTCGGCTATCGGTTGACGGCGGCCTCATGGTTTGCCGCCCATCTGCGCGCCAGCGGCTCGGTTGCGAAGCCATCCCTGAGCATCTTGCCATCACGGATGACGCGATAGCGATGCGTGGTGCCGGCAAAATCCACCTTGTACAGCGATGGTAATTCCACCTTGCCAGTGGTTGCGGCCAGTCGATACAAGACCTTTTTCACCACATGCGCGAAGGATTTGCCCTGATCGACAACGTGCAACACCAACTCCCAGGTCATGTCATCGGGAAACACCCGAATTTCATCGCCCGGCCGCAGGTGCAGGGCAAGATGTGCCCAGAAGCCTTCATCCATACATTGCTCGGCAGTGACTTCCACTGGCACATTCAGGCGCCATATCTGATTGTGCGATTCCTGTAAACCAAAGCGCCCCAGGCTCGGTGGCACGGCCTTTGCGGGTTCCTCCACCGCAGGTGCATCCAGTTCCGGGTCAAGCGCTTCGGCGGTTGCTGTTTCAGACATTTAAGCTCTCCAAAAAAACAAAAGGGGCAGGCCCACATGAGCCTGCCCCGCATTGTCGCGCAAAGCGATCCCTTACGCCACTTAGGCGATCGTGGCGATCGTCACCGAAGCGGCACCAGCCGTAACCGGCGTGCGCACGAAATGAATCGTGCTGGTGTCGGTATCAGTATCGAAATACAGCAGGGCATCGCCCAGTCGCATCCCGATGTCATCGCCGTCAGAGAAATAATCGTCAGCGTCAATCGCGGTGTGGGCATCGGTATCTGCATAAATCCAGACTCCAGGACCATCACCAACATGCGCTACCACCAGTTTTGGCGGATTTGCTACGTCATAAGCCATGTCTCAATCCTCCTATGCAGCAGCGAGTGCGGAGCCATCATGCGCGATGATTACCACGCCCGGTCCCTGCAAAAGCTGTGAGCCCATGTAAATACTGCAACGAGACCAGGAGTAATCCTGCTCCTCATCGTAGCCCGCTTTCGCCTCCAGATCGTCCGCGTTGTAAGCGTGGCCGATAGCAGACTTGTGATACATATACGTTTCCTCGGTTGCCGAACCGGGGCCGCCACCACCATTGAGATTGGGGTGTACGATCCAGTTCATACCGAGCCAACGATATACGATCGGACGGTCTTTCCACGCCGGATCGGCGTAGTCGAATGGCCCGTTCATCGTGAAGTCACGACTCGAAAAGTCATTCTCGCCCATCATGTAGGCTTCCGTCGCCGGCGTTAAGGTAAAGCAGATATTGCCGTCCCACGGCACATCGTTGTTGCCCAGTACCGTTTTACCACGCAGTACCCGGAGGGTATTCGAGGTCACCGCCGCACCCAGATTGACGGTGCTGGTGGCGAGCTCGCCGAACACGTCCTGATCGATTTTACGGTTGATGACGCCCATGCAGGTTTTCTGCATGATGGCGCGCTGGTTGCCCTGTGACGCGAAGATATTGAAATCCGTTTTGCGGACCAGATCGTGCCACTCGACCAGCGTTGCAACCGGTTGCGTGAGGTTGTCGCCGCGTGCCGGAATGAGTCCGTTCACGCCGCGCGTTTTGGCGGTCGCGCCGCCAGAATCAGCTACCAGAAAAGTCGCTTGGTTGCCCTTGATGACCGACTCGGTCGTCGTGGTCTCCCGAACGATTGACACCAGCTGCTCGAAACCGGAGATGAATTCCTGCCAGTATTGAATTTGAAAGGCTGTTTCAGCCATCAGGCTTCTCCCAAAAAGAATAAAGTCCGTTTATTCCACTTGTCGGGGTAGCCTGGCTGCTGGCTTGCGGGGTAGCCGTTAAGGGGCCGCAGGGCCCGGCGTCAGGAGCCGGTGAGGCGGCCGGGGCTCAATTGAGGGTGTCCGGCCTGTGTGGTGCATCTGAATCTACAGCGAACCACCGGTAGATGCAACCACATGCTTGGTGCCGCCGGTTTTAAACTTTTTCTTGTGGCCACCGCCGTAGCCGCGCAGCGCGGTCTTGGCGGGCTTTTTACGTTTTTTGCCAACGTAGTGTGTTACCGGTGCGGTTTCAGCCATCAGTTGGTCCCTGGCGATAGTGGCGAACGCACACTGCCAAGCTGGTGCGCGCGTGGTGCATTCGGTCGCCTTGCGCGCCTGTTGCCCGGTGCTGTCGGCACACCATTACCAGCCGGATCGATACCGGTGTATTGCTGTGAGCCGCCGGCAGCTTTGGCGCTGCCCACGGCCTTTTTCAACAATCTGCTCATCAATGCTCTCCCTACGCGGCTTCGTGTTGCAGGCGGATACCGTACAGCTGTCTGAGCCGTGCTTGCTTGGCTTCGTCTTTATTGTACGCCGTGCGGTGCTCGGACATGAATTTTTCCAGCTCGGCGATTTCGTCGTTCATGGTTTTTGCAGGATCGGCGCCGCCGTCGATGATTTGCGTCACCGGGTCGAGTCTGCGCTGTGCCGTGGCCAGACCCTCCAGCACCTTGGCGTCGTTCATAAAGGCGCGGCCGTCCTGAAAGCGGCCATTGAGCAGCTGCTCCTTGACATCGCTTCCAAAGGTGTTTTCCAAAAACGCTTCCACCAGGTTGATATTGACACGGTAATCCGCCTGCCACGATTGCCGCAGGCTGTCGGTGGCTTCTTTGGCCTGCGTCACATCCAGCTCCGACTGGGCGGCTTGGCTCTCCTCGGCAAACTCGTTGTAGGCGCCAATCAGCGCGTGCGCATAACTGACCGGCGCGTGGACGCTGTGCAGTGCGCCCATGAAGGATTCGGCTATCGGCACATCATCTTCACCCAGTACCAGTCCTTCGGGCAGGTCTTTGAGATAACCGTCCACCTCCAGCGGGATGTCATTTGCCTGCCGGTAGGCCTTCACGGCCTCCTCATCGGCGTCCGCTGCCGGCAGATCGTCTTTCATTTTGCCGGATGAAATGGTCTGGCGTTGCTCGCGCCAGGACTGTGCGAATGCTGCTGGCGACTCATAACGCTCGATCTCGGTTTTAAATTTATCGTCCTCACCGGCCATCTCGCTGCGCCAATCGCGGTTGCTAAGCTCTTGATGCTGCTTGTAAAAGTCCTCAGCAGTCTCGAACTCTTTGAGTACTTCGATCCTGGCCGCATCCTCACCGGCCATGGCGTCGTACCAGTTGCCGTCTACAACGGTGCTCGGATCATCGATTATCGGGTCTGGCATTTTTGTCATCCTCAATGTGTCGGGCGGCGATTTTATCATCATCCGTGCGCCGCGTGGCTGACCTTAGCATCCATACAAAGGTCATTCCTACAAAGCGTTTGCCCTCAGCGAACGCCGTTGCGTGCGTGTCAGCCGGGCGGTAACTCAAATCGTCCTTGGTACTGGCCCGCATCAACCATTCGCACAACATACGCTGCTGGCGCGCGCTCCCTTGGCCGTTCATCACCGCGCGTAATGCCTGCACCTCGGCCTCGGTGTAGTGCGGCCGTTGGTGGGGATGTGTCCGCGGTATACATTCCTCGATACTGTCTTTAATCATGCCACTTTGGACTCAGCCGTGGCCAACTCTCTGACCGCAGCAGCGCCGGTCTTGGCAACCTCGGCGCCTTCCTCGAGCGCGGCTTGCTCGGCATTGGCGGCCATGATTTGCTGCACGGTCTTTTCCGGGCGCAGGTTCTTTTCGCGTACATTGATGCCCTGCAAGGCATCGCGCAAGGAGGAACCAACATCGTAGTGCGCCACTGCGCTCGGGTCCATTTCCATCGCGGTGGCGATGAGCTCGGCCGATTCCATGAACACCGCCGCCTCTTTGCGCTCGATCGCCTCATGCAATGGCGAGGTAAAGCGAAAATGTACATCCTTACCCTGCAGCTCGCGCGGGATGTCCTGCACCGAGCCAAAAACGCCAGCGCGCAGAAGGGCGTCGAAGGTATCTTCACAAAGTTGGCCGTTGTATTCATGCTCCATCGGCTCGAATAGTGGCAAGGCTGCCCTGACGTACTCCTCCACGCGCTGACCTACTTCAAACGCTGTCATATCGCCCTCCGGCGGCGGCAGCGTTAATTTATTGATGTAAAAGGCTTCGGCGAGCATCGCCATTTGATTGTCGCGCTCGTTATAGCCCTGCGGCAGACCGCGGCGATCCTGTGTCAGCGGCCTGAGCACTTCGCCGGTTTTTTCGTTGTATTCCTTGTCGGCCCAGGTAATGCCGCCGGAAAACAACTGGATATCGCCGCGAATCGCATCTTGCGTTGCAATCATCGGCGGCCTGACGCTCATCTCACCAGCCTCGAGCAGGGTTAGAGACATAGCTTGCAGTAAGCGAGCGTCAGGCAGCCCCGCCACAGTCGCGGGAGAATAGGCGTACTGGCTGCCGGATACGGTCTGCCAGCGTGGCAGCGTGAAACCATGGCTCGGCACACCAGTCTCGGCCATGATGGTGCCATTGTTCTCATCCAGGTACACCAGCATCCACGGGTAGCCCTCGCCTTGCCCGGACTGCCCCTGATAAATATCGGTGCTCACCGCAAGGCGCATACACGGCACTTTCGAAAGCGTTTCGCCGCCGCTTTTCTTGGCGACGTTGGGGTGTAGATTGGCCTCGCCGAATTGTTCCTTGAGCTGCTTGATGGTCGGCTTCCAGCGCACGTAAATCTCGCCAATGGAGCCGGTGGCGGCTTCTGACCAGGCACAGTCCCTGAGATGCCAGGTGCGATACAGCAGGTGCGGCGTGCGCGTGTTCCAGTTAATTTCGCGCGAAATGCAGCATTGCCCGAAAGCGGCAAAATCGGCATCGCCTTCTGAGGTGGCACGCACCAGGTTGGCCTTGCGATCGTACATGGCACGGCGCATACGCTTGGTCATTTCCTGCAGCCACTCATTGCCGGCGCGGCTGAGGCTGTCGGTATCATCTATGGAAATCTCGAACCAGTCCTTTGCGCGTGGTCTGAGCATGGCGGCAAAGGCATTCGATAAATCGCGGTGTACCAGCAGCGGATAGGACGAATACAAATGCTCGGCGAATTCCTCGCCGATATAGCGCGTGATGATGAAATCGGCGCGTTGCGGATAGAAATTCTCGGCTATTTCCTGCCACAGCGTCGTCATCGCCTTGCGCTCGGAATACAGCAGCATACCGCGCTGAATAAGCTCCGCCGGTCTCATAACTGAATCATCCGAGCTGATCCTCATCGGTGAGCACCGTGCTCACCCGGGAGCCGCGGCGTTTGGCGGCTTTGCGGCGTTCGTTGCGTTTGATGAGTTCTTCATCCGGCAACTCGGCGCCGGCAAACATGGCATCGAGGCCCGCCTGATGCTTCGCCACCTTCTTCGCGCGGCGCTCCTTGTTGGTGGCATAGCCCTTGCCGATCGAGGCGTTGATAAAGCGTTTGCCGGTATTTTTCAATCCTGACATTACTTTCTCCTGCGCATTCCCTGTCTGCGTGGCCCCAGATTCACCACCGGGCGACGTTTGCCGAGTGTACCCCCTCGCTGATCGGCACGCCATTGCTGCAGGTCGGTGACGGCGCGTGCGCCAGCCGCCCAGCTCATCACCACCGCATCGCCGCGATCCGGTGAGCGACCGAGCTCTTTCACAAGATCCTTTTTCGGCGTGATCTTGATGCCGTTCGCGGTCAGCTCCCAGTGCGGTGCGGTCAGGTCGGAGCGCAGCATGGCATCATCCGGTAATGCAATTGGGCAACCGCCGTCCTGTTCCGGATCCAGCGCCTCCATGAATTTCCAGTACACCTCGGCGCGCTTATTGAAGAATTTGAGGTGTTTTTCCTTGGTACGGCCGGTGGAAGGGTCGACACCGACATGCCGATAGCATTGCACGCCGTTTTCCTCCAGGTGCGCGAACGCCTCGGCACCGTTCATCTCGCCGCAGTCAATTACCGGCATGGCGCCGTGTTTACGGTATTTGAGCACCAAAGCGGCGACATCGCGGCCGTGTGGCGTTTCCAGCCCCGGTTTGGCGATCAATTCCATGAAATAGCCGTCATAACGCGGCGCCAGCACCGTTTCGTCCTTTTTCCTTGCGGCATCGACGCCAATGGCGCACATCGGCACCCCCAGCGGCGGTTGCGGTGTCCAGCGGTTGTGCGCCGCCCATACCCAGTCAGAGGGAATCAGCTGGTCCTCATCATCCTTTCTGGCGGCCATGAAGTTGCCATCGCGAATGGCCGAGCGCAGAGGTTCCTGCATGGCGTCCAGTTTCGCCGCGTATTTGCCGTCCGCCGCCAGAAACGGGTTATCTTCTAATTTGCCCGGAATAAAGGTCCTCGATTCGGGCGTTAAGTACTTCGGCTTGCCGTCCGGATGGGTGCGACCGGATTCGATTTTGACATCGGGCCCCTCGATCCAGTGATCAAAGCTGTTGCCGGCATCATCCACCAGCGTTACCACCCAGCGTAATTCACCCGGCAAGGCCGGATTCGGATACCTGTTATCCAGCCACGGCGCAAACATCGGGATAATCCAGTCGCCGGAGGAGCTGGTAGGCGGATTGGAGCCCAAAATGGTGCGACAGCGCTGCTTTTCATCCGTCGCATCGCGCACCCAGCCCATCAGGAATCTGACCGCCGCTTCGCGCATCTGCACCGCTTCATCAATGCACAGCAAATCGTGCGGCCGGCCCTGCCAGTGGTCCTCATCGCCGGGCTTATCAACCCCGGCAAAATCGATAACGCGGCCATTGACGGTCGTCAGCCGCGGCGGGCTGGAGCCGTTATAACCCTTGTCGGTGCCGTTGATTTCCTTGGCACGATCGGTCAAACCAGTCAGATCAGTGTAATTACGGCGAATAACCAGCGTCTTTTTGTGCTCGGTAAAGGCCATGCCGAGCTCGAGGTCGGTTTTGCCAGAACCACCGGAGCCGCCGTACAGCAATACATCCGCCTGACAACGTGCCGCATCCAGCTGCGGCCCCGGCGTCGGCACCCACAAACGCCCATCCGAGCGCGCATCAATCAAGGCGTCCAGCTCAGCGCGTTCTTTGGGCGGCATGTGCAGGTAATTCGCCAGCAATTCGTCAATCAGGGCGTTTTCACTCATGGCCCCACACCAGCTTGTAATTTTTCGAAAACCACAGCGCCGCCTCGGCACTATCAAAAGCAATCAGCTCGCCCTTGGCCGCCGCCTCGGCAAACGCCTCATTCGGCTCCAGTCTGACCAAATTGCCCTCCGCATCGCGCTGAATGGTCGGATACGCATAATGCTTGCCATCCGCCTCGCCAGTCGCCATCAGGTGTGTACCCTTAAAGCCCTTGCCCAGATCAATCGAGGGGCTGTTATCCGGATCCAGAATTCGCTGCACAAAATCCTTGGCCTTATTGGCCTGCAAGATTTTCTGCACGCGTTCTAGCGCGTTTTCACTCATTCCACCGCCTCACAAGTGGCAATAAACACAATCTCAGGCCCGCTCGCCGTCACGGTCGCCAAACCTTCCTGGCAATCTCCCCACAAGCCATACCGCGCCAATTCGATCGGCGCCAACATCTCCAGCGGGCAACCCTCTACCGCACAGTTGGGCAAAATCAACCATAACAACAGCACAAATTCGATCATCCGTAAGTCCTCGTCAAAACCCTGAAATTGTGCAAATACAAATCCCGGTGCCAACAAAATGAGCGGTACATCGCTATCGCCTCGCGACGGCGATAACGAATATCCGCCGGGTTCATCGTTTCTGTTATCACCGGTTGCTGCAAATCATCCAGCCGCAGCTCCGATACCGCAACGCATAGACCTTGTTCCGCAATCAATCTGCGAGTACCTATAGGATGGACCTCAAAATCATCACTCATTGGGCTTCATCCAACTCCGCCAGTATCTCCCGGTCCAGGCGCTGCGCAGTAAGCTGTGCGTGTTCATACAAGCTGGCAAGAAAATTACCACGCCAACGTAGCTCCTCGACCTCTTGCCGGCGAGCATTCAGCTGCTGCGCCACGTCGAAACGGTCGTGAACACCAGACACCAATGGATCGGTCGGAGACGGTACATAATGTGGATTGCCATTACCCCAAATGTAGTGCAACAACCAGCCCTCCTCGCGCCGAAATAGAATCGCCTCCCTGCTCATCGGCTTAGCATCCAAAATGGGCGGACGACTTGCCAAAAATGCCGCCTCAAACAACCCCTTGGTCATCGATGCCGCCCAAGACTCAGCGTGCGGCACGCCCCGCAACAGCAACTGTTTGTGACGCTCCAGCTGCTGCTTCGTTGGGTCCACATGCTGCCACGGCTCACAATCGCGCTCAACATTGAAAAATTTTGACCTGCCTGTCGCCATTCAGCGCACCCAGCCCACATACGCACTACCAAGCGGCGCCGCATCACGCTCCGCTGCATCCAGCTGCCGTACCAACCCCCAAGTGCCGCGCGCCTGCAGCTCATCGTAATTATTAAAATTTTTCACCAGCGGCAAGCCAAACACAATGCTCACCTCAATGCCGCCGTAAACCGCACCAATTCGCCACAAAACATCACTCCACTCCGAAGGCCCCAGCCAGTAAATGTGGAAATCATTAACCATCACGCCTTACCCTCCGCCCGCCGCTTGCGCATTAAATCCCGCTGATAACGCTTGCGACCCTCCAAAACCTTGACGCGCTCCTCGAGACTCTCAATTCGAGCCAAGGCCTCCCGAATCAACTCACGATCAGTCAACGTACTGACTACACCCTCGACAGGCTCCCCCGGCTCTACAAAATGAACCGCTCCCGCCTTGGCAGGCCTGTTGGTTTTCTTGCGGGCTGCCCTTTTCGGGCGAGGCTCCTGCTTCACGCCACACTCGCCGTAGTGGCGCTTGCCGCAAGAGGGGAAATTCTGACATTTGGGTGCGTCCATACGTTAGGCTAACATAAATCCGTTAGGCTAACGAATAAAACCTTTCGTATGGATTTTTTGGAAAAACTGCGGGGGATCGCCCCCACCACCAGGCTGAATCGCGCGCTCAGGGCCCCCCGCCGTGGATATAGGGACCCCTATCTTCTCATTGTTCATGGTCGTCAAGGGGGGGTGACATTGTCACCCCTTGTACAATGTCGGCAGGGCTCATGCTTGCATGGTTTACGGGCTGTAGCCCAGTGGTGGCGGGCGTTTCAGGTATCGACATGTGCACCGCTTCACCCTCAATGGTCACGCCTGCCGCCTGATCTTCAAGCATGAAGGTCGCAAGCCTGCGCATTCTCTCCCGGTCTGACAGCTGCACCGTATGCGTGTGGCCAATCTCGCCGCCATGCTCGTGCTGCACCTTCTCGCCGTAGATCAGCGGCGCACCCTTGCTCATCATAAACCGCCGAGTGTCTACCCGGAGCCGGTCCCGCTGGATGTTCTCATGGTCTACAGCCTCATAGGTACGCCCTTTCGGGTCTGTTTTGGTAACTGTGTCCATGGTGGAGTCGTCAGCAATCGCGATGCACTCGTCACCCCATGAATGGGCTTGGTCGATGCGCGCCAGTGCGTAATCTGCGCTAAAGCTGGAATTCTCACGCCGCCACCTGTGAACCGTTGCAGGCACTGGTAGCCCGGGCGTCCTACAGATTGCGGACAGTGTTTTGCCACCTGCCACCTCGCCACAAATGAACGCCGCCAGTGACTCCGAGAACAGCGACGGACGGCCGATAACTGGCTTGGCTTTGGGTTCGGTGCCTGTAGCTTGCAGGGCTTGGCTTTCAGGCTTGCTCATAGTCTCAGCTTGCAGCGCTTGGTTATGGTTTGAGGGCCTCAGTTTACACACCTGCCAAAATAGTGCTTGACACCGGACCATTGGTCCTGTATATCAAGAGGGGAAGCGGGGCAGTACCCGCTAAGCAGTCACCCTTTGGGTTAGCAGTAGCTTGCAGGGTGTAACGAAACTACCACGACGAGGAGGGCATCATGCCCATATCAACCAAAGCCACCGCCCTGATTCACGGCGCCGCCAAGGTGCTTGGAATCGACGGCGAGATTACCGCGGAGAAGGTTACAGCAGCCTATCGCCGCGCAGCCATGAAGTACCACCCTGACAGGAACCCCGCAGGGCTGGTAATGATGAAAGCCATTAACGCAGCACGGGAGGCGCTTGCAGACTTTCGCGGCAGCCTTGACCACTCCGAGGCGGCTGGCCAGTACGGTGGCGACCTCAATGACGCTATCAGCCACCTGTTGAGCGTGGTGGGTCTGGACCTTGAAATATGCGGCGCTTGGCTATGGGTTACAGGTGAGACCAAGGCAGCCAAGGACCTCATCAAGCAGTTCGAGACAGACAGCGGCAACAGGTTTAGATGGCATTCCAAGAAGTTCGCTTGGTACTTCGCGCCCAATGACTTCAAGGGCCGCCGTCGCAGCCGTGGCAATGTGGCCATGGATGACATCCGCGACCGCTACGGCAGCGCTCACGTCGCCACTCAAGCACGGACGGCAGTAGCATAGGATTCACCGCACAGGGCCCTGCGGGGCTCTGATCGGTGGCGCTTTTGCCACTCACACGAGGAAGCTTGACATGACAACACGACACCCACCATGGAGCGAGGCAGAGAACGCGGCGCTTGTGGCGCTGTATTTCGCCATGCTTGATTACGTCGGATTCGGCGTGGCCTACAACAAGGCGGCTATGATCCGCGGGGCTCAGAACAGCCACGCCGGGCCCATTGATAGCGGCCTGAATACGGCGGCCCTCAAAGCTCGCAGCAAGCAGTCGATCGAGTTTAAGCTGATGAACGCCACGGCAGCGCATCGTGACCTTGCCCCCGAAGCCGAGACCATGCACAGCCACGGCTACCGGGCAATGCCGAACTATCAGGCAGCGCTCAAGGATGCCATGCGCGCCGAGATTGAATACCGCAAGGATGCGGAACTGCAGCGCCGCCATGTTAGCTAGGCTGCCCCGCCTCGACGTCACACGGCTGGCCGCGGACTTCTCCGCGGCTATCCGTGCGGAGCTGACAGACGGCCAGCTGCTGAACGTGCGCAACGGTGACGCGGTCGCCGATGATTACACCGACAGCGGCCAGCTGATGTATGAGGCGGCCCAATTGCAGCGGCCTGGGTCCTTTGATATCACCGCGATTCAGTCCGAAATGCACACAGCGCAAGGCAGGGCCAAGCGCTCCGGCTATTACTTGTCACGGATTCTGCTCGCTTGCGAGTGGTCAAACACAGTCCGCGATGCCTTTGCAGCGCGTGGTCACGATGCCACCAGCTGCGACCTGCTCGCCAGCACCGGCAAGCATTATCAGGGCGATGTGCGCGACATTATGGGCGACGGTTATCACACTATGATTGCATTCCCGCCGTGTACCTACCTCGCCAGCTGTCAGCTATGGCGCTGCCAAGAAAAGCATGACAGGCACTACCCGGCGCGGCAGCTGAAATCCGACGCGGCGCTGGAATTCGTGCGCGACCTGATGGCGGCACCGGTTGAGCGCCAAGCGCTTGAGAACCCGCGCGGCCGTATCGGCTCCGCGATCCGCAAGGCGGACCAAGAAATACACCCGTACCAATTTGGCCACGATGTCAGCAAGACCACGAGCCTGTGGCTCGACAAGCTGCCCAAGCTGGTCGCAGACCCCGCCGACTACATCCCGCATAAAATGGTGATGTGGCGCGGCAAACTGCGCAAGCGCTGGGGCAATCAGAGCCCTTGTGGCGCGGATAAGATGGGGCCCTGCAGTGACCGCGGGCACAAGCGCGGCAAGACCTATCAGGGCATTGCCGAAGCCATGGCGGACCAGTGGGGAGGTATTGCCCGGACCATCATGCCCAAGCCAGCAACGGAGGTGACACAGCTATGCCTATTTAGTTGAGTGCCCACACGTAGCCGCGTGACAGGCGGCTATCTGGGAGGCATTCCCATAACACACGAGGAGTACGACATGAACCAAAAGCAACGCGAGGCCCTAAAGGTGGTGATAGATGCCGCGGACCTATGGGGCCAAGAGTTAGACGAGTACATCATCCCCGGCTGTAACGATGATCCGGAGCGGCAAGCCCAATATAAGGATGAACAGCGCGACTTAATGGCCGCACTGGAAACGCTCGCAGAATTTGAGCCAGAGGTGACGACATGACCGGCGCTAGGCAGTGCTTTGTCATACTGGCAACGCAGTTCGAGGAGGGCCGCGGCTATATCCCGTCGCTGGTCACTGAGAACGAAGCGGGCCACAGCCCCATGGTAGGCCGCGGCGAGCTTGCAACGCCATGGTACTGGGGTAAGA
>Ga0114923_10000850_pt1 | contig 21965 bp, 22 predicted proteins | sample SumtaG_FD_89578 | JGI IMG/M metagenome (GOLD analysis project Ga0114923, IMG submission 89578) | Deep subsurface microbial communities from Indian Ocean to uncover new lineages of life (NeLLi) - Sumatra_00157 metaG | ecosystem: Environmental > Aquatic > Marine > Oceanic > Sediment | place: near...
CAATGTCGCCTTGTTCTTGTAAGAGAGACATACGATTTGAAGCATCTGCTGTTTGCAGTTGCATATCTATCGCGCCTCTACGGTCTATAAGACCACCTTCAATATTACCTCGTAGTTGGCTGAGTTGTGCGTCAATTTCACCTTGTTGAGAAAGTAATAGTGACCGAGTAGCTGCATCTGCACTTTGAAGTTGTAAGTCAATTGAACCACGTTGAGCGACTAAGTCTGACTCAATCTCGCCACGCATTGCAGTTAAGTCTGCATCAATCGCACCTTGTTCACGTTGCAAGGCTAAACGATTTGAGGCATCTGCTGTTTGAAGTTGGAGGTCTATTTCACCACGTCTGGAAATTAATCCGGCTTCTATATTACCCCTAACCGTAGCTAATTCTTCTTCTATTGCACCTTGCTCTTGTAGAAGTACTAAACGATTTGAAGCATCTGCTGTTTGAAGTTGCAAGTCAATGTCGCCACGTCTGTCAAGAAGTGTCAACTCAGAGGCAGTACGAATGTCAGCAAGTTGTCTATCAATGTCGCCTTGTTCTTGTAAGAGAGACATACGATTTGAAGCGTCTGCTGTTTGAAGTTGACTATCAATCACACCACGTCTGTTAGTTAAGTCCATCTCAGCATTAATTCGGAGCTGAGTTATTCTTTGGTCTATTTGACCTTGCTCTTGTAACAACAACCTACGTGTATTTGCGTCTGCTGTTTGAAGTCGTAAGTCAATCTGTCCACGTCTATCAACTAACTCCAGCTCTGCTTGAGCCCTAATTTGAGTTATCTGGGTATCAATTGCACCTTGTTGACGAGTAAGTTCCATACGTGCCATTGAGTCTGCTGTTTGCAATTGCATTTCAATGTCGCCACGTCTATTTGTAAGGTCAAGTTCTTGAGTAGCACGAAGATTTTGCAGCTCTCTATCTAGTCTACCTTGTTCAGTTAACAATGCGGCACGCGCATCTGCGTCTGCTGTTTGAAGTTGGACATCAATGGCACCACGTTGAGCGATTAAATCTGACTCAATCTCACCACCGATTCTCATTTGTTGCTGCTGTTGCTGACCACGGAGGTCAGTCAGTTGCATGTCTATCTGACCTTGTTGGGCCAATAGGGTAGCACGTGTATCCGCATCTGCTGTTTGAAGTTGGACATCAATCTGTCCACGTTGGGCTACTAATTGAGCCTCAAGTTGACCACTAAGATTTATCTCTTGGACGTTCTGAGTACCACGAATATTTTGTAACTGAACATCTATTTGACCTTGACGTTGAATCAACCGGAGTTGTTCATCGGCACTTGCTGTCACCATCTGCTCATCAATCTCAGCTTTCTGTGCCATCAAACGAGACTCAGTACCCTCTTGGGCTTGGAGAGTTTGACGTTCCTGAATACCTTGAGCCGTAATAGCCTGACGCTGTTGCACGCCTTGTTCTCGGGTTACACCTATATCTTGGAAGTATCCGGCACCAAATTGACGTGCCTGATTAATTGCTGCTTGATTAGCTTGTTCTACAGCAATTTGATTCTGGACATCTTGTTGTGCAATCGGGAAGGCAGCTTCAATATTTGCTTTTTGCACGGCTCCCGCAGTCATAGAGGTATTGAGAAGACCACGTTGAGCTTGTTGCTGCAAAGCTGTTGTTGTAGAGACCTGTTGTAAAGGACCTCCACGCTGCAGGACTCCCGCTATCCGACCTTCTACGGTCTGCGTTGCAGGGTCAAGTGTTACCCCAACAGGATTATACGCTGTTGGGGGGACTGTAGGGTCTACGTTGTCCTGTGGGATATTGAGTGGTGAAACTGCCATGTGATACCCCTATACGTCTTCTTCAAAATCTTGTAAAGCCGCAGCCTCAGCCGCATCTTCAGCCGCTTCTTGAGTGCGTTGAGCCTTCCCTCGGGTAACAGATGAAACTATGCCTTTAAAGTTGTTTAATACTAGAGTTAAAAACTTATTAGCTTTTTGTTCATTAGTCATAGCACTAAAATCTACACTATAAGAAGTTAGATAACTCTCAACAATCCTAACAACTTTTACATTGGGTATATTTTTATTTGCTAGGACATCTAACATAGTTTTAGTTCTTGTAATTGCTGTCATGCTATCTCACTCCTGAGTGCTAATATCATTTGATATAATTCTTTTACCGCGTTAACTAATGGGAATACAAACATCTCTTTAGATATCCGTTGTCCTTGATTATCTTCACCCCAACCTGCAAAGGTATTGGGGTCAACATCTGCTTTTACCAATGCCTCTAAAACTTCTTGCGCTATAAATGAATGCATAGTTTTTTTAGTATCTATATAAGCATCTACTGGTATACTCCATTCTTTAGGTAACTCATCAGCAGGTCTTAGATTATAAGTCACAGGTCTAAGGTCGTTAATAAAGTCTAGTCCAAGTATAGCATCTTCGATATTAGTTTTACGTCTAATATCCGAAGCTTGAGTCCATGCATTATCTGTATCAAACTCGTTCTTTATTGTGTTAGTTCCATCTCCAATAGTAACCTGACTATCTTGGTCACATACCGCCCCAGACCCAAGACTAATTTGACTAGCAGCAGCTCCAGTACTAACATTTGCTGCTTGACCTATACATAAATTATTACTACCCGATGTAGTAGCAGCTCCTGCACTATTTCCTATAAACGTATTTGAACTCCCTGTTAAAGAACGACCTACATCAGAACCTATCCCAGTATTATCTGCCCCACTTATTAAACTATCGAATGAACGTGCCCCTATAGCAGTATTACCAGATGCAGTACATAAAACTAATGATTGGTATCCTATAGCAGTACTACCACTACCAGAAACTATTGCTTTTAATGCCTGATACCCAATACCTAAACTAAATGCGGCTGAAGTGGAAATTTCCATAGCTTGAGCGCCTATTGCTACAGCACCTACTCCCGCAGAACTAGTATTAGCTTCTAAGGCTCTATATCCTATAGCAGTTTTAGAATCTGCTGTAGTATTGGAATTTAAAGCATCATTACCAATAGCGGTATTATTAGTACCCCCCGTTGTAATAGAGGCTCCAGCACCTACACCTATTCTAGTATTAGTATCACTAGTTGACTCTGTAGTAATTCCATTACCATCTACATCCAATGTACCCGTTAAGATTAAATTAGTAAATGTTGGACTATCACCAGTACCTACACCAATTGAGGTCCTGAGTGTCGCACCGGACTCAGCAACTGGGTCTGTTGTGCCATCCCCAACAATCATCTCGCTATCAGCCAAAACAGCCATAGCTGTTATCGCTCCAGTTCCACTACCTAACAAGACACCACCGTCTGTAAATGTGCTTGCTCCTGTACCACCATTCACCACAGTTAAATCTGCTGTGAGAGTTAATCCTGCAAAGGTAGGGCTGTCACCAGTACCCACACCGATTGAAGTCCTGAGTGTTGCGCCGGATTCAAGTGCAGGGTCTGTTGTTCCGTCCCCGACAATCATTTGACCATCAGTTAAGACACCTGTATTTGATATTGGACCAGCTCCGCTTCCTAATAGGATGCCTCCATCTGTGAAGGTTGAAACTCCTGTGCCGCCATTCGCAACCGATAGGTCTGTACCAGACCAGTCAGCATCATTAATTGCCAGTGTTCCACCTAAAGTCACAGTACCTGTACCTGTTATTGGACCACCAGTTAAGGTTAATCCATTCTCAGTGCCAGCAGTTGCTACGCTTGTTACCGTACCGCTAGTATTTGAGGCTACCGTAATAGTCCCTGCTCCTTCGGTAATAGTTATATTACTACCCTGAGTTAGTGTGGCTAATATAGGGTCTCCCCCCGTACTACCTATAAGTACTTGTCCATTTGTCGCCTGTGCTGTAGCGGTTATCGCGCCAGCACCCGAACCTAATAGGATACCACCATCAGTTAATGTGGAAGCTCCTGTACCACCATTCGCTACGGTTAAATCTGCTGTCAAAGTTAATCCAGCAAATGTTGGACTGTCGCCAGTACCCACACCGATTGAAGTCCTGAGTGTTGCACCGGATTCGAGAACTGGGTCGCCTACACCATCACCGACAACCATTTGACCATCAGTTAAAACTGCCGTAGCTGTAATCGCTCCGGCTCCTGAACCTAACAAAATACCACCGTCTGTGAGGGTTGAGACACCTGTACCACCATTCGCAACTGATAAGTCTGTACCGGACCAATCAGTGTTACTGATAGCCAGCGTGCCGCCTAAAGTCACTGTACCAGAAGTTGTGATAGGGCCCCCAGTTAAGGTTACTCCATTCACAGTACCGGAAGTTGCCACACTTGTTACCGTACCAGTCCCAGGAGCTGTAGCAGCTATCGTGATAGTCCCTGCCCCTTCGGTAATAGTTACATTAGCCCCTTGAGTTAATGTAGCTAATACAGGGTCAACACCTGTGCTACCTATAAGAACTTGCCCATTTGTTGCCTGTGCTGTAGCGGTTATCGCGCCAGCACCCGAGCCTAATAGGATACCTCCATCTGTTAAGGTCGAAACTCCTGTGCCGCCTTCGGCTACAGCTAAATCTGTTGTGAGAGTAAGAGAACTAAACGCTACTGCATCCCCTGTACCCACACCAATTGAAGTCCTGAGTGTTGCACCGGATTCCGCTACTGGGTCCGTGGTTCCATCACCAACAATCATCTGACCATCAGTTAAAACTGCCATGGCTGTTATCGCGCTTGTGCCTGAACCTAACAAGACACCACCACTAGTTAGGGTTGAAGCACCTGTACCACCATTCGCCACGGTTAAATCTGCTGTCAAAGTCAATCCAGCAAATGTTGGACTGTCGCCAGTACCCACACCGATTGAAGTCCTGAGTGTTGCACCGGATTCGAGAACTGGGTCTGTTGTACCATCCCCGACAATCATTTGACCGTCAGTTAAAACTGCCGTAGCTGTAATTGCTCCTGCACCGCTTCCTAAGAGGATACCACCATCAGTTAATGTGCCAACACCTATACCACCACTAGTTACTGCGAGTGGTGTTCCTGAGAGGGTCAATGCTGTGAATGTAGGGCTATCACCCGTACCCACACCTATTGAAGTCCTGAGAGTTGCACCGGATTCCGCTACTGGGTCCGTGGTTCCATCACCAACAATCATTTCGCTATTGGCTAAGACACCCATAGCTGTGACTGCTGAGGTTCCTGAACCTATTAAGACACCACCATCTGTAAGAGAACCTACACCTATACCACCACTGGCTACGCCTAATGGGGTAGTAGATAAGGTTAATCCTGTAAATGTCGGACTATCAGTAGAACCAACACCGATTGAAATTCTAAGAGTGTCGCCGGATTCAGCTACAGGGTCTGTTGTCCCATCTCCCACAATCATCTCGCTGTTAGCTAAGACAGCCATAGCTGTTATCGCGCTAGTACCCGAGCCTAACAAGACACCACCGTCTGTGAGGGTCGAAGCTCCTGTCCCACCTAATGCAACAGTTAAGTTAGCTAAAGTTGTTAACGCAGTAGCTCCCGAATTAACTACGACAATTTCATCAGCCGTAAATGTAGGCAGTTTATCTAAAGCTGTCTCAAGAGCCACGAACTCTGCTCTTATATCAGCAGAGGACCCTTGCGCTTGAGTCGCAGGATTGCCCGTTGGTACATACCATGGTGCAGTCATTATTAAATTCTCCTAATCATCTGAGTTGCCTTCTCAAGTTAAATCTTATTAAAGCCCCAGACAAAGTTACGGGGGTAAAGTAGTCGCTACTCTTACGAATAACAAATGAGATATTTTCCGCAGACCCTTCTAATTTTAAATTAGATGGACCTAATGATAAGCCATCCCATACAAATTGGTCCCATATAAAACTATCCCATGAAGTTGAGGTTAATTCTAACACGGTAGTTTGCAAATTACTTTGAGAGATATCTGGGGAATTATATCCTAACTCAGTAGATAGACTAAACTCTGAATACCCAGTACCTTCTCCTTCAATTGTTACTGCCAAAAATTTCTTAAGCCAGCGAACTGAACCACAAAAGAAATAATGTAGTTTCATAAATGCGTCAAGGGTATCTCCATCAAAAGAGGTGCCTTTATCAAGTTGGTATACTTTACCATCTGTCGAACAAAACATCATCTCCTCGGTCCCGTCATTTTTTTCGAGAGAAGCGATACATTCGACAATGTCAGCAGTCCTTATAGGCATTAGCCCTACTATCTTCGACCCTTCTGTCGTCACGTATAGCCCAGTCTTGTCAGTAAAGAATAACCTGTATTGATTCTTGTCACGAACAATGCACGAAGATACTGTCAGTAGACGTTTTGAATTAATAAAAGTCTGTATATGCCGCGATACTGTAGCCTGTTGAAAGTTACCAAAAGCTAATACAGTACGTAGGGTTGTGAGACCCCTGTCATCGAGGTACATAGTCTGCCCGAATTGTTGTAACGTATACGCATACGCACCTAACTCATTCCTGAATCTTACTAAATTCCAATCCGCATTCGATGTTCCGTATAACATGTGTACCGTATTCCGATTGTAGATACCCAAGGTTGCATTACCCTCGGACCCTGGCTCTGACATGAATCCTGTAATGGTGTCGCCAGTTGCCAACTCACCCGCACCAAAAATAGGGTCAAAGATGTAAGGTGTACCGATACCGGAATGCTGTGCCGAACCTGCAAAGGCAAAGAATAAATGATGCTTATGTACGATAACAAAGGTCGGGGTATCAGCAGTCATGCCCGTATCAATTGGCGCAAAGACAGTCCCATCAAATTCAAACCCTCTATTCACACCATCACATCCATATATCCTCTGTGTTCCGGCTTGACCACCAAAATTTTCCCTGACGAATTCAAATCGACCCCCAGGAAGTAATGTGATAGCAGAACCATCTGCTGCAATGGTGGCAACATTTGTATTAGCACCGACATCTAAAGTCTCAGACTGAAATGCGCCACTTTGCGAAGCATAAATAAGTTTACCTGCTGCGTCCCCACCAGCAAAAGACCCAGATTCTAACATGACTCTGGTGATAACTGCTGTTTCTGTTGAAGAATTACCTGTAATGGTATCTCCTTCTGCTATTACATAAGTTCCACCCGAGGTGAAAGCTAGTTCAAAACCTAATGGAACTTGGGTCCAACCAGACGAAGATGACTTATAGACATCACATTCTGTCGCTCCAACATTATCTCTGAAGGCATACCAGATATCATTCAGCATATAAATACCACGACCTTTATTTGCCCCAGGAACTGCTGCGATATCGGCTCGATAGTTATCAGCCGCTAAATTTGTATACTGCCCATGAAGATCACGCGAAATTGCACCATCTAAAATAGGTGCCGCTAATGCTGTGCCTTCAGTAACTGCTGATACTTGAACGTCATTAGTTTTATCAAAAGTTCCTATTATCTTAGTAATAACTAAATGATTTGGTGTATCAGTTGTTACCACTGCCAAAACAACAGCAGTCGCACCCGAGACTAACTGGGTAATTGCATCTCCTACGGAGAAACTGCCAGTAATAGTCACATCAAAAATAGAATATGTACCGTCAGAAGGTTTTGTCTGCCCATCAAATATCTCATAACCTTGGATATCTGTGTAGCCTTGATTATTAATAGCTACCTCATAGTTCTCGGTCTCTCTTAACTTACCTGCTTCTACATTCCATGTACGAGACTCAGTATCATACCCACCTTTAAATGGGATATGACTAAACTTTGGTTGAGGGAGTTTAGGCTGGGCCTTTCCGCGTCTTGGGCTCATGCTAATGGACCCCCGACTCTAAATTGTAAGTCTTGATTTTTCTTGAGTTGGTTATTAATCCGTTTCATACCTTTCTTAGCTCTAGTTATAATCTCAGGAGCCGACTCAAAAATCCCATACCACTCCATAGCTTGATACATGACAAGTTTTTGGTAATCGGATGGCATCTCTAAGGTATCTGCATCAGCAGATAATACCTTAGCAGATCTATAATATTCACCTGTTACAGTATAAACAGCATTGGGTTTGAGACCGAGTTGTAATTCATCTCGGGGATTAATAGTGATATGAACTGATTGAGAAGTTTGATTCTGGATTGCTCCAGTTTCATACAAGTACTTGAAGTTATCCCACATAGTAAAAGACAGGAACGTCTGGTCTTCTACTCCTACGGATTTTAGAAAAAGTTTAGGGGGGTTACGTCTGTCAGCTACATGCCATTCTCTAAAACGAGTAATAAATGCTGAGTCCTCGACATCGGTAACAACTCCGAAGGCATAGGTCGCTTGCCCGTCTACGGTATCGAACTCGAAGTCTTTACGAAGCCATCTCCAGCTCCTCGAATTTTGCATCTCGGAATACGCGTCACGGACCCAAGCTACTATTCTATCTAGCTCCCCCGTTTGTCCAGTGACAGTAGTAGGACGGGTTCTGCCACCCGCTACTCCACATTCTCTGGACACATCTTGACAAAGTTCTAAGTAAGTTGACATATCTACGCTCTAGTATCATTGGTTACTCTTTCAAGCCATCTTGGTCCAAGAGGATTATCATCCCTCAGTATTTGTAATGGATATCTATGAGATTTAGTCTCGGGATTTTGCACCTCTAACTCATTCGTCATAGGGTTACGAACTTCAAAGTTTCCGTAAGTGGAAGTCTTAGCCCGTAACAGCACCTCTACATAATTTCTGGGAAGCACCATCTTCATCCCGCGAACAACTAACCGAAGTGTACCATTAACCCCTACATGAAATGTATGGTCAGGGTACGTAGAAGCAGAAGGCATAACCATGATTTGAATAAGTTCAACATCAAATATCATCTGTTCAGCTTTCGCTTTAAACTCAGCCGAGTGAACAGAAGTTAACCCAGGTCGTCCTTCTTCCAGTGTTAATGGGTCCACAAGAACATTGAGTACATCTTCTTTCTCATAAACATCTTCAGCGAATACACCATCTTTACCTATTTGGTACTTCACATTTTTAGCCTGCACTTCTTTCAGAATTGCGGCGAACATGCTTTTAGATTCTTCGACTAAAGTATTAACTTTAGTCTCAAGACTAATTACTCGGGATTCTGCGTCTTGCTTCTCGGCTGTTTCAGCCGCCATAGAAGTCTCAGCCTTTGGAGCCTCGACTTCTGTTTTCTCTTGGCCGGGCATCGGAATGCCCTTCGCTTGCACTTTTTCATCGGATTTTTTATCACTCATTTTTTAATGTCCTTGTCTTCTACTAGCCTTGCATCAGCTATTAGTTTTAAATAAGCTCTTACCTCATTTTGCGGTAGACTCATAGTGTCACTATTAAGCCACTTATAAAGTGCAATGAGATTAGCCTCTGGTATTAAACACATCCTAACAGGTGGATTTGACTCTCTAGTCGCTTCCACTTTTTTAGGTTCGTCCTTAACTTTTTTCTTTGTCATGAGTTTTAAATCCTCTTTAATTACTATTAAGCACTAGTAGTAGTTATAGCATCTTGTACTTTACACATACCATCTAAGTACCAGTTTGTTCCATCACACCATACATGACAGTAATCGCCATGTACCGCTAAGTTTAGTATAAAGTTAATACTATCTGCATCTGTTACAGTTGATACACTACCTGCTGCATCTTCGGGAGTACAAATATTCCCTACAATTATATTAGCACTTGAATCAGTAACTACAGTATGAGTACCTGTTGGCTCAGTTGCACCGATATGGAACCAGAATTCTAAACCAGTTGCTGCTGCTGGTAAGGTACTTACAAATGTACCCGTTGCATTTAGAATGAAATGTGTTCCACTTTCTGCTGCTGTAATTACGTTAGTCGTAGTTACTGCTTCATTAATGTGAACTTGGGCTGCATCTGACATAACAAAGAAACCTGCTGCACCAGCATCAGGAATCGTATGCGTGGACGCTTGCGCGTGTGAAGCATTCGTTATCACGATTTCATGGTCAGCCGCGTTATCGCTAGCTTTAATAGCTAACTCACCAGATAGAGTAGTAGGAGCCGAAGAAGATAAGACTTCATTCGTTTCGTATGTTACTGCATCTATAGCGCGAAAAGTCATCTCTCCGCCAACAGGAATGTTAACAGATAAATTAGCTGCTAAAGCATTAATCGCATCATCAGTTATAGGGAATACCGCAAGACTTGCTGCACCGCTATTTTTAACTGTTTGAGTTTGACCAACTATTGCTGCTATTAACTTAACTGAGTCACCAGCAGTCGCACAAGTAGTGACGTTATTAAACTCGCCAGTTAATGCTACTGCACTAGCCTGTCCACCAGTTGCAAAGGCTGTGATACCTGTATTATGGTCATATATAACTGGAACTGTGAAAGATTTCACACCAGTAACTGAAGACGCACCTTCTACTAGTATAACTTCACCAGTACTCGCACCTGGGTCTGGGATAGTTATAACTGTAGCCTGTCCCATTGAAGCGTTGGAAAGAAGAATTTCATGGTCAGCCGCATTATCTACTGCTTTTAGACCGAACTCACCAGTCTGAGTAGTAGGAGCTGAAACTGAAATAACTTCGTTAGTTTCCCAAACTACTGCTGAAATAGCGCGAAATGAAACCGAACCCCCAACAGGTACGTTGATTGATAAGTTAACTGCTAAAGCATTGATTGAATCAGAAGTCGCAGGGAATACCGCACAACTTGCCGCACCACTATTTTTAACTGTGATGAATAAACCCAAAGCAGCTTCAGGTAATTTCACTGAGTCGCCAGCCGTAGCACAAGTAGTAATGTTATTATACTCACCAGTTAATGCTGTAGCACTACCAGCTCCACCAGTTGCAAAGGCTGTGATGCCTGTATTAGCGTCATACTCTTGCGGTTCAGCAAAAGTGATAACTCCTGGCATTGTAATGTCACCAGACGAATCAAGTACCATAGCTTTAGAAGCCGTACCTGTACCTGGGACTACATCCAATACTCCGAATTCGGTAATATCGACTTCAACATAGTCATTACCACTCTTTTGACGAATAATGGCATTAATACCAAGTGTTAGTTTATCCGTAATCGTCAGGTTACGTTGGCGTTGGGAGTTCTTAGGCATCTCATTCCCCTTCAGGAAGAATTCATCCCATACGGTATTGTATGGGAGATATATTTGTATGTATTATGAAGCAAGTGTGTAAATACCGCAAGTTTACTATAAATCTTCTTGCCACGTTAGAGATGCAGTTACCCCAGATGCAGCACCCGCAGTAATTACAGCACTTATTGTCATTACTTCTCCAGGAAGTATAAGTGAGGCTAGTTGTTCTAAGTTGAAAGGCTGACCACCAGCAGGGGGTATAACAAAACTTGCTACTAGTCTACCTCCGGTAACAATTCCTGCATCTTTGGCTACTTCTGTAGTGGAGTTAGTTTTATCTACGTACTGAAAATCTAAATCTCCTGCAATAGTAGCCCCGATATGTACTCTTATTACTGCTGCTTTATTACTATCAGTAGCTGCCGTAAGACTTAGACCAAAAGTTTCAGCTCTGTTCCTGCGCGTACCAAACACAAGGCGATTTCTAATAGTGAGTATATTAAGAGCATCGGTATTACCTACGGAAGCGTTAGTTGCTTCTTCTGCTCTTGAGGCTTCTGTACGAACAGCTATACCTTCTACGAAACCTGCTGCTGACGCGCCTTGTACTGTTATACTAGTTGTATTAGTTGGTCCATTAGATGCTAACCAACCTACTCTGAAAGTAGGATTACCCACAATGGGAACAGTAGCAGTATTGGCAAATTCAATTCTATGCACCAGCATAAACTTAGCGGTCTCTTTAGATTCTACATAAAATTCAATACCCCCAAAACCAAGATACTGAACTTGGATTTGGTATACGTTACCCTTAGTAGGGTCTAAGTCAGAAAATATATCAAAATTCCAATCAACTTGCGCTATGAAATCACTGGTAGGTACGACTCCTGCTATTACTTGAGACCAAGACCCTGTTGCTGTACCACTTGAAAAGGCAAAACTACCCCCAGGAGTTGCTACCAGGGAGCGTGCTACTACTTGGTCATTGTTAGAAGAAAAATCATAATCAGATACTTGGGAATTAAGAGACACAGCTATCTCAAAAGCATTGTGCTGTACAGTTCCCACAGTAATAGGAATCGTAAAACCTGTACCACTTACGGTTACAGTAGCATCCTCGCTTCCAGCAGACGCACCAGTTATTGTAAGTTCCTGTACCTCAGATTCACCTCCATGCTTATATATAATACCAAAAGTAGTATTCTCATAACCAAAAGCGAATCGGTCTGTATTGATAATTAAACCTGCTTCTTGTGCACTATCCGCTTGAGGAGTATCAAAGAGAGCGGTAAGTCTTGCTAAAGTGCCTTGTCCTGCTCTATATTGTACTTGTCTGCGAGTTAAACAAGCTGCTAAAGCATCAGTGTTAGTACCTGAGGTAGCAAAGAATAAACCACTAGATGCCCCTGCGGTTCCTCCATTGACTAAAAATTTTTGTGCTTTTTGTAGGAAACCGTATGGCGCAGTAATTTGAGTTATGGGAGTTGGCTCTGCGATAGATAGTTCATTAAAAGAAGTTAAGTGTAAACCAGGGTCTACACAAGTTGCTCCTCTGTTACCTACTTGAATCCACTCAGTTCCGGTCCATCTCCATCTATTACCCGTATCTGTTTCTTCTAATATATCGCCAGCGTCTTGAGTCTGTAGTACAGGTCTAGTTTCCGTAGACAGTATTTCATGGTCAGCTCGACCATCTCGCACTAATACCGCTCGGTTTGTTTTGTTCTTCGGGTTTACTGACATGGGGGTCTCCCCTGAAAATTAAAAAGCCCCGAGTACGGGGCTTTTGGTTATCTCAAAAACATTTTAAGACTCTTGAGGTCTATCAGGCATCATAGCGATATCAACATAGGTATCTGTGATACCTGTAGCGCCAAAACTTGTAGTCCCGAAGGTCCAAGCAGCACCAGTTGAGCCGTTAGTGATAATGATATACGCGAAAGGACACATTGTATCAGGTATAGAACCAAAGTGCGGAGCGATTTTAAACTCAAGTGTACCAGAGTCAAGGTCTTGGATATCCCCTTGAATGGCTACTAAGTTTGTACCACCTGCTGCGATAGTTCCTAATACAATTGCTACACCCTGATTAATCGCAAGTGCAGGAAATGCTGCGCCTGTTCTATGGTCAGTAGTTGGAGTAGCCTGATTGGTCAGTGCATCCAGTTGAGTACCGAACTTACCATCAATAATAAAATCAGTGGCATTCGTGGTAGTGATAGTGGAGGTTGAACCAGCCGCTGCTACTACCTTAGTGAAGCACATTGTGCCACCTAAATTTAAGTTAGGATTTAACATTTTAGTACCTCCCTATTAGGTATCAGCTAAGACCGTTGCACCACATTCTAAGATTGCGGCCCAGCCATCATTTTGCATAAAGGGAGCGCACCAAAATTTGCCACCGATATACCCGCGTTGACCCAATGGGTCTTGTTTATCTTTCTTGTTGTGAGGTAGATGAGTCAAACTGAAGCCATCTAAGCCACGTAGAGCAACATCACCCCAAGCGTCCTCTGCAACAATAATCATGAAATAAACATCAACATTTACTGAAGCCGCCGATACTAGATTAGTAGAACCAACAGCAGCACCACTCGCTAGAGCAGGACCAAGTTCAGGTGAAGTAATGAAACGATATTCATCAACTGCACCAAGTTCCCTTGGATGTGCTTTCATGCCTTGATGACCGTACTCAGCACATTTAGTGAAACCTTCGATTTCACGGATGTCATGAGCCATATCAGTATCCGTAAATACTAAGTACCCTGATTCAATAGGGGTAGTATTATAATCCGGTGAAGCTTTTATAACTTCAGTGATTTGGTCGGAACGATTCGCTTCAAGTGAACGTGTAATGTTACGTAGTCTGTTTAGTGTAACAGTTGCATCAACTGTTGCACGCGTAGTACCACCAGCATAAAACTTATTAGTACTCGCTTTTAAAACACCATACGCTACTAGCTCTTTTACAAGACCCATACGTTGACCAGCTTGTTTCATCATTGGACGAGGAATGTCATCTTCGTACAATTCGGCTGTTTTATCTGTGTAAGCATATAAGCAGCTATATTGATTAAGCTGAACAGTAATATCCTGTGGCGTGATTGTATCAGCCGTAGGTGTAACACCATCTGTAGTCAAGTGAGTATTTGGGTCAACTACCCAAGCATTTATGGTAGTCGAGTTAGTGGTAGCACCACCAAACGGTAGCCAACGTCTGAATACAACAGTATCCGACATATTCTTACCGATTTTGTGCTGGCGACCCGTAATGGATAGAACCATACGAGGAATAGCGTGTTTTAATATTTCCCCTTTCGTTTTAGCGATACGTGGGGTGTTCGTATCATAGGATACAATGCCCATAGCAATGAACTCCGATTTAAGAATTTAATAGTATAAGAAGCTCGACATTCTGCGAGGTTCTTAGTGTTTCCAATCGAAGGGTCGTTGCCGTCCGGTGGTAAAGGTCTCAGGGTTTTCACCGTGAATTTGTGGCTACTTATAATAGCCCTCTTGAAAAGCTGCATCAACATCACCATCAGTATCAGCAGGGGGTGCATAACTCGCGGCCTGTGTAGGGGTCACGTTGTCAGCCAGCCTCTGCAAGTTTTGGTCTTGAAGGTTCTGTTGTGTAACTTCTGGGGTAACACCTTGCGCTGCCTTGTGCAAGTCAAGTAACTGCAATGCTGCTTCACCTGACGCGTTACCGTATAGATTTCCTCTTTCTTGAGCCCAAACCGGATGGGTTCTTAATAAGCCATCGTAAAATGTTTGTGCATCTTTGTATACGACAGCAGCTCCCGCAGGGTCTGTTGCCATAAGGTTATTCGCATAACCTAAAGTCTGTTCGTACTTAGCCCTGTCTTCCGGTGATGGACCGTTTGCGTACACCCATTCTTTGAATTCATCCTGTTGGACGGTATTCTCCCACCCAGCATGATTAATGTCAAGTAGACGTTTCACGTCATTACCTGACTGGACCTGATTTGCATTAGTAGAAAGTTCGGTCCGTAAGTTATCTATCGCGCCCCCAATTGAATTTGTTATGTTCCGGTCGTTCTCGTCCAAGGCATCTGCAAAGGAAGCCCAGTCCTTACGAAGAATCTCCCGCTTGGTCTTATCAGTCATAGCTTCCATAAGCTGCTGGCTGGTTGGCTTGGGTGCCACCTGTTCCTGGCGTTGAATCTGGCTCTGCAATTTATTAGCTCTGCCCGAGGCAGAGTTGGCTATATTAGTAACACGATTTAATTCATTAGATATGGTATCAAATCTTTTCTTGATATTATCCGGTATACCTGCCCAATCATCTGTGTCAGCATTTGCAAGGTCTGCTATACCCGCTTTATCAACAGCCACCTCTTTAGCCACCGCAGCAACTACTTTTGCTGGAGGCTCGGGATCTGGTTCATTCTTTACTTCTGGTGTCGTGCGATTATCACCTTCGTATCCTTCGACTAAAGCTTTTTCTAAGTCATCTTCCGAAGCGAAGTTTAGCTTTGTGTCATCATCTGGGTGTAGAATTTTATCAGCCATCAGACTATTTCTCCATGTTGTTCAGTAAACGCTGAAACGATTTTATCTCAATTATACGTCCTCGCGTAAAAGTAGAGTCGTTCTCCATACTATCATTCATTACTCTTAGGTTATGTAAACGACCTTCGATATATGCAAGGATTTTTTGAACCCCACTTTGTTGTATTTCAAATTCGGTAAGAGGTTGTATAGTGGCTTTCATAAACTATTACCCCTTTTCATTTTCTTTTTGCTTATAATACTCATTACTAGTTTTTACCTCACTAACTAGCCTAGCACAATAATAAGTGACTATCGACTTTTTGTTCCGCTTCTGCTTGTTAACAATCTCGCCATCTATCATAGCTGCCATGACTACAGAGTCCCTAAGAAATTTAGGGACGTGGTCTTTATAGACTATTCGCCACGACTCATCATCCCGAGGATTTCTTGATTCAAAGACAACGATATTCTCGAAGTCGAGGTCTTTACCCACATCTAATTCTTTATGAACACGGCACGCTTTCTGCGTACAATCGACTGCACCACACGTAATATATTCTTTGCAAAAAACTACGCTCTCTTTAAGGACCATTTCCTTATCACAAAATTGGCAAAAATATGACATAACTAATTCCTTCTAATCTTCAAAACTTAATTCAAATGAGTGCTTAATAAGTTCAGGGATATTACAATCAGCATATAAAGTATCTAATAAATCTATTAAGTAATAATGTTCACCCATGAAAGATACAAATATAGGAGAATGCTCTCTACAAGATTCTCCATCTTTATGCTTATCGAAAAAGGTTAATTTACTTTCGTTAGTAGATACTATTAATCTATCATCTATCCTTTTTAAAACGTGAGAGAATTTGTAAAAATTTTCAGCTTTGTCTATTTCTTTCTTTGCTAAATACTCTAATCCATAAAATACTTTTACTTGTTGGATACGTGATAAACTTAACCAAAAGTTTAGGTTCTCAAACCATACTTCTATATGCCCTCTACCTTCTATTTTACTAATAGGGACTAAAAAGTTAAACTCTCTTTCTTCATTTGTCCCTTCTGTCATATAATACGTATTATAATGAGCTGCTATATTTGGTCGTTTATCTAGTTTTTCAAAAAGTTCTTCAATATTACTAAAAATAAACTCTGGATATTGACTACGATGAGTCTTAGGGTTATATAAAATTTTCATAATTTAATTCCTTCTAATCTTGAAATGATTTACCGTCCTTCGCTTTTCCTTTAGGTTCTACTGGAGGCTTAACGGCTTCCGTACCACTCAGTTGAATCTGAGTTTTAAGTTTCATAACTGTGTCTTGTAGTTTCTGTTTTATCTCCTCCACCTGACGTGCATCTGAACCAGCCTCTTTCAACTGAATCGTATACATTTCTAACTCGGTTGCCATTTGAGCAAGCGCAACTTTGACACCACGCTCTTTCTCTTGCTGTTGCATTTGCTGTTGAGTATTAACTAAGGCAGCGTCACGATTTCTTTCGTCATTCTCGGCTTTAGCTTTAGACTCAAATTGCATCTTCTCAGCCTCGAACTGTTTCTCTGCTGAGAACATTGCTTTGGCATGTTCCTGTTTCATTTGCTCGATTTGAGTTTTGTCGTCCTGACCTTGTTGCGACATGTTTTGCACAACCTTCTCCCATTCCTCATCATCGTATTCAAACTTACTTGGGTCGAGCTTGTTCATCTTCAATAATTCCATGAACCACTTCTTAGGGTCCATACCGAATAGAGGATTCATTACTTGCTCACCCATCTGAACCATCATGTTACTAGCCATATCCCTCTCTATCATAGCGGAGGAGCCTAATGCCACGACTTTCAGTTCAGTTTTCATGTCAGTATCTTCAGAATACTGCAATATATGGTCATAATAACGACCAATATGGGGCTCAGTTACTAAGTCATCGTACAGTTTAGCTACCCTTCTAAGGGCCGTTGAGGCGTTATTTTGCTGTAAATTCATCCCACCCAGGGTATTCGGGGTACGTTGAGAGGTCTGACCCTGCATTATAAGGGGTAATCCAGTAATATCTTCGGCTACCTTGAGCCCTATCTCTACAATACGTTGCATTTCTTCCTGCATCATGGGGGCAGTTATGAACCTTATCGCGTCTTCTGATATAGAAGTCCCAGGTTCTGCATCATCTGCTGGTATGAATATCTTCCATGCTCGAACTTCGTTGACACCATCAGCCGCTTGTATCAAATCTGTATCAATAAATAGCATTGGTCCACCCGCAATACCTGCGTTATCCATCATGTGCCTCATGGCACCTGTCACGATTCTTTGAGCCGGACGAATTTGACGTGCAATACCTAAGCCGAATGGGAGCCCCATTCTACGTTGCCATACCATAACGTCATATGGGAAGGCACCAGTCTGAAGGTGAGACATTGTTGCTTTAATAATACGGTTGTTAACCATGGTCACTTGAACGTGGACGAATTCTTCTGGGTCTAAGTTCTCATATTGGTCGAAGCCCTCTTTATGTTGTGGACCTTTTTTAGCCAATACATCAATAGCCATCAGGTCAGCTCTACGCATAAGACCATAGTAATACCAGATTTCAAATAGAGATTTTTTTGCAGTGTGAGAAGTCTTCAAGCCAGGATTGTCTGTGTCGTAACTAAATTCCTTAGTCACATCCATTGGACCCTCGGACGCGCATCTCCTAACTTGATTAGTAATGTATCCTGGGGTTCCCTCTAACTGAAGTAGACGTGACCGTGTAAGGTCATCCCGCTCCCAAGTGTAGTTACCATTATGAATGTCTTCACCACATGCAGGGTCAGGATAGAAATTTCTGTAGAATACACGAGTAGAGGCTGGTTTTATTTCCTCAATCTTCTTCATACTTTTACCAGTCCAGACCCACTTCGTACACTTGACAGGGATAGGACCCTTCAGCACACCCGAGCCAACTAATGCCGCATCCTCGATTACCCGTCTGTTATGAGCGTGGAACTTGCTCTCAAGGTGCCAGTCACGAATCTGGTTCTCAGCTTTCTGGGCTGAGATTTTTGCTTGTTTAATTATCTTCTTGGCTACACCGACAATCTTGTCTATCTCATTCTCTCGGTCTTGGGCGGTTGGTTGTGGTGCTGGCTGGGGTTGTCCTTCCTGAGTCGCCATTCCCGTTCCTGGGGCCTGTGGTGGTTGTCCGGCTTGAGGAGGAGTAAGTTGAGCCTGGGGGATAGCTGTCTGTGGCAACACTGTCTGGTCTTCCAGTTGTTCATGCTTATCGAGCTGTCTATGCACAGCATCTGATACTTTTCCCTTGACCAGTTCTAAGAGTTCCGGCTTTGCAGTAGCGTCCAACTTGAACGACATATTATCGACAGCAACCAGCATATCACCCATTCGGGCCGATACTGTGTCAACATAAGGTCGGGTAATATTAAGGAATATCGTGCTGCCCCTGTCATCCTTATTTTCATCCAATGGTAATTGTGACCCGAGGGGTTTTCCGCGCCATGCTTTAAGTTCTCGTCTGTTTGCATCATCTATTCCCTCATAATATTCTTCGTCCTCCAGCCATTCTTCTTCGATGCCGGAGTTCATCCTACCTTCTATAGCCTCTGACCGAGTCTCCGATAGTTTCACGCCTATCTGGTCCAGCCTCCCATACAGTGCCTTTAAATTTTCCTCAGCCTTTTTTCTGCCCATCGTCTTCTTGGCTTCTTTACTAAGGTCTTTCTCAGCCGAGTGTTTATAGAATGTGTCTGCCATGATTAAGCCTTATTTTTGTAAAGTATGGTGAGATTGCCAGCCGTAGCTGAATCGTCAGGGTCCACTATGACGTTGGTATCGAACAAGACTCCAGCTTCGCCACCAAAGTCTATGACCGTACCTGCTGACGAACTCGCTGGGATGATGAACACTACAGTCGAGCCGTTGCTAATATTAACAGTATGCGCCGAGAAGGTCGTATTGATATATATCCCCTTAACCAATGCCGCCGTACCCGTTACGGTCTTAGAGTCGGTCGTTATATCAACAGCAAATGGTTTCCATGGGGATTCCATTAGAACTCGCCTGTTCTGCTAACTTTGTTGAATGGACTTTTGTCACCTTCATGGAGTGCCGTGACCGTTGGAGATGAACCACCGGATAGCGTTGTCACATTCGCTTGGACATACGTCACTGGCTTGTCAATTACAAAGAGCAAAGCGAATGCCGCCGTCTTCTCTCCTGCTGAGAATGTTTTCGTTCCCAGGGCTACGAAGTTAGTGCCGTCAACGCTACCTTCTAAGTCAACAACTATAGTTGTCGGGGAGCCTGTAATAGTTATCGACAATGCGTGATGTTGCATAGGATAAGCCGACTTCTTAATCGTTCCCGCTCCCGCTCCTGTTACCGCACTTAATAATGTAGTTGCTGCCATGTTAACCTCTATTCTTTTACGCTTTGGTCTTCTATCGTAATAAGACTTCCGCTTTCGTTAATCTTTAGGACGAGACCTTCATTTGGGGCTTTTCCTGTCGGTAGTCTTATCTCGTCAAAACCATTAATACTCATTAAAGCTACCAATTCCCTAGCACATTCCGCTATTGCGTTCAGAGTCTTCGTTCTGTTCGGGGTCTCTAAAGCGTCCTTCACTGACTTTATTCTATGTTCTCTCATACTTAGTATCCTTCTCCATCGTGAGATTCATGTGTTCCATATGGGTTATCGTAATGCTTTTCTTTCTTGGGGTTATTGTCGTGCATTCCTTCACTATTATAGTAGCCACCACCTTCATGTCCATATTCATCCATTGGGCGGTAGTATGACTTCTTGGAGTGAGCTTGTTCTTTCATGATTAATACCTTAAAATGTATGTACTATATATTGTTACGAGGACGGACACATGTTAACACAGTTAATAACAATACTAAACGACTGCGCTACCGACTTACTTGACCCGTTGTATGATGCGCTGGGCTTAAGTTCACTAATACTAACAGGAGGAATCACTACCGCACAACAACACCCAGAAATTCTACCACTCCACAAATTTGTGGACCCCGTCTTTTCCCAATACGCATTATATATAAGTATGGTAGTCGGTGTCGTGGTAATCATCGAAAAACTCGTATTAATATATATCCGTATACGTAACCGCAACAAGTAAGGAAACATCCTATGAAATATATTAAAAGACCTGTAGCTCTAGAAGCAGTACAATTAAAAGCCACTGAATCATCTATTAAAGAAGTATTAACCTTTATGGGCAGAATGGGTGAACCTCTAATTGCACGTAACGCAGATAGATTCACAGATTATTGCAATCTCTCAATAGATGATGGCTTTATACGAATCAAAACGCTAGAATCAGATAATGAAACTCAAGTTGCAAATTTTGGTGACTATATAATTAGAGGTATCCAAGGAGAGTTCTACCCTTGTAAACCTGATATATTTAAAGAAACCTATTGTACTGAACAGGAATACGCTGAACTAAACAAGTAAGGAAGCACCCATGAAAGAAACTATAGAAGATATAGAAAGAAAAGCAGACGTTAGAAAGGTAACTGACAAAGACGAGTTACTAGAGAAGTACAAATTAGCTATTATGTCTTTACTGAAAACTCTAGGCTGGAGGAACATGTCCTTTTATGACACTTTAGTAAAAGAAGAAGACTTCAAAGAGTTAACTCTGTCAACTAACAGGTGTAACGTGAATGGTGACACATCGAAACGCTGCACGTTTATCGGTATAAAAGATAAAGAAGGTAAATTTGTAGAGGACCTTTTCAAGTAATATTCAGCAGATGCGCTATACTTGTATTAAGCCTGAGTAAGACTACACGTAAATATCAACACGACAAGGAACGCACTTAAAACGTGCTAAAGAACGCCCCCGATGTAGGGGGCTTTTTTTTGTCCTCAGAAAAACTACATATAAAAATTATATATAATATTTAGTTAGTGCTTTCAAAAAATTAAAAAATGGCTGGTGGCTACCAGTATAAAAGACAGGATGGAACGAGCGACTTTCGAAATTAGGGGTGGGGGGCCTCGCGTGACAGCGTCACATATAAAGACCCCCCCCCCTGTCATTCTATACAGTGCTGCGTGACACCTGTCACGTATCACGTGCTACGTGACACGCAGAGCGTAACATGTTCCACGTGAAACATCTCGTTACAAACTATAGTTGTGAATATCCTTGCTATCCGGTCACGATGCCCTAATATCAATAGTGAAGGGGCAGAATGCCCACGGGACAATGAGAGGTTAAGGTCATGAACAACAAGAGATTAACACCAACTAGATACACAGCGTTTATAAGTGCTACACCTAACAGGATGATAGGATTATTTAATTACTTGAGAGCTGCAATGAATGGACTCGACAGTAGTATTACACGGATTGAGGGCTGTTACGAGGGACAGAGCGAGTCAGCGTTTATGCTGG
>Ga0114923_10000851_pt1 | contig 21959 bp, 23 predicted proteins | sample SumtaG_FD_89578 | JGI IMG/M metagenome (GOLD analysis project Ga0114923, IMG submission 89578) | Deep subsurface microbial communities from Indian Ocean to uncover new lineages of life (NeLLi) - Sumatra_00157 metaG | ecosystem: Environmental > Aquatic > Marine > Oceanic > Sediment | place: near...
TCTCCGCGCCTTTAGACAGCCCCCGGGCGACCTGGTCGCCAACACGCTCTCCTATGGATTCCAAATGATTCTTTATTTGTTTCTTTGTCATTGTTTTTTTCCTTTAGTCCGAAAAATGGTGTTACCTTTCAACGGGCTGTTGCCCGAACAGGCAGGTTTGCAGATAGCCTCTGAAAGATGCCCCTTGACGGCCTGCAAACACAACAAGACCGCTCATATTTGCATTCAAGGGATTCGGGCAACAGCCTGTCAAGGTAACTATTCGGATCTATTGGAAGCATATCACGAATAGCGGCATTTTTACCAGCGGAAAAAGAGATTGTGAGTGATATGAACATATGTTATGAGGCCCTTATGAATGAAGATTTGAGACCTCCGGAACGACGTATCTACACGGTAAGCGAGCTTACTCAAAATATTAAAGAACTCCTTGAAGGCGCTTATCCGTTTGTCTGGATTACAGGCGAGATCTCCAACTTCCATATACCAGTATCCGGCCATTTCTACTTTACCTTAAAGGACCCTGGGGCACAGATTAACGCCGTCATGTTCAGGGCCCAGAACCGGGGTCTAAAATTTCGGCCAACGGGAGGGATGGCAGTTGTTGCCATGGGACGGCTCAATGTGTATGAGCCCAAAGGGGTCTATCAGATTATCATAGAATATTTGGAGCCCGAGGGGATAGGTGCCCTGCAATTAGCCTTTGAACAGCTCAAGGCAAAGCTGGCAGCCGAGGGGCTGTTCGACGAAAAACACAAGCGCCCTGTCCCCTTCTTGCCGCAAAAGATCGCGGTTGTAACTTCCCCTACAGGAGCTGTTATCCGTGATATATTGCACGTGCTCAATCGGAGGTTTCCAGATGTGGCCGTGGAAATAGCGCCGGTTAAGGTTCAGGGAAAAGGAGCGGCCGAGGAGATTACCGAGGCAATGCAATTGCTCAATCAGTTAGGTGATATTGATGTGATCGTCCTGGCCCGGGGAGGCGGTTCCCTGGAAGACCTCCAGGCCTTTAATTCAGAACTGGTAGCCCGCGCTGTTTTTGCCTCTCATATCCCCGTTGTTTCGGCTGTTGGACATGAAACGGATTTTACAATTGCCGACTTTACTGCCGACATGCGCGCGCCAACACCCTCGGCCGCGGCCGAGCTGATAGTACCGGTCAAAAAGGACTTGTTGAAGCGCATAGAAGAGGTCGGGAAAAGCTTGAAAAGCGCCTTGTTTCAGAGAATTCAACTCTTGAGGGAACGGACAACACAGCTTTCAGGGCGCTTGGTCCATCCCGGCAAACAGATTGCCGACCGGCGATTGCGCCTTGACGATATCCTCGGGAGAATCCTGCGGGGGCTTTCAAGACAATTAAACGAGAAGAGGGATCGCCTAAATATGATGCGAGAGCGACTCGGACGGTCCAGTCCCCAGTACATAACCGAAGACCTTAATGTATTACTTAAGCATCATTGCCAAGCATTTTCTTCTGTAATGCAATTTTATTTGGAGTCAAAAAAGAGCGTACTTCGCGCAACTATGGCAAAGTTGAATGCCCTGAGCCCCCTGGCGATCCTGGAACGGGGCTATAGTGTGACGCGCGCTTTGCCTGATTATGCGGTTATCAAAGATGTTGAGCAGATAAGCCCGGGACAACGCGTGGAGGTGACTGTCTCAAGGGGGGCGATGATCTGCCGTATAGAGAGGAAGCAAAAGGATGGCCAAGCAAACATTTGAGAGCGCCATGAAGCGATTGGAATCGATTGTCCACGAATTGGAAGGTGGCGACCTGACTCTGGATGAGGCCCTGAAGAAGTTTCAAGAGGGTGTCAAGCTGACAAAGTTCTGCTCAAACAAGTTGGACGAAACAGAAAAAAAGGTCTCTTTACTTCTCAAAGACGATGAGGGCAAGGCACATGCAGGGCCCTTTCTACCGGAAGACAGTGACGACGTTTGATTTCGAAAACTATCTAAAAGGCAAGCAGCAAAAGGTGAATGCCGCACTGGAACAGCTCTGGAAAGATGTAGTCGCCCCCCCTACCCCTCTGATCCCGGCTATGCGTTACTCTCTTCTGGCAGGCGGGAAACGTCTCCGGCCTATTCTGTGTATTGCGGGTTGTGAGGCAGTGGGGGGCTCTCAAGCCGATGTTATGCTCGCCGCATGTGCCCTTGAGCTCGTTCATACCTATTCTTTGATCCATGATGATCTCCCGGCCATGGACAACGATGATTTGCGTCGCGGCAAGCCAACATGTCATAAGGCATTTGGTGAAGCAACGGCCGTATTGGCAGGAGATGCCCTGCTGACTGCTTCATTTGAGATTATAGCGGCTGCAGGCTGCAATCAACGTGGTGACGCCTTGAAATGGCTGGAGGTCATACATCTTATTGCCCGGGCTGCCGGGTATTCCGGCATGGTGCAAGGACAGATGATGGATATCTCATCAGAGGGAAAAGAAATCACTCTGGAAGAGCTTGATACGATTCACCGGCTTAAGACAGGCGCGCTTATTGAGGCTTCTGTTCAAGCCGGGGCAATCATTGGGGGAGGCGGTTCCGAAGAAATAAATGCTTTGGGAGTTTACGGCCGAAAGACCGGACTTGCCTTTCAGATAATCGACGATCTACTCGATGTTGAAGGAAAAACCGAGATTCTCGGCAAGCCTGTGGGCAGCGATCGAGCCCACGAAAAGGCCACCGGCCCCTCTTTGATGGGCCGGGAACAGGCTAAAGCCCGCGCCAACGAACTGATAGACAGCGCCTTGCAAGAACTTAGTCTCTTTGGCGCAAAGGGGGAGCCCCTTGCCGCCTTGGCGCGCTATATTGTTAATAGGCGAAGATAGATCTCCCAAAATCGTTTACTTACACAATGTACATGATAAGAGGCACAAGGCAAAGGGCAAGCCGGTTAAATTGAAGTTCCCTGCACCAAGCTGCAGTGAATCTTCAATTGTACGGACTAATTGGAGCACAATGATAACGTGAAGTACTTAGATCAAATTAATTCTCCAAAAGACCTCAAAAGCTTACAGCGCTCAGAGCTTCCAGTGCTGGCCAAAGAGATCCGCAAGATGATCATTGAGACCGTCTCCCGGACGGGCGGTCACCTTGCCCCCAGCCTGGGAGTGGTCGAGTTGACCATAGCCTTGCTTTATGTCTTTGATCCCCCGAACGACAAGATCATATGGGATGTAGGTCACCAGGCCTATGCCTATAAGCTTCTAACAGGACGCAGAGATCGATTTCACACACTACGACAGCACGGCGGCCTGAGCGGCTTCTCTCGCATGAGCGAAAGTCCTTATGATGCCTTTTCCACAGGGCATGCCAGCACTTCCATTTCTGCAGGGCTGGGCATTGCATGTGGCAGGTGCCTGAAGAAAGATCCTGCCAAGATTGTTGCTGTAATCGGAGACGGTTCCATGAGCGGTGGTCTTGCCTATGAGGGGCTGCACCAGACCGGAGACCTTCAAAAAAATCTAATTGTTATCCTGAACGATAACGAGATGTCCATCGCGCGGAACGTAAGACTCCTCTCCTCATTTTTGAGCCGAAAGCTCTCCGCAAAGCATTTTGTTGCTCTCAGGGAAGAACTCAAAGAGTTTTTGAAGTCCGTTCCAAAAGTTGGGGACGATGTTTACAACCTGGCCAAGCGGACCGAAGAATCGTTCAAGGCGTTTATCACGCCGGGAATGCTGTTTGAAGCATTCAAATTCCAATACTTTGGACCTATCAAAGGTCATAGATTAGACCACTTGATCGACACGCTTCAGAATGTCAAGGAGATACACAAACCCGTTCTTCTTCACGTGATGACCAAGAAGGGCAAGGGTTATCCGCCCGCAGAAAACAATCCCACCTACTTTCATGGAGTTGGATCTTTTGAGATCGCAACGGGCAATGGTGTTTCACCTAAAAAAACGCCTCCGACCTATACGGAAGTCTTCGGTAATACCCTGGCTGAACTTGCGCGAAAAGACGACAGGATTGTCGCGGTTACGGCAGCCATGCCCGAGGGGACTGGCCTCAAGACCTTTTCCGAGGAATTTCCCGAACGTTTTTTTGATGTGGGGATCGCCGAACAGCACGCCGTGACATTTGCGGCCGGCCTGGCTACAGAGGGATTTCGTCCCGTGGTTGCCATATATTCCACCTTTTTGCAACGAGCCTATGACCAAATCGTTCACGATGTATGCCTTGAGGGGCATCCAGTGGTCTTTGCCATGGATCGCGGCGGAATTGTTGGTGAAGACGGGTCCACACATCACGGTCTGTTTGATTTTTCCTATCTTCGCAGCTTCCCGAATATGGTGGTCATGGCGCCAAGAGATGAAAATGAACTGCGACACATGATAATGACGGCCATTAACCATCCAGGCCCTGTTGCCCTCAGGTACCCGAGAGGCTGCGGCACCGGGATCTCCATAGACAACGAGATTTGTACACTTCCTATGGGCAAGGGAGAGATCCTCACCACAGGCAACGACGTCCTTATCCTGGCTGTGGGCGTGACGGTTAAAACGGCCCTTGAGGCCGGAAAACAACTTGAAGACCAGAACATTTCAGCCACGGTGGTAAACAGCCGTTTTGTAAAACCCCTTGATGCTGCGTTGATCACCAGGCTTGCCAAGGAGATTCCATTTATCCTGACTGTTGAGGAGAATGTATTGCAAGGCGGTTTTGGAAGTGCGGTGCTGGAGTGCCTGGCAGACGCGGGCATCACGGCCGACCGGGTGGTACGACTCGGGATTTCCGATACCTTTGTAGAACACGGCTCACAGCAGGTTTTGCGCTCAAAGCACGGCGTTGATGCACCTGCCATTGTAAAAGCCGTAAAGGATATGGTTAAATAAATTTGGGAATTAAACACAGGGCCGGTTTGATTTATAATAATGAATAACCAAAATCAACAATCAACAATCAACAATCAACAATCCTGTAACCTCTCTGTACAAGTGGGTGGCATCCAAATGAAAAACCCGGTGATGACAGCCTCCGGCACCTTTGGATACGGGGAGGAGTTCGCCTCGCTGGTTGACCTAAACAAGTTAGGAGGCATCGTTGTCAAGGGCCTTTCTCTCAAGCCCTCTGCCGGCAATCCTCCCCCCCGGACCTTGGAGACGTGCGGGGGGATGCTGAATGCGATCGGCCTTGAAAACGTAGGGATAGAGGCCTTTGCGCAGGAGAAGCTCCCGTTTCTTCAAACATTAGACACACCCATTGTCCTGAATATGTTCGGCCACGATATCAAAACCTATGCTGAGTTAGCCGAACGGATACAGGACATGGATGGAATAGCCGGTATTGAGGTAAACATCTCGTGCCCCAATGTTACGGCCGGCGGGATTGCCTTTGGAACTGATCCAAAGATGGCTTTTGAGGTAGTCAAAGCGGTGAGAGAAAAGACAAGGCTCCCGTTAATCGTCAAGCTCTCGCCGAATGTGACCGATATTCAGGCCATCGCACGGAGCGTAGAGGAGGCAGGAGCCGATGCGGTCTCCCTTATCAATACGATCATTGGAATGGCTGTGGATGTGGCAACGCGCCGGCCCAAACTGGCCAATATCACAGGGGGTCTTTCCGGGCCTGCCATAAAACCGATTGCACTACGAATGGTGTGGGAGGTAGCCCGGGCCGTGCGCGTGCCGGTTATTGGTATAGGAGGGATAATGGACGCCATGGATGCCCTGGAATTTTTGATCGCAGGGGCCAGTGCTGTTCAGGTTGGTACTGCCAATTTTGTCAACCCGCAGGCAACCATGGAGATTGTAGAAGGTCTAAGGTCTTATCTTGCAGAAAATAATATCCCGGATATCAGCGACATCATCGGAAGCTTAACAATTAGTTGAGACGAGACCTTTGCATAACTCCTTTGAGCGGTAATTATGAACTTTTGGGGCACCCATCCGGGCGAAGCGAACGTCCCGCTTTATCTGAATGCACTATTTAGTGAGCAAGTCCGCCTCAGGCGGATCAAAAAGTTCATACAAAGGAGTGAAAAGGGGTTATGAAAAGGTCTCTCAACGACTCAACGCCAACCAGTTACCGACACGCCAGCAGGGTTTCGGCCAACTTGAGATCTTCAGGTGTAGCGATCTTGATGTTGTAAGGATCCCCAGGAATCACCTTTACCGTCTCACCGCACATCTCTACCAATTCAGCATCATCTGTCCCTGTATAAGCTTCCTCTTGCGCGGCTATATGGGCTCCGAGGATAAGATTATAATAGAATGCTTGGGGGGTTTGCGCCATCCTGATCATGTGACGCTTCATGGTCACGATCACGCGGTCATGTTCGTCCACAGTCTTTATGGTGTCACTTGCCGATATGGCCAGGATGCAGCCGCCATATTTTTCAGCCACCTTAACACACTCTGCGATATGGTCGATTTTGACTAACGGCCGCACACCATCATGGATAACCACTAAGTCAAACTTGCCGTCAATCGCCCTCAGGCCGTTATAGACCGACTCCTGTCTTGTGTGACCCCCTGAAACCAGATGAATCGGTTTGTCGGTTTCCAGCGTAGCAATAATCTCCCTCTTGCAGAAATGATCGTCACCCTGAGGGATTACCAGGAATATCTCTTCAATCGCATCACATTTTTCAAAGACAAGAAGGGTATGTGTCAGCAACGGGCGGTCTCCCAGCATCATGTATTGCTTTCTGGTTTGAGTCCCCATCCGGGTCCCTTCCCCTGCCGCCACAATAACCGCGGCAACCCTGTTTGGTCGATCAGTCATAGTTCAATCCAAAATCTGAGGGAAAGATGGAGTGATTGGGGCAAAACCCCTGGGCTCATCGTCTATTGTTTCAGGTAAGAAAGTTCTTTTGGAAGCGGAATCCCCTTGCCCATTGAATCCTCGCCGTAGTTCACATTTGCCAGAATCCGGATGTCTTTTAAGGCGCGCACATCACCTTTAAAGACGACTTCCTTGATGTTCTCTTTCTCAATTTTGCCTCCGGCCCACTGGATGTCCAGGACACTGCTTGCATCAAATCGATCAGAGTCCACCCATAGTTCCACCTGGCCGCCATAATGCTGAACGGTCTTTGCTACCAACATACTGGGCCGACTATGAAAACCAAGCTTTTGTGGTATGCCTACTACAATAGAATCCTGCTCAATGTTTTCATTAAGAAGCTCTTGGACGAGATCCTGGCCTTGCACCAAGAAATAATAAATATAATAAAGACCATAATTCACGATGCAATCAAGAATATCTTCAGGTCTGACAGCCTTGGCTAGTTCATCGCGGACCCTTTTGCATATATCCTTGTAACCCACTTCGTGAAGGTGCCGTTCATAATAGTGTAAAAGACGACGCACAAGCTCTAACAGGTGAAGTACTAACGAGATGTATCCGCGAAGCCGCCTGAGCTTGATATCGCGAAACCGGAGCCCGCTTCTGTTTACATACGTGTCAAAGGATGATTGCAGGCTGTGGACGAACATTTCAAATCGCCGTGCCTCTTGTTCGTTAAACCTGGAAGGGACTATGGCCTTAATCTGATCTGTTCCGTATGGCTCATAAAAACCCAATGCTTCAAATTCATTTGCCACCCTCAGAAATTCGGTGGTTATCTTAACAATATTTTTCTTCTCCTCTTCCAGATTTTCATCATCGATATCAAACTCAAGGATTTCTTCAGTAGTTATTCCCGTAAAGTCGTCCCATACAAAAGCGCCTTCAGGCAACTTAATCTGCAGGCGACCGGCTTCTTTTAAGGCATTGTGACCTATCTTCCTCAAAGAGGTTATGAGGAACCTGTGGGTGGAGTGTCCAGCTTTCTCAAACCCCTCGATCTCAGATAAGTCATAGAAAGGGAGCCGCTTGGAGATGTGCTTCTGGGAGTAACTGGCTTCGGACAGGTTTCTTACGCTGGAGGCCAGCTCGCGATAATAATACCAGTTGGAATTGTTTTTCGCGCCATGAAAGTCCAAAAAATCTTCCAAGAGCTTGGAGCTTGAGACCATATTGGCGTATAGTCTTTTGGTAAAGGTCTCACGGGAGGGCTCGGTTTTGCAGATATAGATGCAACACTTCAAGAACTCTTCGGAAAATACCTGAACCTTTTCGGTAAACCCAATCTTTTTATGCTGAACGGCCTCGGCTTTTTGCATGATCTAAAACATATCGTTTGCGCGTTACGAGTTACGTGCGGAATTACTAAAAAGTACCCGACGTCACAGATATGGCACAAAGATGTCTTTTCTATAGTCATCTTTGTGCCCAAACCAATGTCGAGTAGAAAAGGTTCTCATTAGTAAATACACGGTTTTATGTCATAGCAGGCCATAAGCCGAGTTCTGTTTTCCGTATCGGTCACCCTCTACGGAACAACGATCATTCATCTAAGGATATTGGTTGCCCAATACCTCTTGCGACCAACCCTGAAGCTCGGACGGGCTACCCTCAAACGCCTCTCTATTTGGTCTTGCTCCGGGTGGGGTTTACCTAGCTTCCCCGGTCACCCGGGGAACTGGTGCGCTCTTACCGCACCTTTTCACCCTTACCCTTTGAGGTGGCTTGGCCATCTCAAGGGGCGGTATCTTTTCTGTGGCACTTTCCTTCGCGTTACCGCGACTCCGAGTTACGGAGCACCCTGCCCTTTGGAGCTCGGACTTTCCTCCCGTGTCCGCAAAAATTTGAAGACACGAGCGATCGTTTGGCCTGCAATGACATTTATTATGTTGGTTGAGTTTAAATCATTATAACACAACAAACTCAGGAAACACAACGAACCCAACAAACTACTTATCTTGTCAGGCTGCAGCCTCGGCTTTTTTCCAGTAAAGAATTCGTTGGCAATGGGGGCAAAATTTCAGTGTGTCCTGCTTTTGAAGTTCATTATACATCTGTGGGGGGATACTCAGGTGGCATTCGGAACAGGTAGCGTTGTGTACCAGCGAAATCGCTATGCCTCCGCTCCTTGCCTTGATCTGCTTATATTTTGCAAAGAGTCGGGAGTCTATGGTTTGCATCAGATTCTTCCTGGATTTTTCCACATCAGAAAGCTCTTCCTGGAAATGGGCAACTTCTTTGCCTATAGTTATTTCTTCACTTTTAATACGATCCTGCATGGCGCTCAGGCTCTTTCCTTTCGCCTCAAGTTCCTCGTTCAGCCCCTCCAATTCCTCCAAGCAACTTAAAATCATGTCTTCTTTAGCCATATTTTCCTTTTTGGTTTCCTCAATCTCCTTTAACAAGGCCCTATATTCCCTGTTGTTCTTGATGTTCATGAGCCTCCCCCGACTTTTCCTGATGTGAGCCAAGCCGTCTTCTATGTCAGCTTCATACTGACGTTGACTCTTCGTTAAGTCTTGGATACGCCCCTTATCAGCCTCGATATCTTCTTCAAGCGTTTGTAGTTCTTTTCCAAGGACTCGAATTCGTTCAGGGCCTTGACGTATTTGCCACTTTAACCGATCCACTTCCCGATCTTCTTCTTGAAGCTTTATCAGCAGTTCGATCTGTTCTTTCACAATCCTCTCCCTAACAAGTTTTATTAGCCTTTGAGATTATCATTCTCTAATTAAAGATAACAAAAGCAATCTCGCTCTTGTGCGTACGCCTCTATATCAACGACATACCCCCTTCTTGACAGAGCGTTTTTCAAATCTGCCGCGAGGCTTTCCAGCACTATATGCTCGGAAGCGAAATGCCCTATATCAATCAATGCGCGCCCCAGGGCCTCAACCCTTCGTCCGTCATGATAACCAAGGTCACCACTCACATAAACCTGCGCATCGGAGCCCAGGAAATCCTCCAATAGTCCTCTCCCGCTGCCACTACACACAGCTACCCGCCTAATCGTTTGCCTTAAATCTCCGGCAACCTTTACCGTGTTCAGCTTTAATTTTTCTTTGATCTTTTGAGCAAAAGCCTCGACAGTTAACTCCTTCATAAGATTTCCAATGCGCCCCAATCCCACCTTCGATCTTTTCACATCTGTAGCATAGACGTCATAAGCCATCTCCTCATACGGGTGTGCCTTTTCCAGGGACCTGATTACCCGTGATAGATGCTTCTTTTGTACCAAGGCCTCTATCCTGTACTCGGTAGTATGGCTTATTTCGCCCGGCTTACCCTTAAACGGCTTGGCCGCAAGGCCTGGTTTGAATGTCCCAACACCTTTGGTCCGAAAAGATACATTAGTGTATTTCTCAGTTATTCCGGCACTCGATTCAAATAGGACATCTAAAATTTTTTCCTCATATTCCACCGGAACAAATACAACCAGCTTGTATAAGTCTACATGGTCAGGAGGTTTCAGAGCTGTCGTGTCCTGAAGTCCCAGCCTTCCAGCCAAGATATCGTTTACCCCGCCGATGGTACTATCCAAATTGGTATGGACACAAAAGATTGCAAGTTTTTCTCGCAATGCAGCTTGTATAATTTTTCCCGTGGGTGTTTCCAGGTCCACTGTCGTAAGGGGATAAAATATCAGCGGATGGTGAGTAATCAACAGACTAACATCTTGTAGACACGCCTCGGCCACAAGATCATCAGTCGGATCAAGGGCGACCCATATCTTGTTGACCTTCCATCCCTGATCGCCAACTTGAAGGCCTGTGTTGTCCCAGTCCTGTGCTAAAGAGGCCGGGGCAATTTCTTCGATAACCTTTATGACATCTCTTATTATAGCGATCAAGCCGTTCTACCTGCTAAAAACAGAAGCCCAAACCAATGTCGTATACAAAAGTTTCGCCAAGTGGACGGCAAAGTAAAAAGTCCATCTGCGGCGTTGCGCTTCATCTTTCGTCATTGCGATCCGCCTGAGGCGGACCTCATTCCTCAAGACTCGCGCGCCTTGCATCTGGAGCTTTTTACTTTGCCGTCAAAAGTGAAAAGGTGCGATCCGTTGGACCACACCTTTTCATTTTGGAACCAGGGCCAACCGTTTTGTGGTTGGCTTTTTGACATAACGCCTTTGGTATTTCCTTATACACCGTATATACATATTTTTTTCCGTGGTGGGCCCACCTGGGTTCGAACCAGGGACCTACCGGTTATGAGCCGGTGGCTCTTCCAGCTGAGCTATGGGCCCGAAAAATCCGATTGAGCCGATCTGTAACCCTAACAACCCGCCTTGTCAAGAAAATTGAATCGATCGTAATAGATATTGGGTATCGATCAAATTTCCAGGAAGGCTTTCAGCTTACGGCTCCTCGTGGGATGACGCAGCTTCCTTAAGGCCTTGGCCTCAATCTGCCTGATCCGTTCCCGGGTCACCGTAAAATCCTTTCCCACCTCTTCAAGCGTATGGTCTGACTTCTCCCCGATCCCGAATCGCATGCGTAGGACTTTTTCTTCACGGGGTGTCAGTGTTGCAAGTACTTTTCGGGTTTGCTCAGCCAAATTTAGACTGATAGCGGCCTCAGAAGGCGACATAAACTTTTTATCTTCTATAAAGTCTCCGAGATGACTGTCTTCTTCCTCTCCGATAGGTGTTTCCAATGATATAGGTTCCTTGGCGATCTTCAAGACCTTGCGCACCTTGTCCAGCGGGAATTCCATTTTTTCAGCGATTTCTTCCGGCGTCGGCTCCCGCCCAATCTCCTGTACCAAATAGCGGGAGGTCCTAATCAGTTTGTTGATCGTCTCGATCATGTGAACCGGGATCCGGATGGTTCGGGCCTGATCGGCAATAGCCCTCGTGATAGCCTGCCTAATCCACCAGGTGGCATATGTGCTGAATTTATAGCCCCTCCGGTATTCAAACTTGTCCACAGCCTTCATAAGACCGATATTTCCTTCCTGAATCAGGTCCAGAAACTGAAGTCCCCTATTAGTATACTTCTTTGCAATGCTGACCACTAACCTTAAATTGGCATTGATCATCTTCCCTTTGGCAATTCGTGTGTTGTACTGACCCTGTCTAACTTGGGCCAAAACGCGCTTTAGTGCCGTGTTATTCATTTTCAGTTTAAGTTCTTTTTGATGAATGGTATCTATTATCTGGCAGGCCTGTTTAACAATGGCTGAAATTTCGGTCTTTTTCAGCTTGCGCTTTTTGTACAATCTTGAAATAAATTTTGTCCTCCGATTACAGCCCTCGCGCATCTCGGTTATCGTAACTCCCAACCGTGAAGCACATCGCGCAAATTCCCGATCATGATTGTCAAACCAAGTAATAAGGCCTCTGATCCCATCTATAATAAAATTGATCAACCTGGCATCCAATCTCCAATCCTTGATTTGTTCAAAGATCATATTGTTGTTATGATTTATACGGCGCATCACTCTGCGACGGGCAGCAGAGTCCATTTTGGCGGTAAACAGGGGCGCTCTCAGCTGTGTGTTCTTTCTATGGATTTTTCTGATACCGGTAATAATTTTGCAAATCTTTTCTATATGCACTGATTCTTCGACAAAGGTATCGATCTCATCCACGTCCCGCAAGACATCTCTTAGGCGAATCTTGCCTTGCGAAAGCGGAACGGCAAGCCCGATAATCTTATTTACACCAAATGTAGACTGCAGAATGGCTCTCAATATTTCCTGTTCCCCTGCTTCTATCTGCTTGGCGATCTCCACCTCGTCCTCTCGGCTCAATAGAGATACCAACCCCATTTCACGAAGATACATTTTAACGGGATCGGTGACCCTGCCAAACACATCTTGTTGTGCTGCCGACGACACTGCTTTCCTTTTTGAAACTTTCTTCTTCGCAGCCGAGGTAAACGCTTTGACTTTGCTCCCATCGATCACATCGATATCAAGCTCCTCAAAGACCATTATCATTTTATCGATCTGATCGGGAGATACTACTTTACCCTTTGGCAGGGCATCGTTGAGTTCCTCGTAGGTAAGGTAACCCTGCTTTTTCCCTTTGGTTATCAATTGTTTTAAATCATCGGCCTTGGTCTTGTCGGCCATAAGAAACTCCTTCCGAACCTAACGAGAAATTGTTATCAAAAGGCTTGCAAGTGCTGTTGAACCCGCTTTTGTTTCTCAGCAAGGAGTCGGTTCAACAATTTTTGGTCGTTGATTTTTTCAGCCTCTTTGATTTTTTTTGAAAGTAGTTTAATTTCCCGCTTTCTAATGCAGGCTTGATACTGTCCCACAATCTTGTGACAACTCTCAGGATCCGTCTGGATCTCCTCCATTAACAAGGAAGATATCAAATTTTTGATCCGGGCATCATTAGTCTGTGCTATCAAATCAGCACCTGTTAAAGGTCGGTTTGAACCGGACCTTTCCAAGATCATGCGTCCCAACTTCTTAAGTTCGACCGTTTCAAACTCGTCTATAAGTTCTTGCGAATTGAAACTGGAGACGATCTCCGGGTGTTGCAGCATAATCGCAACAAGGGCTTCTTCAAGTTTTGAACCATGCCGCTGATTGAGTGAAAAGACCGCCTTGTTGTCCTTTGTTGTTGCGGCCCGGACTTGTTCCAATATGGCCGATTCGTCGATGTCTAAGCGTTCGGCTAAATCCCGTATATAGACCGAACGACTCACGCTGTTGAGTAAAGAGCCAAGAGGTCCTTTCAATATTTCAATAATACGCACCTTCCCTTCTAAAGAAAGGCCGTGTCTCTTGATAGCCGACTCTATAAGGTAGGGCATGATACCCAAGGCCTTTTCGGTTGCCTTGAGGAACCCTGCGGCACCAACTAAAAAGATATAAGAGTCAGGATCCTTTCCCTCTGGAAGAATCAATATACGAACATCAATTTTTTCTTCCAGAAACAGGGGCAGACTGCGCTCAGCAGCCTTTATGCCGGCTTGATCCGAATCAAAAACAAGGATCATTTGTCTGGCATATCCCTTCATGATTCGCATGTGTTGTCGCGTCAGGGCTGTCCCGAGTGTCGCTACCACATTTTCTATGCCGTGACACTGTAACGCCAGCAGGTCAAAATAACCTTCTACGATAAAGGCTGAACCTTCGCGGCGGCAGGCCTCTTTGGCAGCGTGCAATCCGTATAATGTTTGACTCTTATGATACACAGGTGTGTCAGGGGAATTAAGATACTTCGGGAGACTATCGTCTAAGCTGCGTCCGCCAAAGCCCACTACCTTTTGATGAATATCAATAATGGGAAATATGATCCTGTCACGAAACCGATCATAATATTTGCCTTTTTTCGCAACCACCAGCCCTGCTTTTTGAAGATCGTCAGGCGACACTCCTTTTTTTGAAAAGTACTGTATCAGACCGGTCCACGACTTTGGTGCGTATCCCAGTATAAAACGATCCGTGACTTCCGGCGTCATTTGCCGCTTGTCGAAATATTCTCTTGCCTGTTTACCTGAAGAGGGATGGCGCAAAATCTCCGTGAAATACTCGGCAGCCTCTTTGTTAATCTTGAACAACCGTTCCCTTTCTTCCAACTCCTTTTTTTGTGTCGGAGACATCTTCCGGGTCGGTATCTCGATACTGTATCTTTGCGCCAGAAACCCGACGGCTTCCGGGAAACTCAGATTATTATACTGCATGAGGAAACTGAAAACATTGCCGCCCTGACCGCACCCAAAACAGTGAAATATCTGTTTCTCTTCGCTTACCGTAAAAGATGGTTTTGTATCTGCATGAAATGGACACAACCCGGTGAAATTCTTGCCGGTTTTTTTCAGCGCAACATGCTCTGAAATCACATCGACGATGTTGGCGGTATCTCGAACATTGGCGATTATATCTTCTGGTATAAAACCGGCCAAAATCCAATATCCTCCAAGATCGTGTTTCTTGTGTTTATTGAGTTTGTTGTGTTAAAGCACTATACGAAAATCCAATAAACTTAACTGATTAACTGTTTTTTGACTATATCACTTACAACCTTGCCATCGGCCGAACCGGCCAACTTGTCCATAAGCGTCTTCATAACCCTGCCCATGTCTTTCATGTCTTTTGCATCGAGTTCTTCAATAACCTGTACAACGATCCGGGCAATCGTTTCTTCGGAAGCCTGCTCAGGCATGAATGACATTAATATAGCCAGTTCCTGTTCTTCTTTGTCCGCGAGATCGTTTCGACCGCCATCCTTATATTGACGCATGGAGTCCCTATGTTGTTTGATCTGGGTACGAACCACGCGCAGGATCTCCCGGTCATCAAGCTCAGCCCTAAGTTCGACCTCCCGGTTCTTTATAGCGGCACGCAACATGCGCAGGGTGTTCAGCCGGACACTATCTTTGGCTTTTGTTGCTGCAGTTTGCTGTTGTAAGATAGTTTTTTTTAAAGACATCTTTATTCTGTTACAGACAAACTAACCCGTTGTTTTAATTGGTATAACGATATCTTGGTGGAAACGGGAAGCAACGTCAAGCGTCTTGGCGCTCGGTTTGCGCAGTGGAAGATAGGATGTGTTCGGATAGTTGGCCCCACAGGGTTTGTTTGTAAATGTAGCCTTGGAATTTATTTAAAACTACAGAATAGGCATGTTGAACATTCCTGTCAAGAGAAAAATGGTTCAAAAGCCCTCTTTTATCTATGCGCGATCTCCAGGGCTTCTCTCAACTTTAACGTGCCGGCATATAACGCCCTGCCAGTTATTACACCTACCACTCCTAAGGGCTCCAGCCCTGCAAGGGCCCTTATATCCTCGATATCGGCCACGCCTCCCGAGGCAATAATCGGTGTTGACACAGATTCTGCCATCCGCTTTGTCTCTTCGATATTTGGGCCGGTCTGCATGCCGTCTTTGTGGATATCTGTAAAGATAATGCCCGCAAGCCCGTGGTCCTCAAAACCCTTGGCAACCTCAACGGCCCGCTGTCCGGTCGTTTGGGTCCATCCTTCTATGGCTACCATTCCGTCACGGGCGTCAATTCCTGCTATAACCTTACCCGGAAAGGCCTGGCAAGCTTGTTTGACGAGGCGAGGATTTTTAATCGCCTCAGTCCCGAGAATAACCCTGCTCACGCCCAGATCAAGAAACATTGAAATGGTTTCTACGCTCCGTATCCCTCCCCCTAACTGAATGGGCACATTAACCCTGTCCAAAATACGTTTAATCGCTTCTATGTTTTGGGGGCTTTTCCTGAAGGCACCGTCCAGATCAACGACATGCAGCAACTCGGCACCCTCTGCTTCCCATCTTGCCGCCATGGCAGAAGGGTCGTCAGAGAATACTGTCTCAGAGTCTTCGCGTCCCTGAAGGAGCCGAACACAGCGGCCCCCTTTTATGTCCACTGCAGGAATAATGAGCATTTAAGAATTCTCCTGAATTACAGCCCGCGACTCAAGGGACCGGGAACGTGGCCATGACCCTATTCAATTCAGATCCGGCCAGTTTTTCTGCGGTAAGCCAAACCCCTCCGCTTTTAATAAATGCAGAGAGCTTAAAGAGGTTTTCACTAAGGGATTTTTGGGTTTCATCGGCATGTCCAACCCATATCAGTCGCCCGTCGTCCACTCGGATAAGATGAATACCAAAGGCCACAGAGGCCGGTGTTTCGACTGAAAAATCGGTTCCGACACGCTCTCTAAAGCGATAAATAGTCCCGCTAACAACAGCGTCTGCCTTTAACTTTCGTCCTGTTTCCAACAAAATCTCTCGTTCGGACATGTGGAGATACTCGGAAAGGATCTTGTGCCGGATTCTTGCTCCCCGCCCCGGAGGAATCAGCGTATACGTGGTTTCAGCCCTCAAAAAGGTCAACAATTGCCTGGTCATATAGCTGTCGGCGTCCCGGACAACCGGGCTCGTCAGAAAGACGGCACCGCACATGGGGCAGCGAATGTTAGTGCCGATCTCATATCGTTCGGCGGCGGCATCAAACGGCATGACCAGCAATGTCTTGATATTCAACGCCTTAAGTGGTTCGGCAACGGGAATCTCCCGGCGGTAGGTACATCCGGCCAGGCACAGATTCACAACGATCAGAATGAGTAAAAAAGGGTGGACTGAGCCAGGGATTGCGGATTGCGGATTGCGGCTACGCATGAGTATGAGACCGCCCCAATAACCATTTAAGAATTCTTGCCGTCCAGTATTCCAAATACCCAATCATTCCACGGGTACTATAATATACCTTTGGTAGAACGAACGCTGGTAATTCTCCTGTCCAGCATTGTGGCCTCGTCGAGCGCCTGGCCAAGGGCCTTAAACACGGCCTCTATGATATGATGCGTATTCTCACCATACATAACATTGATGTGGAGGGTTACGCCGCTTCGGTTGACAAAGGCCCTGAAGAATTCTCGAATAAGTTGTGAATCAAAACGCCCGGCGGTTTCGTGCTTAAGGTTAACATGATAAACAAGAAGCGGCCTGTTTGAAAAATCGATCGCTACAGAGGCTATGGCCTCGTCCATCGGAACCAGACCCCTGCCGTAACGTTTTATTCCCTTTCGATCACCTAATGCCTTGTTAAAGGCTTCGCCCAGTACTATTCCGATGTCTTCGATTGTGTGATGATCGTCTACATCAACGTCTCCCTTTGCATCCAGGGTGAGATCAAAGAATCCGTGGGCGGCCATCAAGTCGAACATGTGATCCATGAACGGGATGCCTGTCGCGACAGCCGACTTGCCCTTCCCTTCTATGGTCAATTCGAGTTTAATGTTCGTTTCTTTAGTAGCGCGTGTCACCTTGGCGGAACGCTTAGTTACTTTTTTTTGAGTCATATTCTTCCTGATTCGATGATGGGATGGTGGAGATGAGGGGGATCGAACCCCTGACCTGTACATTGCGAACGTACCGCTCTCCCGTCTGAGCTACATCCCCTTAAAAGTTTGAAGTGCCTAAAGTGATCTAAAGTGTCTAAAGTTAAGGTGCTTTATCGTCCATTTCTAAAATTGACTGCACTGAAAGCGCCCTCCTCAACTTTAGAGTACTAAGTACCGCCATAAAGGGAAAAATGCAAGCATATTTTCAGGTTGTGTGGCTATGATGAATAAAATGTCTTAATTTTCCGGACAACGTATGCCTGTTGCTCATCAGTCAATTCTGCATAAATAGGAAGCGCCAATGTTTTCTCTGCAGCAGCTTCCGCCTTCGCAAAATCACCTATGCCGGCGTTAAGATATTCAAAACAGGGCTGCAGGTGCATAGGAACCGGATAGTACACTTCCGTGCCGACGCCGGCTTCGTTCAGAAATCCCCTGAGTTCATCCCTGCGGCTTTCAACAGCGATTACGAATTGATTATATATGTGCCGGCCGTCTTTTTCTACCGGAAGTATTATGGACGTATCTAAGCCTTCGTTGCTGAAGAGTTCCCGATAGCACCGGGCATTGGCACGACGTTTCGCCGTCCATTGGTCAAGATGGGCCAGCTTTACACGAAGGATTGCTGCCTGAAGGGCGTCCAGGCGAAAGTTTCCGCCGATAACCTTGTGATAATATTTAGGATCTGAGCCGTGCACACGCAGAATCTTCAGCTTTTTATACAAAACATCCGAAGAGGTGGTTACCATCCCTCCGTCACCAAAGGCCCCGAGGTTCTTGGACGGAAAGAATGAGAAACAGCCCATATCACCCAGGGAACCCGCCCTTTTATCCTTGTATTCCGCGCCTATGGCCTGGGCCGCATCCTCAATGACCACGAGATCATGAGTATGAGCCAGTTCCAAAATCGGGTCCATGTCGCAGCATTGACCGTATAGATGCACGGGGATAATTGCCCTGGTTCGCTCCGTTATCTTATCACTTATCGCCTGCGGATCGATATTGTAGGTATCTTCTCTTATATCAACAAAAACAGGCGTGGCGCCTACGCGCACGATTGAGCCCACTGTGGCAAAGAATGTATATGGTGAGGTAATGACTTCATCACCCGGGCCGATTCCAGCGGCCATCAATGAAATCAGGAGGGCATCTGTTCCGGATGATACACCAACCGCATATTCGGTATGGCAATACCGGGCTACCTCTTCCTCCAGCTTCTCGACCTCCGGCCCGAGGATAAAACGCTGGGTCTCGTAAAGCTCCTGTGTGGCTGCCAGCACCTCATCCTTGATGGTCCGGTATTGGGCCTTAAGGTCTAAGAGTGGTACGTCCATTACGATTTTTCTCCCGGCAAACGCGCAATTGTTTTATGACCTCTTCGAATCATTCTAAAAGAGCTTTTATCTTGCGACCCAAATAATCTATGGAACACGGTTTTGGAATATACTCGTCGGCTCCGAGTTCAAAACCGACTAGTCTATCATGTTGCTCAACCTTCCCTGTCAGCATGATAATCTTTATGTTTTTTGTTACAGGTTCGCTTTTGAGTTTCTTACATATATCACGCCCATCTATAAGAGGCATCATGATATCTAAAATGATGAGATCCGGCAGTTGTTCTTCGACGAGTCTCAAGGTTTCTTTGCCGTCATACGCATGGATTATATCAAACTGATCAGAAGAGAGAGAATCGGTTATCAAACTATGTATTCGTTCGTTATCATCCGCTATAAGTACTTTATTCTTTTTTTCCATTTTCCCCACCATACCTTTGTCAGTGACACTGATAAAAAACGGGCTTATGGTAATGTAGTATAGGATGAAGCGAACTTATGTGTCAAGTTACTCCAGAACCCCGCAGCAAGCTGCGGGGAATGCGCTCGCTATTGTGGGTCGGCACCGGGCTCCAGAAGCGCAAAGCCGCTCTCCTTATCCTTAATGCGAACCGCCTTTGCTCCTAAGATTTCATAAAGTATGACTTCACCTACAAGCCAGGTTGTGACGCCCGGCCTCAGGCACCCGGTCATGGTTTGCCCGAACCGTCCGAGGCTGGCATGGATGTGCAGTACAGGCTTGCCGTCTTCACCGGGAGCGAGAACGCCGACCCCGAGTACCTCATGGGCGCTATCGACCGGCAGCAGCACCGGATCGGGCGGTCTTTCGTCGGAATGTCGCGGGCCGACCACGACCTGACCGCCCCCGATTCCGCCCACTAAGACAACGTGACCCACGGATACATCGTTCTCTGCCGCGAAACGCTCAATGCATTCGGGAACCACATCGCCATGCTCAAGTCGTATTACAAAAACTCGGCCGATATGCCCTTCACTTGCCTTCATGACCAGCCTCCTTTCAGCGCCATAGTCCTCTTAAGCATTCTACATCAGGCAGAATCTCATTACAATCATTACACGACCCCTACCCTGTTTTTATAGCGCCTGACATATAGAAAGTCAAAATGTGAAGCCGCCCGCCCACAGGCCGGTGGTTCGCTTCGCGGGCGTACATACTTGATAGTGTTAATTTGATTTGACACTCTCAACTTATCACGATAGAATAAAAAACCTCTTGAGGGAGTTGTTGGTTATCATACCGGACAAAATAATATCACTGAAACTTTTGAGCTTGATGAAGTTGAAATATGTGGACAAAAAGCTATGAGACTTATAAATATGAAAGAGATGGGTGACCTGAAAGACTACACGGAATATTATAAATTATTTCGTAAAAGATGTTCTGAAAGAGAAACGGATGGAGATTAGCAACGTGAAAAGAGAGGCCGAAGAGCTCATAGCAAAGCTTTGGAATATAATCAGTACTGTTTCCAAGTCAGCGGGCCAGCCCCACCTGAAGACTAAGCGAGAACAGCTCAAAGTGGTTAACGAGTCCATACAACAATTAGGCCACAAAAAGGTCCCGGTGCCGGACGATCTTCCAAAACTCACAAAGAGTTTGACCGATGAGATCGAACAGGCCGAGAAAGATAAAGTCGTTCTCTATTTTTTGAAGGAACAGCTTTTACAGATGTTGGCAGCGATTGAGGGTAATGCATCTAAACGACCTCCCGACAAAGATACAAAACCCCGGCAGCAAACGAATCACAAGGTCCTTCCACCAGACCATCCACAATCGAAACATAACACAAAAGGGTTAGGCAATTCAGCCTAACCCTTTCAAATTAATGGTGCCTGGGGCGAGGATCGAACTCGCACGGGGACAAGCCCCAAGGGATTTTAAGTCCCTTGCGTCTACCAGTTCCGCCACCCAGGCATAGTAGGTTAAAGGCAACTTATAATAAGCACGAATTTGTTGTCAAGAAGTATGAGGTTCTTGCAAGGGTTTCTCGTCCATCAACAACGGCCGCCCGATACGATTAACAGACTCTATTGTTCCGTAGGAATCTTGTCAAATCTTATCTAATTTGTTAAAAAGGAAGACATGTCGAACAAATCCGCGCCCCATCCCCTGATCCTGGCCTCGAGCTCCCCCAGGCGTCGCTATCTCCTTGAGCAGGCCGGACTGACGTTCAGCGTGATTCCGAGTACTGTTGATGAAGGCTCGGTGCCCGTGGGTCCAATAGAAGATCACGTTCGTGTGCTCGCCGAGGCAAAGGCCACGGAGGTTGCCGGGCGCTATCCAAAAAGCTGGGTTATCGGGGCCGATACCCTCGTACTCATAGGGGACGCCGTATTAGGCAAACCTGATAGCGAGGCGCAGGCTCGCCAGATGCTTGAGACATTGAGCGGCGCAACTCACCGCGTGTTGACCGGCTATTGCATCTGCTGCAAGGCAAAAAAACGCACCTTTTCCGAGACCGTGGAAACAAAGGTCTTGTTCAAGACGCTGACCAAAACAGAAATCGATTGGTACCTGAGTACGGATGAACCTTTTGACAAGGCCGGGGCTTATGCAGTACAAGGTTTGGGCACTTTTTTGGTTAAGCGGATCGAAGGGTCTTATACGAATGTTGTCGGGCTTCCGGTATGCGAGGTAATGGAATACCTGCTGAGGGAAGGCGTGGTAACACGGTGAGATATGGATGAAGGTATTCAAAACAGACTAAGACTCGTTAGAGAAAGAATCGAGGCAACGGCCCTTGCCTGTGGTCGTGATCCGAAAACCGTCAAATTAGTTGCCGTGAGCAAGACCGTGCCCGTGGATCCTATCCGGACCGCAATCAAGGCTGGCGTGACGGTTCTTGGGGAAAACTATGTCCAGGAGGCAAGGGAAAAGATCGAGGCCCTCAATGAAGAAAAGATTTCCTGGCATTTAGTAGGACACCTGCAATCGAACAAGGCAAAATACGCGGTAAAGCTATTTGACCTGATCCATTCTGTTGACAGCCTCAA
>Ga0114923_10000852_pt1 | contig 21937 bp, 11 predicted proteins | sample SumtaG_FD_89578 | JGI IMG/M metagenome (GOLD analysis project Ga0114923, IMG submission 89578) | Deep subsurface microbial communities from Indian Ocean to uncover new lineages of life (NeLLi) - Sumatra_00157 metaG | ecosystem: Environmental > Aquatic > Marine > Oceanic > Sediment | place: near...
CATCCATGAGTATGTATTCATATCATCTCCGAAGAGCGTACCATTGGGATCCCACTGAAGATTCACCCAAAGTCTACTCCAAGAATTGTTGAAGCTATTAGTTGATTCATATTCAGAGAGAACATAGTATTGGTCATCAGTTGTAGACAAATCACCATCAAGGTCCAAGGCGTTGTTTGTTTCAGAAACAGCCCAACTCTTCATTCCCCACATTGCCCATTGTGGATTTCCAACAATGATCTCATGGTAATTCTTGAAGGTTACACTCTCGATTGGTGCCAGCTTGTAGACGTATGCTAGACCTTCTACACTAGCAATTTCGTAGATGTAGTCATGACTTGTAGTTACATTGTATTGACTGCCCTGATAGGTTAAATTGTAGGCTTTGTTCTCATGGTCAGAATAGCGGAAGAAGTACTTACCAGCATAGCTGCTGTTGGTGAAGACCATAGTAGTACTTCCACCAGTTCCACCCATGTTTGGTTCAATGTATTCAGTTCCATTAACGAAATAGTGGAAGGTAGCTGAACCATTAACATCCCAGACGTCCCATCCTTCTGTAATAACAACATCAAGCATTGGAAGTTCTCGGTATGAGTCAACATCGTAACGAGTTCCATTGAGGTCTTCAATGTAATAATACACCTCCGTTGTAGAAACAAACTCCTCGAACGGGTAGGTGTTGAAAGTATATACTTCAGTGCCATTGGCATCCACTAGATAGACTTCAAACATAGTGCGAGGTTCACAAGTGATCATCGTACCATTGTAGAAGTCAACTCTCCAGTTTGATTCATAGAAGAAAGTTGAGTTCCAATCATAGTCGACGTAGTAGTCACCAGGTGTGATGATTTGGCCTTCAAAATCCATAGCCAGACCATCAAAAGTCCCATAGTCTAGAGTACCACCAATGACATTTGGTTGCCAAATTGAGGTTCCGTTGACATTTGCATGCCACATCTTTCTACCATCAAGACTGTAATATGTTGAATCGACAAAAACCCAGAATCCTGTGTGATTGTTGAAATCAGATTCAGACCATGATGCAGTGTCAGGATTTCCATCAAGGAAGTAACTGACATCATCAATCTCAATTGTCTTTGTAGTTGGAACTTTTCCATCATATTCTGAACTTGTGTAGTATACACCACCCCAGGTAGCTTCTGCACCAGGATATGGCATCTCATAGTTACCTTCAGTTGTGAACCATTGTTCTTGCATAACATAGTATTCAGGAACAAAGGCAGGAGCACCCATATAGGTAGCATTCAAGCTCTCATATACATATGAGGCATACTGATACATTCCATCAAAGTAGATTTCGTATCCGCCGTAATATGGATCATATGTTAGGTCATAACGAGTACCATCCATATCTAGAACATATTCAGTTCCAGTTCTTGGATCGTTCCTTGGATATTCTTGAACCTCAAGTACATCCCAAGCACCGATTCTCATATAGTATCCATCATATTCTGCAGTAGATACGTCGAGGAGTTCAACTTCTACATTCATTGACCAAGTCATATAGTCTGTACCTTGATGTAGATTTCCGTCAATATCCCACCAACTGTACCAACTATTTGTACCTTCATAGTAGTACATGTAGTCTTTCTGTGATGAAAGGAATGATTCATAACCAGGTACAGTAACATTGTAGATTTTTGTAATCCAATCGTTCTTTATACTAATCTTAGTGCCATTAAGAAGCTCATAGTAGTAGCCGTTATTGTCAGAGAATAGTATTCGAGTTTCAGAAGATGAGGAATAGGGGTATGTAATTTCCCTTACACGGATTGGATAGTCAACTCCATCTATAGTGATGTAGGGTCGCTCTTCAACAGCAAGCCAATCATCAACACCAGATATTGAGTTGTTGTATACACCAATCTGTGATGAAATATCTACGTATAGATCTTCTCCCATGTAGTCAAAGCTATTGATCCAACCAGGTCTCCAAATACCAACATCATGGAATCCAATTCCAGATGCTGGATCTTCAACCCAAGTGTTGTTTGCAAATTGGAAATCCCACCAGTGAGTAATCTCGCTGACACTGTCAGTCAGATTAACAAGGAATGAGTAGTAGAGGTCTCCACCATCTATGTAGGTAGAGATATTACTAACATCAGCAAAGATAACGTCGGTTTTTGTCATTTCAGACTTCATGCCATAATAATGCCAATCAGCAGAAGTGACCCATTCACCATCTTTCTGGTTGTAGTAGTACCACTCGTAGAACCAACCCTCAACCCATTCGTCAGTGTAGGAATAGTAATCTCCATAGACCCATTCTGTATTACCAGAGGTCTCATTGTATTCATAGTGCCAACCAGTAACGAGGATTTCACCCCATTCCCAGTGGTAGCCCCAAGTCAAGTTTTCCATTGCAGTATAGTTGTATGAGGTTAGTGTAACGGTTTCATCAGAATCAACAAGAATCTCATAGTACATGTCAGTGTAACCGTACATCTCCTCTGCCCAGAAGCTGTCATAGGATTTCATCTCAAAGAGAGCTCCATCAACATCTGCGGCGAGATCAGCTCCACCCTGAAGACGTCCCTGTACCTCGAAAGGAGTACCAGGATCTGCAGGGAAGTACCAGCTATAGATTGAAGAATCATCAGTACTAAGTAATTTTGCAATTGTAACAGGTGTTTCAACTGCTACTTCCTTAGCATCATAGTATTCCTGCCAGGTCATGAGCGCATTGCTCATTTCACCAGCGCTAACTCCATAATCATAGCCCTCATCGCTGACTACTCTTTCATTGAAGTGAACTATTGCACCCTTTGGTGCATCATTTGTGAAGTGGCCAACGAATTCAACGCTAACTACTCCATCATTTGTGTATACATTGCTTAAGCCCTCATCCATCTCATAGATCCGGAAGGGAGCATTCTCAATTGGTTCAGTGTACCAAACTCGCTCTTGATAGACACCAGGTTGATAGTAGTCAAGAGGATAGGTCCAGTAATCAAATCCGTAGATTGTTTCCCACGACAGTGATGTGAAATTATAGATATACATGAATCGCATTTCATTCATTGTTTCGTAGGTCATGATTTCGTAGGTGTCAGTTGTCATGTTATAGTAATCATATCTGTAGTCATGATACCTATAATCATAATCGAAGTAGATGTTATCATAGACGGTGTATTCTCCCCAAACCATTTCGGGGACGGTGTATTCTGCTGAAATGTTGTAAAAGTAGGTTTCAATAACAGGATCATATTCCCAACCACCAGTTTTTGTAGCCATCTGGGTGTGCTGACCAGTCCTATTGACTGGAATCTGCATATCACCTGAGAACATTGTCCACAATGCGGCATAAGCGAGATTGCCGTCATCTGTAATGTTCATTCGCATCATAAAATCAGTTTCACGACTTACACTGTAGATAATATCTCCAGCAAGGTCCTGCTTTTCGAGAGTATATCCTCCCATGTAAGTGTATGAATATGCTTCAGAAATCGGGATTCCAAGTGCGATAAAATTAGACGTCATGTCGTCAGTGCTTAATCTTGAACGTACTTCGTAGCTATTTCCAAGGTCATCATTAACTGTTGCATAAGGACTGTATAGACCTGTGGGAGTATTAGCATCAAAGGTAACCTTGAATGTTACATAATACATAGCATCATCGCTAGTAAAACTACATCCGGGTTCATTGATTGATACGTATGGAGGTGCTGAGTAGTCAGTAGTGTAGTTATGACTATAGGAGTAGGCAGACCACATTGAAGGAGTACTATTGTAGAAATCAAAATTGAAACTAGCACTAAAATTCATGTCAGGAGTGGCGTACCAACCATTTACGTATACGTTCTGAAGACCTGCGCCTCTAAGAACACTTTTCGGTACATTGATTCTCCAAATGATTTCTTCGCCAAGTGGAATAAAATCAAGTTTATCGATTTGAGTTCCGTTATTGAAGAATAACTCGTAATATGCCTTGGGTCCAAACATCCAATTATTATTGGACCATGTTGACGTGTCATTGTAGTAACCATCATCTGTATACCAGTCCACGTTAGTACCTTCAGCCGCTGGGATCGAGTAGCTAACAGGAGAGGGAGTAGTCAGATAACTCGATTCCGCAGAGGGTACAGAATTGTTCTGTGGAATGGCTGCAGAGTTACCTGCCAATGAAAAGGAAACTACGAACAATGTCACTATGAATAAAGCAAATGTCTTGTTGAATAATCGCATTGGCCGCATTATAATCGTCTCCACAACGCAGCCTTACATGCATGAACCAGCGCAAAATGCGGTGGCGCTTCAGACAGACTGAATTCAAGCGTACGGCGGCGTTAATGAAATAATCTATCTATCAATATAGTAAGGTTATTAATTAATAAATGATAATAGGATATGATATAAGCTAAATTATTACTAAAATATGTGGAAAAATATCGTAACTGATTAATGACAAGAATGATATGCCGTTTGTGTGTCATTCTAGAGCGTGGGTAGAGATGAAGATTGAAGCAGACTTGGTTGTCTTTAATGGCAACATAATTACAATGGACCCTCAGAAACCTACGGCTACAGCTCTTGCTGTCAAGAGTTACAAAATTCTGGCAATTGGAGATGAAGAAGAGGTCCTAGATTTAGTGCCCACAGCAAAGAGGGTAATTGATCTTGGAGGAAAGACAGTTGTTCCTGGATTCATAGATGCTCATACTCACTTGACAAGTGCAGGGATTAAGCAATCACATGTCCAACTTGATAGTGTCAAATCACCTGAAGAAGTCATCCAAAAGCTAAAGGATAACGTGGATAGATATCCCAAGGGAGAATGGATTCTCGGATATAACTGGGATGAGAGCGAGTGGACTGACAGGAGATACATCCTAGGTAAAGAGCTAGATGCGGTGAGCAAAGACCATCCAATAATGATTACGAGAGTCTGTGGTCATCTTGCTTCGGTGAATGGGATTGGACTCAAGAAACTTGGCATTGACTTGAATCATGAAGGTGTCGAGAAAGATAAGAAAGGCAATCCCAATGGAGTTCTGAAGGATATTGACGAGATTTGGGAGAAGGTCCGTCCGGGTCCAGAGAAAGTTCTAGAGGGTGTTATTGCGGGCAACAAAATTGCAAATGAAAATGGAATTACTGCGGTAGTTGATAATGCACCTGTTGGAACTTTGCGTCATGTCAGAGAAATCGAAACTAGAAATCAACTTTCAACGAGAATGATTCTGAATATCCCAGTAGTGCAAATGAATCAAATGACCGATCTCGGTCTCACCTCGGGAATGGGAAGTCCGATGGTGAAGATTGGCGGAGTTAAGATATTTACAGATGGATCAATTGGTGCAATGACAGCCCTCGTATCCAAAGGGTATCTGAAAGACCCTGAGAACAAAGGAATGGCATTGATGGCACCGACCAAATACGCAACCATCGTCAAAAAAGCAGTAAAGCACAATATTCAGACAGTCACCCATGCTATCGGTGACGATGCAATCGAGATGGTCATATCGACTTTTGAAAAACTCAAGGACAAGAGTATGCTCAGGGAACAGAGACATCGTATTGAGCATGCTGAGTTGATTAATGAATATCAGATTCGAAGGGCAGTTGGTCTCGGCCTAATTCTTTCAATGCAACCAAATTTTGTAGGGAGGTGGCAACAGAACGGAGGTCTCTATTATGAGCGATTCGACCCTGAAATCGTTCGAGGAATGAATATGTTTAGAGTGGCTTTAGATAATGGAGGACGCCTTTGTTTTGGATCTGATGGAATGCCATATGGACCACTCTATGGAATCTGGTCAGCAACAACTCATCACAATGACAGGGTTAGATTAACAGTGGAAGAAGCACTCCGTTGTTACACTTTGGAAAGTGCATATTCTGTGTTTCAGGAGAATACTCTGGGTAGTCTCACTGTTGGAAAAAGAGCTGACTTTGTTGTATTGTCTGATGATATTCTCAAAGTCAAACCAGATACAATCAAGGACATCACAGTAGAAATGACAATAGTCGGTGGCATTGTAGAATATTCGGTTGCGCGAGCTTGAGGTGATTAGGTGGGCAAGGTAAAGGTCCTTGCAGAGGATTTGGTTTCGTTAATCTCTGCAGGAGAGGTCATTGAGAATCCCTCATCAATAGTTAAAGAGCTAATCGAAAACTCCTTGGATGCAGGAGCGGATATGATAGACATCGCAATCAACGAAGGCGGAATCCGAACTATCATAATTTCAGATAATGGTTCAGGTATCCTAAGAGACGATTGCCCGATATGCCTTCAACGTCATTCCACCAGTAAAATCAGTACCAAGCAGGATATTGATGAAATTGCCACCTATGGATTCAGAGGTGAAGCATTAGCAAGTATTGCCTCGGTAGCTGACGTCAGAATCATAACACAGACTGAAGAAGAAGAAACGGGTTCACTGATTATTGCCAGATATGGAGAAACTCCGGATGTTACAGAAACTTCGAGACCACAGGGAACAACAATTGAGGTTACAGACCTATTCAAGAATATTCCAGCTCGTCGAAAGCATCTCTCCAACGCTAGAGTAGAATCTCAACGAATCCAAGAAGTTGTAATGAAGCAAGCAGCAATCTTACCTGAGATTGGATTTCGATTACAGAGAGATGGGAACACGCTAATCGACTGTCCTCCAAATCAAGGTGCAAGTGATAGAATTGCTTCGCTTTGGGGAATTGATATTGCAAAGTCATTAGTGATTGTTGACCATTCATCCAGGAAGATTAAAGTTACAGGTTTTGTAGCTACACCTCCAGTATCACGAGGTAACAGGTCACGAGAATATTTCTCGATACTAAAGAGACCAATCTCAGATGAGCGCCTTAGTCGAGCTGTTGAATCTGCTTATTCTACAACACTGATGAAAGGACAATACCCAATCTGTGCGCTGGATATTTCGATGGAACTCTCTAAGGTGGATGTCAATGTGCATCCAACAAAAAGAGAGGTAAGAATTCTTGATATAGACAACGTGAGTGACGTGGTTAAGGAAGCGGTTCAGAAAGCATTTGGAAAAAGTGATGATGTTCTGGAAACTGTAACCCTACAGTCTTCATTAGACGTAAATATTGAACCTGCTTCTGTGGAGAGCATCGCGGAGCTATCGCATACTCGTTCCCCCCAACCTCACGAAGACCAGATGGGTGTTGCACCATTAGTCGAACAGACGTTACTGGAACCATCTGCCGAGGGAAGTGAGGAAGGTTCTGAAGTAGACTTTCTTGGTGGAGTGTTCAAGATTCTTGGTCAGATGCACAATCTCTACATCCTACTTGAATCTGAGGAAGGTTTGCTCATTGTCGATCAGCATGCAGCACATGAGCGAGTCCTTTACGAACAATTGAGAACTGAAGTGAATCAGGATAGAGTGGCAGTACAAGAATTACTGCAACCTTTCATCCTAAGCCTTAGTCCAAAAGATGCCGAACAGATTGTTGAACTTGCAGGGACATTGGAAAGCATTGGCTTCACAATAACAAGCTTTGGAGGAAATGAAGTTTCTATTTCAACGCTCCCCGAGATTCTGGGTAGAACAGCTTCAGAGAACGAGCTCCTAACATTGGTTGACAGGATACTAGATCTTGGTAGCAAAGAGGCTGCAAATACATTCATGGATAATCTTGTGAAGGTTACTGCCTGTCACTCAGCGGTTCGGGCAGGTCAATCGCTTAATACAGATGAAATTCGAGATATCATCGTAGAACTTTCCACGACTAAAAGTAAGTTCAATTGCTGTCATGGAAGACCGTCAATGATACGAATTCGTAAGGAAGATATTGACCGAAGTGTTGGTCGGATGGGACCAGATGCTATTTCACGATACAAATCAAGACATGGTCTGAAGTGATTATTAACCCATGTCAATCGTGGCAAATGAAATGTATGGAACTGCTTCACTGTCAGTGTGAGCAACCCAATTGACATTTTTCCATTCGGATTCTGTACCGTGCATTTTATCCATTCCTAGTTGAACCAGAATCGCATCCCATGCATTTTCGATGCGATCACAAATATAGTTCTCAAGCACTTGACGAGGAATGGCTATTGGTTTATCAAGCATATAGCGCACTACCTTGAATAAACGAGGTTCAGGGGTTTCATCAATTTGTAATTCGGCAATATCACGAATGTGTTCTTTCCAAGTCATTGTCAATTACACCAACTAAAATTACAAAATCACGTAGATATAAATCACACAGATTTTCCTCTATTTGGATAATTCTTCAATCATGGCATCAACTGATGGAATTTCGATGCCAGTCAAATCTTTTAGACGGTTTCGTACATTGATAACATGACCAACACTTTCTTTCATCATCTGGACCGCTTCAGGTCGCATACCATGCTCTTCAGCACCTTTGCTAATTGATGAAGAAATATCATGAAGGCGTCGCAAGCATGCGAAAACTTCAAAGAATTCAATTTGATCAACAGATTCACCAGCAACTAGTTCGTATCCTTTTAGCAGATTGTTCCGCATGTCCAAATTTCCATATGCAAAGTATAGTAAGAGAGTCCATGCAAGATCAAAACGGGAGTCGATTATTCTCAATGCACCCCAATCAATTATGAAAGTATTTTCATTTTCATCAAGCATGATATTGAATCCATGAAAATCATTATGCGTTATCGAAGGTGTTTCACAAGGAACAGTCTTTATTCGCTCTTCCATCCACTCGATTATCGGAAGAAGGTCTTGACCTCCTGTTTCTTCAAGCACCCTTCTGAAATGAGATAAACCAGATTTCGTAGCGAAAAATGGATCTTCGAATTGTTTCTGCTCATCTTCTGAAACCATAGATTTCCAATCTGCACTGTGCAAATCAACGAATAATTTACAGAACACCTTACCCCAAATTTCACGTGTTTCGTCAGATTGATTCATTGCTACATCAAGTGTACCACCGTCTAATCTATCCATAATAATGAAGGGTCCACCAATAATCGTTTCATCAGTTTCAATGATGTATACAGTTGGCACCGGATAATTGATATCTTCAAGTTGCTTCATCACTCGATATTCTTTCTCGGCTTTCTGTGCTGCACCCTTTCCAGGGAAAATTCGAACAACTAAGGCTTGAGAAACCTTACTTTCATCTGATGTCCATTCAAGATCAAATGACTCGATTTCTGTTTCCCAACCACTTGTGATATTCTGCAAGTTGAGTATGTTCAAATCTTTTCGTTTAGGGTAGGTTTTCTTTAGATACTCAAGGAACTTAGAGGAATCCATGAAATCACGATTGAATACTCATTGAAGAATATTAGCTTTCAATTTTAGTAAAAAAAAGATAGAAAGAGAAGCCCTTGCAGGCCTCTCTCATAGATTACTTCTTCTTCTTTGACTTCTTCTTCTTCTTTGGTTTAGATCCTCCGCCACCACGTCTGCGAGCTACTAATGCTAACACTAGTATCAGCGCGAATGCTGCTCCACGAATGATGAGAAGAGTAGTTGTGTCGAGAGGGAATCCTCCACCAATAGGAGTCAACATGAAGGTAATCTCGTTTTGCCAAAGTTCGATACTATCCATGTAGGTTGAGTCATCCTCGTCAGTTGAGAAATTATCAATTATGATGGAATTAAAGAGAGTCTGTTTATCGCTGCTTACTACGATGGTAGCTTTACCAGCTTGAGCATCTCCAGTAGTACCTGCAAGTGCAATGTATCCATCTTGAACTGTTACTGAATCACCATCATCAGAGAACGGACCATCAGATGTGAAGTTATACCCATCACGATTGTTTGGTTCTGTGAAAATAGGATGAGATGCATCCCAGAGATACATTGAGGGTTGACCTGATACGGTTGTATCATACTCCACACCCAACTTTGACCATAGGGGATGTGTTGGATGATCATCCACACCAAAGTATGTCATCAACAATCTACCACCAGTATTTACGTATGCATATAGTGCATCATATATTGTGGATTCAGGGAACCAATTAACATTATTATAAATCAGAAGCTCCCACGACTTTGAATCAACGAAGTCATCCAAATATTGACGCGTAGTGAATAGCTGGTATGGCAGTCCAAGATCTCTCAGAGCCCAACAAACAGGATCATTCGATCCTAGGTAATCAGTGTGCACTAGAATCTCTGCGTCCACTGCAGATAGCCAATCCAAGACATTGAGTGCATAACGTGTGTTACTTTGCTCAGGAAGGTAATCATTGTCAAAGATATTCATATCTGAAACAAGAATAGCTCGTCCAAGTCCATATTCCTCACCAGCTACAACACAATTAGTACCATCCATCCAGATCTCAGTTGCATTTCCAATCACAACCAGATAATTTCTAAACCCTATCGAGAGTGAAGAACAACCCTCAAGGGTAACATGAGTTTCAGGAGTCATTGATGCATCAGCCAAGATATCGGTTGTTCCTAGACTCATATCGAAGTCCTGAAGGAGATTGTTAATGGCAAGATCACCCCTGTTGGGACCAATCATTCCAGTTCTATCACCCAAAACTAATAGACTTCCGCCACCTGCGACCCAGTTATCAACTGCGGTCATCTCGGCAGAAGTGTAGTTCAGATCAGGGTAATTCAGAATAAGGACATCATACTTGGCTAACCTTTCTGCTGTCAAGTTTCCTGTAGTAGAGGGATACAATTTGTCGAAAGTGTATGAATGATTTGTTGCAAGTGTTCGGAAATCTTCGTAATTATGTAATGTGCTATAGACTGTGATATAGGGAGTGTCCCAAGAATCAATACCTATTCGAGGTTGGTGTGAATAGTCAAAGGCAATTCGTCCCTTTGGTCGTGGAATAAGCCAATCAACTGAATCAGTGATTATACTTTCCATATCAGTTGCAATGGATGCCCCAGTACCAGGTAGATGAACAACACGCCCACCCTCGTAGCGAGAATCAAGAGCAAATGCCGATACATAATTTGTTTCTGTTGCATTATTTAGTAACGTTGTGAAATAATTTGAAAGATCCGATCCATCGATAGCAAGTTGTGCAATCACTGGCCAATTATCTGGAGCTAGAGTGACAGTGTCATTGATATGAAAGTCTTTCATTGTTGGATGTCTAGCAGTGACATTGAGTTCATCAGATACGCGATAGTCCCAGGAAGCGGGACGAGGATCAAGAGCGACTTCAGGATAGAGAACTCCTTCGTACCAGAGGAAACTCATTGCTCCATTAAAGGAGAGCAGACCTCCACCACCTAACCAGAATTCCTTAACGAGTTTAGAAATACTAGGTCTGGGGACATTGTTCACTAAGATGAAGATATCATAATCAGCAGTTATCAACTCATGATTAAGAATATCCGCCTCAGTAAGTGCATCAACGGTATGTCCAGCGTCTTCAAGAAGAGTTGTAATTTCAGCAATATTATTGGTAAGATTCTCTGCCTTGCATATTACTGGTGCAGTTAGATTATCTTCATCATATATTGCGACTCGAGCATTATGAGATATCTGAGATATCAATGCTTGAGATTCAAGAGAACCATCAAAACTCATCATGCTGGATTCCCCATTAAGGGAACCGATGACGAGAGCAGATGGAACAATAAACATAGTTGTTAGAAATATAGTAATTAGAAGTAAAGGCTTGACGCGCTTCATCTTCTCCACCTCTTTGAATCAAACATGCATGAAGTGTTATAAATACACTAGAAAATAGGTTCCAGTATTTTGTTTTGATGTGGGTTTGAGAAAAACCTAGAAACATCAATCAATCAGTGAACTTTTTTGTATTCTTTAAGCGCATCACATTACTTAAATATAGTTAATTATTCAGATAGTCTTGAATCAATTGAGGTGCTAATATGGCAACGACCCTGAAAGCGTCAACCAAAATTCTAGATCTAGCGAAAGAGTATCCCTTCTTATTTGAAACATTAGTTGAGATTTCACCAAAACTGAAGAGATTGAAAAATCCTATCCTACAAAAGACAATTGGCAAGCGAGCAACTTTGACGGACGTTTCAAAGATGTCGAAACTTCCTTTGAATAGACTTTTCGTATTGTTATCCGAATCAATCTCAGAACACGCAAATGAAACCGTTGTCATTGACAAGGAAGCTGAAGAACAAGGTGAATGGCAAGAAGAACTTGATAGAAGACAGAGGAAATTGAAAGATCTTGTTTTAGGGTTACATGCAGGAGAGGAATTGGAAGGTCTGCAATCAGATTTCAAGGAGATTCTAGTCGATGTCAGTGCTACCGAAGTTGCGGATATGGAGCAATCCCTCATATCTTCTGGGGAACTCACTGCAAAACAAGTGACCGCCCTCTGTGACCTACACGTACAAGTCTTCAAGGAATCGCTTGATGTTCAGCAAACGCCTCAAACTACTCCTGGACATCCAATACACACATACATGAATGAGAACAAAGAAGCACAGAAGTTGGTCAATCTTCTCAGGGAAAATCCAAGTGACGATGGCACAATTGAGGAATTGAAGAAGATTATCATTCATTACACAAGACTTCAGAATCAACTCTTCCCATTACTTGAGAAAGCTGAAATCACAGGCCCATCAACCGTCATGTGGGCAAAGCAAGATGAAATCCGTGAAATGTTCAGGAATCTGAATAGATCAAATCTCAAAGAACTACTTACTGCTATTGAAGATATGATATACAAGGAGGAAAACATTCTCTTTCCAATGTCACTCGAAAACTTGTCTGAATATGATTGGGTCAAGGTCCGTGTTGGAGAAGAAGAAATCGGTTTTGCATGGATTGAACCGGGAACAGATTGGAAACCAATCACACCAATCGATATTCATGATGTCGACCAAGAACCCGAATCTCCTAAAATCAATTTGAATACAGGAAACCTAACACTGAAAGAAATAGATCTACTTCTAAGACACCTACCTCTAGACATTTCATTCGTAGGAGTGGATGAGGAGGTCAAATACTATTCAGCTACTGACGATCGAATTTTCCCGAGAAGTCCAGCTGTAATTGGTAGAAGTGTGATAACTTGTCATCCAAGCAATAGCTATGATAAGGTCAAGAAAATTCTAACGTACTTCAAAGAAGGCAAGAAAGACAAAGCTGTCTTCTGGATAAAAATGAATGACCGTCTTCTTCTCATAAGCTACTATGCAGTGAGAGACGACGATGGAGAATTCGTAGGAACACTTGAAGCATCACAGGACATTACTGATATTAAGAGCCTTGAAGGCGAGAGAAGACTCCTTGACTGGGAATGAATTTCAGGAAAGTACCTCACTACTATTATAAGATAGAATGCTCTTCCGAGAGAAATCGTAGGAGCAGGTAGAAACTATGAACATATGGTACACAATTCTCTTCGTTGAAGTTATTGTAATAGTATTCATGATCTGGATTGTTTGGTCAGTAGTTGTTGGAGCTCCGTGGTTGCCTACTCCAAAATCAAAGGTTCGAAAGATGCTTGAGTTCGCACAGGTAAAAGAAGGAGATGTTGTGTACGATTTAGGTTCAGGCGACGGACGTATTCTCATCATGGCAGCAAAAGAATTTGGTGCAACATCTGTGGGTATTGAAGCAGACCCGATTAGACAGAGATGGTCTAAATTGATGATACGTCGTCACAAACTAAGAGATCGAGTCAAGGTGCTGAGGGGCAATTTCTTCAACTTCGATATTGGAGAAGCTACAGTTGTTACTCTGTATCTTGGTGTTGGTGCAAACAATAAACTGAGAGAGAAACTAGCACAGGAATTGAAACCCGGCACAAGAATTGTTTCCCATCATTTCATCCTCAAAGATTGGGAGCCAGTTGAAACAGATGAAAAGGCGGATCTTTACATGTACACTGTTTGAAATGATTTAGTTCTAATTTTCATCATTTAATTCATAGTAGTAACAAAAATAAAGGAGAATCCCTTTCTTTAATTCCTTCAACACGCTCTATCTTTCCGAGGGATGCACCTATGATTCGAATGCTACTTGTAGATGATTTCAATGATTTACTTTTCATAGCGAGTGAATTTCTAAGTCAACTAATTCAAGATATTGAAATAGTTACGTGTGAATGCGCCAGGGATGCCCTTGAGAAATTAGATGAAGGAAATTTCGATATCATCGTAAGCGATTTTCAGATGCCGCAAATGGATGGGCTTGAATTTCTTGAAGTAGTAAGAAAAGATGGAAATGAGATTCCATTTATCATCTTTACAGGAATGGGAAGAGAAGAAGTAGCAATCAAATCTCTTAATCTTGGAGCAACACACTATCTAAAGAAAGGAGGAGAACCAGAGAGTCAATTCGCTGCCCTAGCTCATCATATTAAAACCGCAGTACATCATAGAAGGTCAGAGATAGCATTGCATGAAAGCGAAGCAAAATATCGTAGCTTATTTGAAGATTCAGCAGTTTCTATGTTGGAAGAAGATTTCAGTCGTGTTAAGAATTTCTTTGATGAAAAAAGAGCAGAAGGTATCACAGATTTTCGAGATTATTTTGAAAACTACCCGGAGGATGTAGAGAAATGTGTTACGTTCGTGAATATCTTGGATCTAAATAAGGCATCAATGATAATGTATGGGGTAGAGGATAAGCAAGAACTTATCGGACCACTTGACCGAATATTTACAAGAGATGCACTGGACGTATTTCGAGAAGAACTCATTTCCTTAGCTGAAGGGAATATCTTATTCATAAGCGACCTTCAGATTATTGAAGATATAAAGGGTCGAACACATGCAAGGATCTTTCAGTTAAACGTTCCACCAGGTTATGAAAATACGTTAGCAAAGGTCCATCTATCAATCATAGATATGACTGAACGTTATCAATCAGAACAGCTAGCTGAACAAGAGCGCATGAAAGCAGAAACCTATCTTGAACTTTCAAGGGTTATGTTTGTTGCACTTGATGCCAAGGGCAGGATTGACTTTGTTAACTCTCACACATGTACTGTCATGGGATATGAAGAAGAGGAATTAATAGGAAAGGATTGGTTTGATTTGGCACTTACTGAGAGGGAGGTTTCCGAAGTAAAAGGTGTTTTCAACAATATTATGTCGGGAAAGCTAGAAAAAGTCGATTATTTTGAGAATACAATAGTGACAAAGAGTGGTGAGGAAAGAGTCATTGCGTGGCATAATATATACATTGTTGACGAATCAGGAAATATCGGTGGAACCCTAAGCTCTGGAGAAGACATAACTGATAGAAAAACGATGGTCGAAACACTTCGTGAAAGTGAGGAGCGATTCAGGAAATTCTTTGATAATGCACCAGTTTACTTCTATATGGTAACACCTGACGGAAAAATCATGAATGCAAGTCAAGAAGCCCTTAAGGTTCTGGGATACTCCAAAGACGAATTAGTGGGTCAACCAGTAATGTCAATATATGCACCTGAAGCATTATCCAAAATGAAGGATTTGCTTCAAACCTGGAAAGAAACTGGCCATATCGATGAAATAGAAACCACTATCATTACAAAGAATGGTGAACGTAGAAATGTCATTCTTCTTGTGGATGCACAGTATACTTCTGAAGGAGAACTCATCAATTCAATTTCAATTCAAGTAGATATCACAGACCGAGTAATTGCTGAACAGCAATTAGAACGTACGCAAGCGATGCTCAATGCTGTAATTGGACAAACCCCACTCCCTATATTATTAATGACTGCAGACAAAAGAATAGAGATCATAAACGAAGCCAGCAAAAAACAAATTGAAGCAGAACATAGACCAAGTTTTGTGAAGGGGGCGAATTGGGAAAAGATTGAACGTCCACAAAGGATTTTTGATTCTGAGGGCAAAGCAATAAAGAATGAAGACCGTGCGATGGCTCGTGCTCTCCGAGGGGAGCGAACAGTCAAACAAGAATACAGAATTGAAAGAGTGGATGGCACAACAAGATGGGAAGAAATTGATGGTTTACCAATATATGATGATGCAGGAAATGTAATTGCTGGACTTGTGATATTTCCGGAAATCACTGAAAGAAAGCGTGTAGAAGAAGAATTAGAAACTAGTGAAGAAATGTTTCGATTACTTACAGGCTCAATGAAAGAAGGTATACTTGTTGTTGATCAAGAAAGAAATGTGAGATACTCCAATTCACAATATGAAATGATGTGGCGAGTGCCTAAGGAAATCATGGACACCAAAGATGATGTGAAGATCCTAAATTTTGTTCTTGACCAACTTATAGATCCCTTAGACTATCTTGATAAAGTCGGTAATCTGTACAATAGCCAAGATCAAAACTATACCACCATAGTGCTCAAAGATGGACGAATCTTCAATCGATATTCATTCCCAATCAGGTCGGAAGAAAAAACCAAAGGACGTGCCTGGGTTTTCAGAGATATTTCAGATGAAGTTTCAATCGATGATAAAATCAAACGAGAAAGAGAAGCTCTGAGTGATTTTGCGCACAGAATGTCCCATGAACTAAGGAATAGATTGAGTGCAATCAAAGGGTACGCAGTTTTACTTGAAAAGGATTACAATCAAGGGAACATTGAGTCAATAAAGAAACTTGTTGAAAAATCTATGAATCTCATGAGCAGATCAGTTTTACTGGCGGATGCAGGGCTTATAATAGGAAATATGTCGCATAATTCACTGGATAGAATTGTGGATGGGGTCATTTCTGAAGTACTTCCAGATGAAGTTCATATTGAGAAGGATACATTGCCATTTGTAATGTGTGACCGATTGAAAGTCGCACAAGTTTTTCGTAACATTCTGAAGAATGCAATAGAACATGGGAGTGCTAGGAAAATCGAGATTCGCTCAATAGACAATATTGAAAGAAAATGCATCCTTATCAAAAATGATGGAGAGCCAATATCTGAAGCTCACCACGATAAAATCTTCATCGAAGGTTTCACAACCAAAAAGGATGGAGGAATAGGTTTAGGAATTGTGAAGAAGATTGTAGAAGCTCATGACTGGTCGATCTCGCTTGATAGAGGAGTGCCGACCTGTTTTCGAATATTCATTCCTAATTCAAATCTGTCATGATGTTTAGCGACTCGCATCCTTCCTAGAGTTGTGTAAATGAAACTTCACCAATAATATTGAGAATAGAATGTGTTTATATCTCTCAGATGTAATAGTGCGTAATCAAACAATCTGTTTGAGGAGGATTTAGCGTTGTCTAAGAAGGGAAAAGGAAAGAAGAGTCAGCGACCGATAGCTTTGATTCTATTGATTGTAATTCTTGCAGCAACGAATATCGCAACATTCGCTTATTTCACAATGTTTGATACTTCCGTGCCGCTTGAAGATGTACCTATGACTATTGCTGATTTGATGGGTGACAATAGTACTCTTGGAAAGATGGTGTCTGTTCTCGGATACTATGTCTACACAGCAGGATATCATCTCCTCGTATCGAATCCAGCTTCATTCTTCAACAATTCATTAGATAGCAGGAACCACATGGTGATATCTGGAGATGTTCCGGAGTCTATGGAGGACCATGCAGGATTCCAGATTTGTGTTAAGGGAATTCTGGGACTTTTCGAGCCAGATGATGACACAGGAACTATAGGGTTTGATTCATTCTTTGATGTTGAAACGGAGATAACTTATCCTGGAACCTATAGGGAGGACTTGAAAGACACAAGTCATCTTCTGACACTTTATCCAGATGCATTCGTAGCTTTTGATCCATCCGAAGAAAAATACGCTGTACTCTATAGTGGTGGTATCAATGAACAGAAGGCATACTATCGCTATTGGAATGATATTATTTACATGAAGTTCATCCTCAACATGCATGGATACGATGATGACAATATCTATGTTATATACAAAGATGGGGTTCCTGAAGATGATGCAAATCCGGTGCATTATCCCGCAACCCATACTTCAATGGATACTGTCTTCGGTATTCTAGCAGCGGAAATGGGAGCTCGAGACACCCTGTTCTTTTACACAACGAACCATGGGGGTTATGGTGGAATCAGCGTTTGGGATCCAATGGACTCCGGTGGAGCACTTACTCATTCTCAAGTTTCAAACTGGCTTGACTCCATAACCTGTAATAACATGATTATCGTGATGGAACAATGTGTATCAGGTGCATTCATTTCACATCTTAGCGCAGAAGATAGGGTCATCATGACTGCGTGTAAGGATGATGAAGGTTCAGGTCCTTGTGATACAGAAGGAGCCTGGGATGAATTTGTCTATCACTTCATGTGCGCTCTAGTTAGCTTCGCGTTCCACGATCCTAATGTGGTAGTAGATGCAGATTACTGGGCTCCGTTTGGTCAAATCTCAATGAAAGAAGCCTTCATCTATGCTGCAATTATGGATAGTAAAAGTGAAACACCGTGGTACAATGACAATGGAAATGGGCAGGGATACAATGTCTGGCAAGCAGCCTATGCATTGCCTGGTTCATACGGAGAAGGAGTGTACCTGTAATTATCTGACCGAACATGAGGACAAAGAGACTAAAGCTCTAGCCCTCATGCTTGGTCAATTAAAAAGCTTAAGTGACAAGAATTGACAGAGAAGAAACCATTTCGTTTCGGCGTATTAAGTTCCAATACCATATCAGGTCAAGAATGGATTGAGAAAGCAGACCTTTACCTGTATGTGATTTAGACTATGTCACTTGGATTCCAATAATTCTTCATTTGTTTGAAATTGAGTGTGTTTATATCTCTGAAATGTACTGGTGCGTAATCAAACAATTTGATTGTGGAGAAATTTCGCGTTGTCTAAGAAAGGAAAAGGAAAGAAAAGTCAAAGACCAACAGCTTTGATTCTTTTGATTGTAATTCTAGCAGCAACAAATATTGCAACGTTTGCATATTTTGCTGTGTTTGATACTTCGGTACCACTCGAAGATGTACCGATGGGCATTGCTGATTTGATGGGAGATAACAGCTCCATTGGAAAAGTAGTGTCCATATTGGGATACTACATCTACACGGCGGGGTATCACTTACTTGTGTCTAATCCAGCTTCGTTCTTCAATAACTCATTAGATAGGATGAATCATGTCGTAATAACAGGAGAAGTTCCAGCAGCTCTTGGAGAACATGTAGGATTCCAGATTTGCGTAAAAGGAGTCTTAGAAGTTTTCAATCCTGATGATGGTACAAGTGGTTTGTTTTTTGATTCATTCTTTGATGTTGAAGCAGAGATCACTTTTCCAGGTATCTATAGGGAGGTTTTGCTAGATCCAGCACCTTTGGAAGATATATACCCAGAAGTATTTGTGAGACCGATTGATCTACATGAGGAAAAATATGCAATCCTATACAGCGGAGGAGCGGATGAAACAAATGCATACTACAGATACTGGAACGACATTATCTATATGCATTTCATTTTGGAGATGCATGGATATCAGCCAGAAAATATCTACGTTGTTTACAAAGATGGGGTTTCAGAAGATGGAATGACCGATGTAGACTATCCTGCAACCCATGCTTCGATGGATACGCTCTTTGGAATCCTTGAAGAGGAGATGGGAGGTCGAGACACTCTTTTCTTCTACACAACTAATCATGGGAATTATGATGGTATTATTACTTGGGTGCCAATGGACAGCAATATTGCACTCAGCCATACAGAAGTGTCGGACTGGCTTGATTCTATAACATGCCACAACATGATCATTGTGATGGAACAATGTGTAAGTGGTGCATATATCTCACATCTAAGTGCTGCAAATAGAGTCATCATGACTGCTTGTAAAGACGATGAGGGATCAGGTCCTTGTGATACTGAAGGAGCTTGGGACGAGTTCGTTTATCATTTCATGTGCGCACTAGTAAGCTTCTCATTTCACGACCCCTTACTAACTGTAAATGCAGATTATTTCGTTCCTTATGGTCAAATTTCAATGAAAGAAGCCTTCATCTATGCAGCAGTTCATGATAGCAAAAGTGAAACACCGTGGTATAATGACAATGGAGATGGAATTGGATACAACGTTGGACTGGTATTTTATACACTATCAGGTTCCTATGGAGAAGGAGTGTACCTGTAATTATCTGACCGAACATGAGGACAAAGAGATTTAGGCTCTAGTCCTTATGCTTGGTCAACTAAAAAGCTTGGGTGACAAGAATTGACAGAGAAGAAACCATTTCGTTTCGGCGTATTAAGTTCCAATGCCATATCAGGTCAAGAATGGATGGAGAAAGCCAAGAGAGTAGAGGAGTTAGGCTACTCGACTCTTTTAGTATCAGATCATTTTGTTGAGCAAATTTCTGTAACACCTGCACTCACATCTGCGGCAATTTCTACCAAGAAGCTCCGCGTAGGTAGCATAGTTAGCTGCAATGACTTTCGTCATCCAATATTGCTAGCTAAAGAAGCAGCTACAATTGACCTACTATCCAATGGACGGTTCGAACTTGGAATGGGCGCAGGTTGGATGAAAAACGAGTATAACGCACTCGGAATTCCATTTGACAGAGCGGGCGTGAGAGTAAGTCGATTTGAGGAAGCACTCCAGATAGTGCATCAGTATTTCGGTGATAATCCTGTGGATTTCTCAGGAAAACATTACACAGTCAAGGGAAATGGAGGACTTGACAAGATACCTAGACCAATCCAGAAACCTAGACCTCCAATTCTTGTAGGAGGGGGAGGTAAGCGACTCCTTTCCATTGCCGCGTTGTATGCAGACATAATCGGAATAGCAATCAAAACGAGGGCAGATGGAACAGGACCAGATTTTACTGATATGGCCATATCGCTCAAACAAAAGATCGATTGGATCCAAGCAGCAGCTGGTGAGAGGTTCAATGAGATTGAACTGAATGTTCTTGCTGTAACTGCTGTTGTTTCCGATGATGCAGAAAGTGTTGCTGAACAATGGGCAAAACGACTATCTGCTCCTACAGAAGCTATATCGGATTCTCCTTACTTCCTATTTGGTGATGAAGAGCAAATTGTGGAGAAACTTCAGTCATTTCGAGAGAGATATGGACTGTCTTATTTTGCTATCAGAGAACCATTCTTTGAAACATTCGCACCAATAGTAAAACGATTGACTGGTAAGTAGAAAAAGAGCAGCCGGCCAATCTGAAAGACCGGCTGTAAATTCCAATTATACTCCAACGACCAAATTATGCGAAAATGAATCCGCCGCCTCCACCGCCACCATTTGCTGGCGTACCATCAAAGCGAATTGAACTTACGCGCGTTTATATCTCACGATTGTATTGGAGTGTAGACAAACAATTATGTTTGTGGAGGAAATTCGCGTTGTCTAAGAAAGGAAAGAAGAAAAGTCAAAGACCAACTGCATTGATTCTGTTAATTGTAATCCTTGCAGCAACGAATATTGCAACATTTGCATACTTCACAGTACTCGATACATCAGTACCTCTTGAAGATGTACCACAGAATATTGCCGACCTGATGGGAGACAATAGTTCACTTGGGCAAATGGTGTCTGTTCTTGGATATTACGTTTACACCGCAGGTTACCACCTACTCGTATCTAATCCAGCCGCGTTCTTCAATAACTCACTAGATAGAACGAACCACATGGTAATAACTGGAGACGTACCTGAATCGATGGAGGACCATGCAGGATTCCAGATTTGTGTTAAGGGAATTCTGGGACTTTTCGAGCTAGATGATGACAGAGGAACTATAGGGTTTGATTCGTTCTTTGATGTTGAAACAGAGATAACTTTTCCAGGTAGATATATTGAAGAAATTCTTGATCCACTTCCACTATTACTTGATTACCCAGATCTATTCCTGATGCCTATCGATCTGAATCAAGAAAAGTATGCTGTACTATACAGTGGTGGAATAGAACCCGGGATGGATCATTATCGATACTGGAACGATATTATCTACATGAAGTTTATCCTCAACATGCATGGATATGATGACGATAATATCTATGTTATATACAAAGATGGAGTTCCTGAAGATGATTCTAATCCAGTGCATTATCCCGCAACCCATACTTCAATGGATACTGTATTTGGTATTCTTGCGAC
>Ga0114923_10000853_pt1 | contig 21921 bp, 20 predicted proteins | sample SumtaG_FD_89578 | JGI IMG/M metagenome (GOLD analysis project Ga0114923, IMG submission 89578) | Deep subsurface microbial communities from Indian Ocean to uncover new lineages of life (NeLLi) - Sumatra_00157 metaG | ecosystem: Environmental > Aquatic > Marine > Oceanic > Sediment | place: near...
CAGAGCAAAGGTAAGGGAGACCTCGGCTATCAGGCCGGTGAAAAGATTATGGTCAAGCTTAATTTTGTCATTGTCCATCGTGGAGACAACATCGACGGAAATGGTGAGCAGTCCGGTAGTTTCGACAAATGCTTCAATTCACCGCAGATGGTGATATCGCTATTAAGGCAGCTGGTCAACGAGGTGGGTGTGGACCCGTGTGACATTACAGTGGGCAGCACGACAGACGGCTTTCCCAATCAGTTCTATAATCCTATCCAAGATGAATTCCCGGGCGTGGTCTGCATAGATTACCACGGAACCCTTCCCGGCCGGACAAAGGCGACCAGGTCAACCACAGACTTTATTTACTGGAGCGACCCGAATTCGTCATACGCCGAGGGAGTGCCGACGTGCTATGCAGACGCGGAGTACCTCATCAATTTTGCGGTTCTGAAAGGACATCCCAGTGCAGGCATTACGGCATGCGCCAAGAACCACTTTGGTTCTTTTCTGCGGACGCCGATGAACTGGTGGCATGACTGGGACGACAGTTACCTCGACCTACATAATTTTTTGCCGGACAATGTCTCGGGGATGGGCCATTACCGTCCCATGGTGGATCTGATAGGCTCGCAACATTTTGATGGCAAAGGCTTGCTGTGGCTTATCGACGGGCTCTACGGTGCCCCCTGGCATACCGCAGATACAATGAAGTGGGACATGCCGCCTTTTAACGGTGACTGGCCTTCGAGTCTGTTTGCTTCGCAGGATGCCGTGGCAATCGATTCGGTTGCATACGATTTTCTATGGACGGAGTTTAATGATGTCGGTACTGATTACGGCAGACCGCACATGGACGGGGCAGAGGATTATCTGCACGAAGCTGCGCTGGCGGCTGACCCGTGCTCGGGAACGTTTTACGACCCTGATGGAGATGGAAACGGCCTGACAAGTTTAGGCGTACATGAGCACTGGAACAACGCGGTTGATAAGCAGTATTCGCGTAATCTGGGGCCAGGCAGCGGCATCGAACTTGTGGCGATTGTACACAGCCTGGCTTATAAAGATGACCTCACCGATAGTGATATAGCTGTCACCGGCACTGTCATCGGCAGCTACATCGATACTCAAAACAGTAACGACAGCAATCAGGCGATTGAGGAAATCGAATCTCTCGGCAGCCCGCCCAATCGTTACAGTTACCTCGAGCATAAATGGAGAATTGATATCGCCGGCAATGACAAAGTAACTTTCTACCTCCAATCGCATCATACTGCCAATGCCGAAGGAGACGATTTAGTCTTTGCCTACTCGACAGACGATTCGAACTATACAGATATGCTGACGGTGACAAAAACCGCTGACGACGATACCTACCAGGCCTATGAATTGCCTAATGATATCAACAGCACGATTTATGTGCGGGTTGTAGATGCCGACCGGACACCGGGTAACGGGATCCTGGATACAATTTACATAGACCATATGTATATTCGGTCCGAACCAGCCGGCCCCACCGCCAATTTCAACGATGATGAAATAGTGAACTTCCTCGACTATGCAGAATTAGCCACTGTCTGGGGAAGTAGTTTAGGTGAACCGGATTTCAATGACATTTATGACTTGCATGACGATGAAGTTGTGAATATGCTCGATATGAGGCTTTTGGTTCAAGACTGGCTGCAGTAAGGCAACCGAAGAGGGACTGCCCCCCTGCCGCAAATTCTTCAGGAGCTCTTTAAAGAAAGTGATGCCATCACTGAAATCCCTTGAACAAAGCGTTTTGCACCTATAGAATTTTCCCAGAGAAAGTCGATATAATACGGTTACTTGATAGAAAAACGTAGGGGTTGTATGAAGCTAAAGATTGGTCCATTTCTTATAGTTTTTACGATTCTCAGTTTTATTTCTACGGCATCGGCTGCTTTGATTACAGGAGAACGGGCGGTAGTTTACGTAAAGGTCCCCGATGTTGAGAAGCCAACTTATCAGGGCAGAGAAGTGGTACTTGGCTCGCGAGCAGGTAATTATTACATAGTTAAATCCGGCCTTTCTGAGGGTGAGATTGTGGTTACGAAAGGTAACTTCAAGATTGATTCGGCCTTACAGATACAGGCCAAACCGAGCATGATGAGTCCAGAAGCGGAGAAATCGCCTATGGGCCATATAGGTCATAGTCATTGAATTGAATTAAGGTTAGGACAAAAACAGAAAGTAAAGAGGTAAGAAAATGAGCGTTAAAAAGGAACAAATCGGAACGTTAATACTTCTTGCAGGTATTTTGCTTTTAACAATTGTTTTGGTAAATGGCTGTAAGGAGAAGTCACAAAGCCCTGCGTCGGGGACGTCGGATATTGAGGCGGTCACTTCGGCTGTTGCAGAAACGCTTGAGCAGACGAGTTGTCCTATAATGGGCGGCAAAATCAACAAGGCCATTTACACTGAATATAAGGGCAAGAAGGTGTACTTTTGCTGCAGCGGCTGTGTGGCTAAGTTCAAAGATGACCCTGAGAAATATGTGGCCAAGCTGCCTCAGTTCAGTGAGTAAAGCTTACATCTATTTTTTAAGAGCAGGCAATGGAAGCTCCCATGGTTGAGCAAAAGTCGTGGACGGGCAAGTTAATACGTTTTTGCCTTGAGAACAAACTTGTCGTATCGATTTTTGTATTTCTATTTGTGGGGTGGAGGTTGGCTACGGCCCCGTTTGACTGGGGGCTGTTTGGTTTTCCCCGAAATCCGGTTCCGGTTGACGCGATACCGGACATAGGAGAGAACCAGCAGATAGTGTTTACGGAGTGACCGTGGCGGGGAGGTAGTCGCTCGTGGCGGGGAGGTAGTCGCTCGTCGCTCGTGGCGGGAATGACAAATTAAAAGAAGACCCCCAAATAAATTTGGAAATAGAACCCCCACCGCGCGGGGTGGGGGCTAAATCAAAAAAAGCCTTCGCAGGGACAGGCGCGGGTCGGATATTATGGTGTCGATGGCGAAACCTATATTCGGGGGTATGACGATAGAGATACTTATGATGCTGGTGGTACCTGTGTTATATTGCTGGACGAAGGAAGCTAAAAAACCGAGACTTACTTAAAGGAGTTTAAGATGAGCACAGAGAGTGGGAACCAAGAGAATGTTTGTTCGGAGTGCCTCGGCCGGGCGAGAACGCTATCGGATTTGGTCGAATATGTTTCTGGTTCTATTGTAAGTAAAACCATAGCGGATAAACAGGTCGGGACTATTACTGTTTTCGCTTTCGACAAGGGGCAGAAACTCAGCGAACACCAGGCGCCCTTCGATGCTGTCGTCCAGGTCGTTGACGGCACGGCGAAGTTGACAATCGGAGGAGGACCTGTAAGTGTCAGCCAAGGTCAGATAATTATCATGCCGGCAAATGTTCCTCACTCGGTAAGTGCGGAGGAGAAATTCAAGATGCTGCTTACAATGCTTCGTGCCTAAGCAGTTCGTTCATCAATCCCGCCCCGGGAATTTAATGTTAACAGTGGTATCGATTGTAACGGTTCCGGAGGGGAGTTTTTTTGTTTACCCTAAGAAATAAGTAAGCGCGGGGTTGGCCGTTTTCGGATGGATGATTTCGTCGCGTCCCATAAAGCGGTTCTTTATGAGTGACTTTAGCGGCCGGCTATTAAAAAGGGCGAGTTTTTTGGGGGCGGGAGACCTTGTGGTTTCCTATATTTTTGATAAGTCGGTTTTTTTGCGTTCATCGTTTTTTGGCTTATACTTTAATTGTGGAAAATAACAGGGAGAAGTTTGGCATAACATTTCAGACTTCTTATCACTTTAACAAGGGGAAAGTAATCAGGCTGCGGGTTTTGCAGTCTGTTAGAGGAAGAAATCTTATAATTGGCTAAATAATGAGGTAGTCCGATGAAACAAGCACAAGGTACCTCTGCAGCCCCCAAGACGCAGACCGACCTTTTGTTCGGTGAACTACTGGTTTCGAAAGGGCTGTTGACACGTCCGGAGCTGGTTGAAGCTCTGAACGAGCAGCGAGAAAACGGTGGGCGACTTGGAGAGGTTTTGCTTCGCCTTAAGAAGCTCAAAAGCGAGGACGTTACATGTGCTTTGGCTGAACATCTTTCGATTGAGTATCTTCGTCTCGATGATGTAAGCAAGATAGATAAGAACGTTGCGCGGTTGCTTCCTGAGAACATTGTGAAGCGTTTCTGTCTTGTGGCTGTCAGAGAGGAGGATGATAAGATTGTCATTGCGATGGCCGACCCTCTTAATGTTATCGCAATTGATACAATCAGGTTGAAAATAAAGCGTCAGATTAAGGTGGTAATCAGCTCGCCACCTGAAATCAACCAGGCAATAGAGATGGTTTACCACGGTTCCGACGTTGAGGAGCAGCGTCTTCGTGACATTGTCGAGCTGGAGGACGAAGACGTAGGAATCGCACCGATTGTAGAGGAGGAGGAAGAGGACATTGGTTCAGAAGCTGACGCATCGAAGGCGCCGGTGATTCGGTTTGTTGATTTGCTTTTGAGTCAGGCGGTGAAGAGCAGGGCCAGTGACATTCACATCGAGCCTCAGGAAAAGTCGATGATGATTCGCATGCGAATCGACGGTGTTTTGCGTGACATGGTTCCACCTGCCAGAAAGATGCAGGCGGCGATAACTGCGAGGATTAAGATTTTGGCGGAAATGGACATTGCAGAAAGAAGACTGCCTCAGGACGGCAGGCTTAAATTGAAGGCCTCCGGCCGGGCCATCGACGTTCGTGTTTCGGTGATTCCGACTATATATGGCGAGAAGGTCGTGATGCGTATTCTGGATGCGGCGGCGGCGACACACGACCTGAGTAAACTGGGGTTTGAGCCGAAACTTTTCGAAGAGCTTAAAACTATATTGACTCAGCCTCACGGTATAATCATTGTCACTGGGCCGACGGGGAGCGGTAAAAGTACCACGCTGTACTCTGTTCTGAACCACCTGATGGATCCGACGAAAAATATTACTACCGTTGAGGATCCGGTTGAGTATCGTCTGGCAGGAATTAATCAGATTCAGGTCAAGCCTGAAATCGACCTTGATTTTGCGGCGTGTCTCAGGGCGATTCTTCGACAGGACCCGGACATAATTCTGATAGGTGAGATTCGTGACAAGGAGACGGTGGATATCGCGATAAAGGCGTCTCTGACGGGTCACCTTGTGCTGAGCACGTTCCATACGAATGATGCACCGTCTGCTATAAGCAGGATGGTGTATATGGGAGTTGAGTCTTATTTATTGTCTTCGGCATTGAACCTTATAGTTGCTCAGCGATTGGTCAGAAAGATATGCGAGCGTTGCAAGGAGGCAGTTGAGCTGCCGAAAGAAGTCATCCATCGTTTGAAGATTGAGCCTGAAAAGGCCAAGAAGACCACATTCTACCATGGAAAAGGCTGCGGCGCATGTGGCGGGTCCGGTTATAAGGGTCGATTGCCGATATTTGAGTTTTTGGTTATGGACGGCAAGATGCGTGAGATACTTATTGCGGGAGGTACCGAATCTCAGATAAGAGCATTGTCGCGTGAACGAGGGTATGGAGGTCTGTTCGACAGCGGCGTAGTTAATATGCTTAAAGGTATGACTACGGCTGAAGAGGTTCTTCGAGCGACATATTCGGAGGAAGAAAAAGATTAGCAGGTTGGGGCTGATTTTTTGTGGCAAAGGCCCGGTAAAAACGCTGGAAATTAAGTCAGTCACGTGGGGGGTGCTGAATTAGTCATCATAGAAGCCGGATAGGGGCAGAGTTTAGTTGGGTTTTGGTGCATTATGGTAGAAAGGTGTTGTTTTACGTTGGAAAAGCCTGTATGTGCCCGACTTTTTGCTAAACTCGCGGCTATTTGACGCCGATTATAACCTCGATATGCGCAAAAAGTTTTGCGCGATAGAGGATTTGAAGTATTAAGAAGGTGTTTTTTGATGAAGAGTTTTCGATATGTAGCTCGTGATTTATCAGGGAACCGTAAAGACGGTGTCAAGCAGGCCGGAAACTCGAATAGCGTTCTAAACTGGCTTCGCGATGAAGGCTTTACGCCTGTATCGATTACGGAGGTATCCGCAGGCGCCGCAGGTGCCGGTGGTAGTAATAGTAGCAGCAGTAGTAAGAAAACCAAGACCAAGCGTCCATCTCGTCGAAAACGTATCAAATCTTCGGACCTGTCTGCCCTATGCTGGCAGCTGACGACAATGGTTGAGGGCGGAATCCCCATTACGGGGGCGCTTGAGACCATTGCCGAAGATATAGAGAACCTGCAGCTTCAGACAGTACTGCAGCAGGTCCTGGAAAAAATGCACAAGGGCGAGACTTTCTCAAACAGCCTTGCTCAGTTTCCGAAGGTCTTCAACCAGCTTGCCTGTGCCATGATACTGGCAGGCGAGACGGGCGGTAACCTTCCTCGGGCTCTGCACAGACTCGCGGAATACTTTGATAATCGTGACAAACTGGCGAAAAAAGTCCAGGGAGCGATGGCATATCCAGCTTTTGTACTGTTCTTTATCATTGCTATTGTGGTATTCATAATGGCTTTTATCATTCCGAGATTTACAATAATCTTTGACCAGATGAAGGGGGAGCTTCCGGGCTTTACGAAGGGCTTTATGGGCTTTTACGAGGTGGTCCGTGACAACGTAATGTATATCATAGGCGCAGTTGTCTTAATAGTAGTGGCCTGTATTATTATTAATAAAACCAAAAAGGGTCATTATTTTTTCAGCAGGTTTGTTCTTGCTTTCCCATTGCTTGGTAAAGTTTTAAGCCAGGCTTTTGTCACGGTATTTTGTAAAACGATGTCGACACTGATAGCGGCTGGTGTTTCGGTGCTTGAGATTTTCGATATTCTGCTGGCAATGACAAAAAACGACATAATTAGAGACGCGATAATACAAACGAGGAAGCAAATCGTCGAAGGCGAGAACATTTCATCGAGTCTGAGCACCAGCGGATTTTTCCCCAATATGGTAGTCAAAATGATACAGGTTGGGGAGGAGAGCGGTTCGCTGTCGACGGTACTGGACAGGACCGCGGCATACTACGAACGTAAGGTTGATACCATGATAAACACCCTGATGAGTCTTCTTGAGCCGATAATGATTGTGACGGTGGGAGCTATTGTATTGGTAGTTGTTCTTGCGCTTTATCTGCCGATTTTCTCAATGTCGGGGTAGAACAACTCGGAAGGAGGAGTAAAAGTGAGGCAAAACCAATTGCAATCGGCATCGAATTTGACCGAATGTGGTTGCTATTTTAATAAATCGTAGTGAATGGATTTTGAAAAGAAAGATGGAGCATTAACAATTTTTAGGAGAATTAGAATGGAAAGTAGAAAAGGTTTCACACTTATTGAGCTGATGGTCGTAATCCTGATTGTCGGTATTCTGGCTGCGGTAGCCATACCGATGATGCGTGGACGAATCGACTCAGCGAAGTGGTCGGAAGGCAAGTCCATTATGGGCACCATAGGCACTGCAATCCGTGTTCACGTTGCAGAAAAAGGCTCAGCCTATACGGCCGTTGCTACACTGGCCCAACTGGGTTTCTCTGCCAACGACTTGGCGGGGACTTACTTTACCGGTGGTGAGTCCGGTGTGGGTAATTTTGCATGGGCGATAACTGCCGATGACCCGATAGCTTTCACGGTTACTGCCACGGCTCCTGCTGAGATTACTACTCCGATTCAGATTGTGCTTGCTCAGGACGGTAGTTGGACGGAAACGGCGGCTCCGTAAGCAGAGTTTCTTAGTTAAGTTTAAATGGTGGGGGGCTGTTTTTCAGCCCCTCATCTTACCCTGAAATTTGGGGAAGGTCTGGTAATGTCTTCCGAGCAGAAAAAACACTCAAAAGGTTTTACGATTATCGAGATAATGATTGCGACAGTTATCCTGTCGATAGCGGTGATAGGTGCCACGCGATACAGATATTATGCCGCTCTTGATACGAGGAAAGCCGACATGCGTATGGCGTCTGCGCGAGTAGCACTGCTTTTGTGTGAGAGCTGGCGTGGCGTCAAGGGTAACGAGACGTATAACCCTATAGACCATCTCGCATCCGAACTGTCAATGTTGGACTTAAGCGCAGGTGGTGAGTTTCTCGCGCCCAGTGAGCCTTCAGATTTTACGAGACTTGGATGCTATGCCATTTTGTTAAACGGAGTTTCGTGTCACGTGACAATGTCCTGGAAGGATATCTCCACGGATTTGCGTGCGCTGAATATTATTGTGGCTTGGCCTTCGTGGGCCTCTCAGATTCAGAGTTTAGGGGAAATTGCACAGCTGCTGTCAGCAGGTGATGTGGGTGGAGACCCGCTGGGTAGTTATAAATTGTACAAACTGACGACCTACACGGAAATATAAGAACAAGACGTGAAGGTATAAAAGTATCATGCTTCGAAATGAACGAACAATTCGGTCGGGCTTTACAATCGCAGAGTTGGTCATAGCGATAATAATAGCGGTTATTGTCATGTCCGGTATTGGCATTTTGATGGTTGACAGTCAGACAGGTTTTAACAAGATGTACAACCGTGCCTATGGCGACGTTGTAACATCGAGTTACGTTGCCCGTTCGAAGTTCGATTCAATAACCCGCAAAGCTAACTGGGAGCAATATGATATAGCGGACGACGGCAGCTGGCTTGAGGTCTATTATTATGCGGACGGCAATTCCATTGATGTCGACAGATACGCGAAGTTTTCTTATGACGGCTCGAGTGAGCTGGATATTGAATACGGCCAACTGGACCCGAAACAGACGTTGAGCACGTCGAATGTTTGCGGTAATGTCACCTACTGTGTTTTCAAGACCAGCGGCAGGAGTGTTCAGATGATTCTTACTCTTGACGACGGTTCACAGTCAGCTACTGTTGTTTCTTCTTCTGTGATGCATAATTAGGACTAATACATTCAATCTATAAACCCCGGATTAGTATGAACAAGATACGGCAGTTCCAAAGGAGAAGGAAAGATTCGGTCATCGCGTTGGTTTTGCTTGCGATGGTACTATTGTTTGTGGCCGGTATGGGACTATTGAGTCTTGGCCTGAAGAGCCGCCAGACGGCCATTCGAGCGGCCTCTGATATAGCGGCGCAGTGTGCCGCGGACGCCGGCCTGGCAAAGGCCCTGTACGAGATGAACGAGAAATTGAAGATAAAGCCCTGGAATGACAGTACTCTGCCATATGCGACAGGTGCGGCGCTGCCTAACTGCGACGCGACTTATAACTACACCGTTACACAGGATGCGATAACAAGTGACTATGTGATTTACGCTATCGGAACATGCGGCGGGCTACAGAGGGCGACTCAGACCACTTTGGCCTTAGTGGGGCCTTATGAATATGCACTTTTGGTCAAAAATAATATTGAGCTGAAAAATGGAACGACGATAGACCAGTACAATTTTGGCGCTGGCGCCGAAAACCTGCAAATCGGCACACTAAGCACCGCAGACGGCGCCATCAATTCGAGATTTGGTGTGACTATAGACGGCGACGTCCTTGTAGGTGTAGGGGGAAACCCGGACACTGTTATTAACTCCCAGCAGGAAGCAGTTATCACAGGTGAGTGTCGAGCCTTGACCGAGGAATTAAAAATTCTGGACGTAGTTGTACCGGGCTATCTTGAGTCACTAACGTCTCAAGGGAAATTAACCGGTTCGGCAACATGGTCCGGTCCTTTGAAATATGACAACATTGACCTTTTGCCCACCAAGACAATTACAATAGACGGCCCGGCGGAAGTCTATGTTGTTGGTACGGTAAAAACGAAGCTCAACTGTACTATACGCATAGTCGGAACAAATCCAGATGCGAGTTTAATACTATATGTAGGTGGTGATGGGTCAACTACAAAAGGTTTTATTCTTGGCATGGGCGCAACAATTGCTAACGAACACTTCGATCCGAGAAAAATACAAATTTATGGCCTGAATACATGTGGAAAAATAGAGTTTCAGGGATTGAACCAGAGTTATTATGGAACGGTTTATGCACCGCAAGCTAATGTAGTCGCCGGTAATTCTTTTCAAATATATGGTTGTGTTGTAGCCAACAACTTCTCGCAGGTAGTAAATGCGAACTTTCACTTCGACGCGTCTCTTAGAGATGTAACTGTAAACGACCCGGTTGTTAAATTTACAGTGGGCAAGTGGAGTGAGTAAATTAATATAAGTTAAAATTTCAATGTAAGCTGTGATGTTAGGACGCCATAGGTAGTGACATCAACATTTGCTTTAACTAAAAGCGATAAATTCTCTTAAAAAATGACGGAGATTAAAGCAAGATGAATGAACCGCAAAAACTAAAAAGAAGGGGCTCAGCAGTTGTTATGGTACTGCTTTTGACAATACTGCTGGTTATAACCGGAGCCGGAATTTTGACTATGGGCAAGTACAGTCATTTTGCCGCCATCCAGAGTTCGTCCGGGATAGCAGCGCGTTGTTCGGCCGACGCCGGCCTGACAAAGGCTTTATTTGGGATGAACCAGATATTAGAGTCAATTCAAAAAACGGGGGGCATATGGAGCGACGCTTCCCTGCCTTACGTGGTGGATGAAACACTTCTGGGCTGTGACTCAACATTCAGCTATCAAGTCGTAAAAAGTCCTGGCGGCGATTATGTCATTACATCTGTCGGCAAGGCAGGGAAGGCCCAGCGGATGGTCAACACAACTTTGCAACTAAAAAGCCTGTTTGAGTACGCGATTCTCGTCAACGGGTTGATAGAGCTGAAAAACGGGACTACCGTAGATGCATACAATGTTGGCGTCGGCAAACCAGGTCTGAGAATCGGTACCAACAGCAAGGTAGTTCCCAGTGTTATCTCGAAGTTTGGGGTGACCATAGATGGCAGTGTGGCTGTGGGGCACGGCGGCAATCCGGATACTGTTATCAATTCAAAAAATGAAGCGGTCATTACCGGAGATACTTATCCGATGTTTGAAGAAGAAGAGATAGACTTTATACCGGTGCCGGCTTATTTGGAGGCTCTGCCGTCACAGGGTGTTCTATCCGGCGATGCAACAATCACCACCAACTCAAAATATGATTCAATTTTCCTCCCTGGTCTGAGCAACTTAATTGTAATCGACGGGCCTGTTGAGCTTTATGTTCTCGGCGATATAACCATTGGCAACACCGATGAGCTTCGGATAGTCGACGTGAATACGAATCCCAATGCTTATTTGATCCTATATGCAGGCGGGGATATTATAACTCAGAACGGATGTATTATCAACAACATGACCACAGACGCGAGCAAACTGCAAATATTCGGTCTTGCTACGTGTACGAGCATCACTTTTCTACAGGGCGGCAGTTTCTATGGAGCGATTTATGCGCCGAATGCTGATGTGAAATTAAATAATTCCGTCGAATATTACGGAGCGGTGGTATCGAATAGCTTTGTCCAATCTGTAGGTGCCGGCTTCCACTACGATGCTTCACTTAGAGATGTGTCCATAGATGATATAGGTGTGAGTTTCGCGGTTAACCGGTGGAATGAAGAGTAATTAGTCAACAGAAGGCGCAGAGAGCTGTCGCTTTTTGTTGTGCATGATTAGTAAAAAAGAGGGAGAGGCGGCTTTACAGGCCTGTTAAGGCCTGTGCAAGAGGGACATACAACACTTTTGGTGTTGTATTGTGTTCTGAAAGGCAGACAGGGTGATGAAAAAGACCGTCAAGCCGAAAGAAAAAGGCTCTGTTATTGTCCTGGTGATGATAGCGATGGTGTTACTTTTTGTGGTTGGAGGTGGTTTGCTAAGCATCGGCTTACAGAGTCGGCTAAGGGCGATACGTACTACCTCGGAAATCCAGGCCCGCTGTGCCGTGGATTCCGCCCTGGTAGAAGCGGTTTTTGAAATGAACGAGAAGCTTGAAACCGTGCCATGGGACGACACTTTCCTGCCGGTGGCAACAGGTAAGAGTTTGCCCGGCTGTGAAGCTACCTACAGTTATACGGTGACAGGCGATATTGACAGCGGTTATTATGTAAATGCGGTTGGTGTGTCCGGCAATTCTATACGAAGGATAACAGCAGGATTGAAATTGAAAAGTCCATTTGAGGCGGCAATTTTTGGTGAGAAAAGCATCGTCATGAAAAATTCGGCGCTGGTTAACTGGTATAATTACAGAGTTGGCGAAAAGGATTTGCAAATTGGGACCAACAGTACGGATGCCGGCGCTATTCAACTGGGTAATGGCGTGACCGTAAATGGCGACATTGTTGTGGGAGCCGGCAGCGACCCGGACGTTGTTATCGATGGCACATGGGCCACCATTACGGGAGACACATATTCGATGACTGAGTTCTATGAGTCGCCATCGGTAACGGTGCCGCAGCAGTTGCAGGTGCTTCCCTCCGGCGGAACTATAACCAACAACACCACCATAACAGGCCCTGGCAAATATGACGGCATTAATCTGGGCAACAGCAAGCTAATCACAATAGACGGGCCGGTGTCGCTTTATATTGTTGGCGATATAATTCTTAAAAACTCTGCAGAACTGCAGGTAGTCGATGCAGTTATGAATCCTGATGCGTATTTGACTCTGTATCTTGGCGGAGAAGTCGAAGTCAAAAACAGCGGCAATATTAACAACCTGTCCGAAGATGCCAGCAAGTTCCAGTTGTACGGACTTGATTCCTGCCAGAGCATCGTGCTAAAAAACAGTTCTGATTTTCATGGAACGATTTACGCCCCGAATGCGGATGTCGAAATGAGGAATTCGGCTGATTTCTATGGTGCTGTTATCGCAGAGAGTTTTGTGCAGCACAATTCCGCAGAATTCAACTACGATGCTTCATTGCGAGATGTAGATACAACTGACTGGGGTGTGTATTTTATCGTTGAGAATTGGAGTGAGGAATAAGCCGAATTCTCGATGTCTACGGCGAAAATGTCTGATTCCGCGCATAAAACAACCTTCACGAAGCATTAACCCGCCTGTTTTGACCTTTGCTCAAGCCTAAGGCCGATAACTTTTCCCCGGGCCTGTTTACGTCCGGATTGTGCCGTTAATTTTGCGGATTTTCGGTTTTTTTTAATTGAATCCGGACCTCATCAAACCTTCGAAATTCCAATTTGCACACACACACCACCGTATTTATAGGACCGGTGGGCTACAAGTGAAGCCATCTGTCCGCTTATGTCCGGAAACCGCCGACTATCAGCAAAAGACTTGAACTTTATATGTAAAATACGCCCTTTTTTATACCGATGATAAAGGTGGATTTAAAGTTGGATTATGGCAGTATCGCGGGAAAATGACTGAAAAATTGAAAAAAAGTATTGAGCAAATCAAGGCGCTGATTAAAAGGTTCATAGAGCTCAACTGGGAAAAACTGGTTAATACCAAGCAGTACGAGGTTCTTGGCCTTGATATTGGCTCGTCCGCAATCAAAATAGTTCAACTCAGGAAGGACAAGGAGGGGTACGAGGTCGTAGCCGCTGGCGTAACTCAAATCGATACCGATGCCGAAGACGGTAAATATGACGAAGAAACCAGTACGATACAGGCGATTAACCGTTGTCTTAAATCCGCTGGTGTCGAGGCAAAACTTGCTGTCTCCGGCGTCTGCGGTCCCGAAGTTGCCGTGCGCGACTTTAAGTTTCCTTCACTGATGCCTGAAGAAGTTGAAAGTGCGGTCACACTCGAGGCTGCCCAGGTCTGCCCCTTCAACGTAGACGACGGCATCGTTGATTATCAACTGATACCTGACGGCAAAGAGAATATTCATGGCATACTGGTAGCAGCTACGAATTCGCTTGTTGAAAGAAAAAAAAGCTTTATTGACAGCGATTCTCTTAACAACGTTTTGATGGATGTTGAAGGTTTGGCGCTTTTAAACTGCCTTGAGGGATGTGAGAAATCCAAGACGCGCCGAAACAAAGCTGTTCTGAATGTCGGAGATTCGTTCACAACCCTGGCAATTATCGGTGACAGTTCACTGCCGTTTGTTCGCGACATTGCTTATGCCGGTAATAATATCGTTAAGAAAATTGCCGACAAAAACAACGTTTCAGCAAAGGCTGTCAGAACGGCACTGTCGGGTGAAAGCGCAGCCGATGGTGATTTGGATACTGGTGAAAGTCTGGCACAGGCCTGTCATCAGTTAGTGGCTGATGTCAATGAGACGCTGAGATATTACAGCACACAGGAAAAATCGGGCGTTGTTAAAGAAGTCTTTTTGTGTGGCGGCTTTGCGACAGTCAAAGGTTTTGCTGAGTTGTTGGGTGAGCAGCTCAGCGCCAGAGTTATTCTCTGGAATCCATTTGAGAAAATGCGATGCAATGCGGGTCAGAAATGCCGGGATGTTATACAGGAAAATGGTCCTGCACTGGCGGTCGCAGCTGGTCTTGCTATGAGGTCGGTCTGATATGTTCACGATAGACTTGTTAAAAGGACGATGTGTTCCGGTTAAGAAAGGTCCCGAAGCTATCATTATTACTTTGGGGGTCTTCATGGTGCCTATTGTCGTGGCAGTGACCATGTTCGGCTTTTATCTGAGCAACAGAATCGTCATATCCGTACAGAGAAAGGGGATAACCAATTACGAGGAAAAGATTTCAAAACTTTCGTATGCCTTGGAACTAGAGGCTTCGTTTGAAAGGGAAAAGCAGACCATTAATAGTTGTCTGTCAGAAGTTTCGTCGTCTATTGGCAGACATGCACAATGGTCGCCTGTTTTGGTGACGGTGGTGGAGAATATGCCTGATTCAATGATTTTGACCAAAATCGGGGTTAAGCAAACTTCCGTAAAAAGAAAGGTTCCACGGAAAGACGACCCTACGAAGCTTGTGGATGCCAGCGTTCCCGTAAGGACGTTACAGATGACCTTAAGCGGCAAACCGGGGGTGAACTGTGACATGGCGGTGAAAGATTTTAGAGACCACTTGCGAGACTCTGAGACCCTTGGGCCGAAGATTGAGGATATCAGGGTCTCTCAGAAAGCCGATTTGCTCGGTGGGCAGGCGGTTGTTTCCTATAACGTAGATTGTGTTTTTAAACCTGAGTTATAAGAGGCATCTATGAAAGCGATTTATCAAAAAAATCTTATAAAGGTGGCTTTAATATGGTCGGGTTGTTTTGTGTTGCTTTTTATTATGCACACGATGCTGTTATCACCGCAGAAAAACCTCAAGAAAAAGCTTGAAATGCAGTTGGCGGAAAAAGAGCAGTTATACAACTCTGCCTTCAGGATGTCTCAAGAGGGTATAAAAGTACAGCTAAAAAATCAAATTAAGGAATTGCAGGACGAGTTGGGGAATTTTGTTATTGACTTTGAAGACAGCGCCAACCTTACATTTGATATAAGCCAGCTCGCAAACGAGAGAAAAGTGGGGTCTTTCAGCATAAAGACAAAGGATGACCGGGGTGGTTCAACGTTGCCTGACTGTGAACAACTCAACGAAGACGACATCGAAATCAGGTTCACCACCGATAATTTCAACCAGTTTACCACTTTCCTTAATGCATTGGAAAGACATCAGCCTGTTATATTTGTAGATAAGTTCACGATGAGCAGGAGTAACCATAGCGATGAGGGGCATAAAGTAAGCATGAGTTTATCGGTTTTTGTTAAAAAGCGTCGGGACAGTTAAACCAGCAGAAAGGTTTAGTATCAAAGAGATGAGGACAATAGCGATAGCCAATCAGAAAGGCGGATGCGGCAAGACGACCACGGCAGTCAATCTTGCCACCGCTTTTGCCATGCTGGGCAGGCAGGTCCTGATAGTGGACCTTGACCCTCAGGGGCACACTACGCTGGCCCTTGGCTGCGACCCCGGAATGCTTGATAAAACCATCTACCATGCGCTTACCAATGCCAGAATACCGATGCCGAGGGTGATTATAAGCAGTAACGAGAAAAACCTGGATCTGGCACCGAGTAATATCCTTCTTTCCGGAGTCGAACTTGAGTTGGCAACGATGTACAGCAGAGAGTATATACTCAGCCAGCAGCTAAGCAGGATGAATGACTGTTATGATATATGTATTATCGACTGTTCGCCTTCGCTTAGTTTGTTAACGCTGAATGCACTGGTGGCGAGCGAAGAGGTGGTAATACCTGTAGAGGTTCAATATTACGCTATCGAAGGGCTGCGACAACTTGTTGAGACAATCGACATTGTCAGGCAGCGATTTAATTACAATCTTAATATTCTTGGTATTCTGCTTGCTTTTGTGGAAAGCAGGACAATCCTCAGCAGGCAAATACAAAGGCAAATGAGGGAATTTTTCGGCGAGCTCGTATTTGATACGGTAATCAGCAGAACCGTAAGGCTGGCAGAAGCTCCAAGTGCGGGTCGCTCCATCTTCAGTTACGCCCCTGAATGCAAAGGTGCTTTTGAGTATATGACGCTGGCCGAAGAGATACTAAATGGTAAAAACCAGTTTGCCTCTACTTACGAGATGCAAACTGAAAGTGTTAGTGAATGTGAGACTCTGGCAGCCGAAATGGGTGCTGACCGGATATTGCAAAAGGATTTAGCAAACCGGTAAGTTATCGGTCTGCTGTTAAGGTTTAACAATGCGAACAATAGCGATAGCAAACCAAAAAGGTGGATGTGGCAAGACGACCTCTGCGGTCAATCTTGCTGCCGCCTTTGCCAGGAACGGATTGAGGACACTGCTGATAGACCTCGACCCACAGGGCCATGCTACGCTCGGCTTCGGCTATGACCCCGAAACACTCGATAAAACCATATACCATGCCCTGACTAATCCGCAGATTTCGGTCTCAAGAGTCGTGTTGGGAACAAATATCGAAAAGCTTGACCTTGCACCGTCCAACATTTTGCTTTCCGGGGCCGAGATTGAGCTGGCCGAAGTTCTCGGAAAGGAACTTGTGCTGGGTGAGCAACTCCGAATAGTGAGCAACGATTATGACATGGCGGTTATTGACTGCCCGCCGTCGGTCGGGTTGCTTACCTTAAACGCACTTGTTGCCAGCACCGATGTTATCGTGCCTGTACAGGTGCACTATTATGCTGTTGAGGGGCTAAAGCAGTTGTTCGAGACGGCAAATATAATCAGGGTACATTTTCATCCGTGTTATGTGAAAATCCTGGGCCTGCTGCTGACTTTTGTTGAGAACAGAACTATTTTTGGCAGACAGATTCAGCAGCAACTGCGTGAACACTTCGGCGACCTGGTATTTAAAACGGTTATCCACAGAACGGTCAGATTACTTGAGGCACCAAGTGCAGGTGAGTCCGTTTTGACTTATGCGCCCGAAAGTAAAGGTGCTACTGAGTATCTGGCCCTGGCTGAGGAAATAATGCATGACAGACCTCTGGCTTTGGAGATGAACAGTGATGAAGTTTCGGAGGAGAAAATAAATAATGCAAAGGCTTTGGTTGATGAAATAAGTAGCGGAAAGCCGCCGGACGAGGAAATAATCGATAACGAGTCTTTGACTGCCCAAACAAGCGGTGGTGAGCCTGGGGGAGATGACAGGCCTATAGCTGTTGAAGTGAGCCCTGAGCAGTCTTCGGGCGAGTACGAAAACAATGACGAGCCTTTGGCCGACCAAGCAAGCGGCGATGAGCCCATGGCTGAGCAGACAAACGATGATAATCCTCCGGCAGTGGAATTGAACAATGATGTACCTTCAACTGAGGAGACGAACAATGGCTAAACGCAGGGGTGGATTGCACAAGCAGGTCTCGTCGATTTTTGACGGAGTGCCGATTCCGGCAGGCGACGGTGAGCAACAGTCTCCAGTCAACGAGCCTACATCGGAAAACCCTGTTCCTGCACCTCCGACTCCAGTCAACGAGCCTACACAGGAAAACCCTGTTCCTGCACCTCCGAAGCTGGTTGCGCCGAGTCACTTGATTTCCAAACCAAGTGAGCCCGAACAGCCGGCGCAGCCCCAGCCAAAGCCCGCTGCTCCGAAGCAGCCTAAAATTGAGGTGGCGGCCAGAGATGCCGGCCTTAATCAACTGATGGAGATTTGGGAGAAAATCAGCGCCAAGCTGTTTGCGGAGAAGGAGGGTGTTGATGTTAAAAAGCAGAAGACGATGGCGGTGGTGATTCCGGTTTTGTTTGTTGTGCTGATTTTTGTTTTCAGCAAGGTTCTGCGTTCGCCTTCACGGGGAGCTGCAAAACCTAATCCGGCCGGGCCGTCAAACGCGACTGCTGCAGTTGATAAAAGACAACAGTGGCAAATCCCGGAGCCCTATCCGGAATCACTAAGAGACGCCATGCAGTTTAATGCCGCAGATGCTGTATCAATAACAAGGGGGCTGGTTGCGGTAAGGGGTATCGTATATAGCGAGGATAATTCTTCAGCCGTAGTCAGCAATGAAATAGTACACGAAGGGGACGAAATAGCGGGTGCCACTGTCGTAAAGATATATAACGACAGGGTGGAATTCGAGATGAATGGCAAAACGTGGACACAAAAAGTTGAGAGGTAAAACTGACACGTATAGACAAAGACCTTTTTGGTTTGAAATAGGATTTAGGAAAGGGAATATCATGAAAAGCGTTATTAAGTACACGAGACTAAAATTCCTGGTGGTTTTTGCAATTGTCGTATTCGGTTGGGCCACTGCCGGCGCCCAGATTGCCGACGAACAACAGCAGCAGATTGTCGACGAACAAGAAGAACCAAAGGAAGTCCTTACAACACTCGAACAGCGAATGCTCAAGAAAATAAGTATCGACTTTAGAAACACACCTATCGACGACGTATTGAGGATTATGGCAGAGCAGGCCAACGTTGACATCGTTAAAAGCCCTACTGTCATTGGAAACGTGACCGCCACGCTGACGAATGTGCCATTGGAAGAGGCTTTGAACAACATCCTTGCCTCTCACGGGTACAGCTATGTTGCGACCAAGAACATGATAAGGATAGCCTCCGTAGCTGAAATCACTGAAAAGGCTGAAAGGCTTAAGAGCAAAATTTATCATATCACTTACGCAGATGTTAAAGAAATCGAAAAGGCCCTGAAAAACTTTATCTCTCCACGAGGCTCCATTTCGGCCAGCATAGGCACCAGCCATATAATCGTAACCGACACCGAGAGCAATATCAGGGCCATGAACATCTTTATCGAGGAAATTGACCAAATCACGTCCCAGGTATTGGTTGAGGTAAGGATATATGACATAACCAGCCAGGACACACTCGACCTCGGCGTCGAATGGCAGACAGGTCGAAATACCACTTATGGTGAAGCAGGAACAGGGGTAGGAACTATTAGCGGTGCTACAACCAACGCTATAACCGGAGCAAGGGACGCCCACATCACGGGCCTGTTTAGCAATTCGACAAACAAAACTGGCAATAGTAGTTCGGGGCTTCTGCGTTTTGGCTGGTTCAATTCCGCGATTGATATAGACGCGGTGTTGAAAGCTCAGCAGGAGACCGTCAATGCCAAGCTTCTTGCTAATCCGAGAATACTGGTACTTGACAATGAAACGGCCCTTTTTGATATCGTACGCGAAATTCCCTACGTGGAGACAAGCACGACGGGCAACACCGCCACAGAAACAATTCAATTTAAACCGGTTGGCGTTAAACTTGAGGTTACACCGCATGTTACAAGGGATGGTATGCTAAGATTGCACATCAAGCCGGAATTTGGCGTTATCGTGTCTACTGATGCGATAACTAACGTGCCAACCATTGATACGCGCAAAGTTGACACGATAACATTGGTGAAAGACGGCCAGACGGTAGTCCTGGGCGGCTTGCGAAAAAAGGACGTTACCCAGCAGACTAACAAGATACCATTGCTCGGTGACCTGCCTATTCTGGGTGCACTATTCCGATTCCAAGGTGAAGATACTACCAATAGCGAGATTATTGTTTTCATAACCCCGTACATTATTAAACAGCCGGTTTTATCGGAAGATGAGCAGCAGGCTTACAAAGAAACCGAGTTTAGCAGGCCCAAGCCGTCTATTACCGGGGCAGAAGCAGAGGCTTCCAAAAAATAAACGGCTAAAATTGCATATATGGTATTGCGTATCGTGTACTGCGTATATTTAGCGCAATACGCACGACGAATCAGTCTTTCTTTAGATAAAGCGTCTGGCTCGGGAAGGCAAATTCAATCTTTTGTGCTGAACCGCCCGTTTTATAACATCAAGGAAGCTTCGTTTCGCACACTTTGTTAAATCCAACTATTATCGGAACATCAACCGCCGAGTTATATATTTGTTTTTTAAACTGATTCCGAAGTCGGCAACAACTCCAAGCCTGAAATTCGATACAATCGGCAAATTCATTACTGAAAAAGCGTCCCAATTCGGAAATAGAGACACCCAGAATTTGGCATTTGATAATATTAGGTTATACTTTATATGAGTGATTACAGCGCGAAACAGGGAGAGTTAAGGGATAAACAACAAAAGCGGATTTCTTTAATCACACCCATCTTTTTACTCTCCTGCTCTGCGTTCGTTCGTACTGAATATGGCGAAAGGAGCAGAATGGGGAAAAAACACTTAAAGGCCGTTATAGGTTTTTTGGTGTTGGTAACATTCCTTGCCGAATCTGTCGAGGCGACCACTACCATGTCGATCGCAGACGTCAACGGCGGGACTCTTGGCGGACTTACGTTCGGCAGAGGCGACCTGGCAGAATACAATGCAGGACTCGACACCGCAACATTGTACTTCGATGGAAGCCTGTTCTCCGCCTACGAAAATATTAATGCGGTCCACCGGCTTGCCAATGAAAACATTCTTCTCTCAACTACCAATGGCGCAACATTAGGCGGGTTGACTTTCGCCAAAGGTGACCTCGTCGAGTATAACTCGGCAACAGATACCGCAACATTGTATCTGGATAATGCCTTGTTTAGCGGCTCACAGCCGAACATCGATGCAGTTTATGTCAATGGCAGCGGCAACATAATCCTGTCAACTGCCGGCAACGCAACGCTCGGCGGGCTTAGCTTCGGTAGCGGCGACCTAGCCGAGTACAACCCGTCAACCGACACTGCCACATTATACTTCGATGGGAGCTTGTTTGCCGGCGGCGAAAACATCGATGCAGCACATATCCTTTCCGCCAACGGCAATATCGTCCTTTCGACTGGGGATGCCGCGACACTTGGTGGGCTTAGTTTTGGCGCAGGCGACCTCGTCGAGTACGACTCGGCAACAGATACCGCGACTTTATACTTTGATGGAAGTAATTTCTCCGGCGCTGCTAACATCGACGCTGCTTTCGTCGACACACCGGAGCCGGCGACAATTATGATACTTGGACTGGGCGCGGTGGTGTTGACCAAGAGGAGAAAATAAGTGGGCAACACCGCTCCCTGTTTTTCCTTTTGAAAACCTGCAAAATAATGACTCTTGTAACAGAGACTTAAAAAGTGGAAAGAATTAAAAAAACACATACCTTGATTTTCGTTGCAGCCATCGCGCTGTATCTTTCACTGGCTCCTTCTGTGGCCTTGGCAATAGTTGTCCACGTTGATGGAACACCTGCGAGCAAACCGAGCGACAATGTGGTAGGCCGATGGGGCACCAGCGCTTCTTGTGTCGTAATAAGTGGAGATAAGGTGCTTACTGCGAGACATCCGGGCGGTGGCGTCGGAACAACCGTTCAAATCGCCGGAGTGGATTATCTCGTGAGCCAGGTAACAAATATCGGGGTTGCGGATTTGAGAATTGCTGTGCTTACTACGACCGAAGGTGACCCCATAAACCTTAACGATTATGTCTCCCTCTACTCCCGCACCAATGAAGCGACCAAAACTGGAATTCTCGGCGGATTCGGAAAAGGCAGAGGAAACACTCTTACTACAAGCGGTGACCCGTATGGATACCAGTGGACCGGAACCGACAATACCACCCAGCGATGGGGCTCCAATAAGATAGACGGAACCTCGACAGTCGTCAGTACATATACCTCTGATGTTATCTACGGTGATTTCGATGGTATTGGCGAGGGCGGATACGTCACCAATG
>Ga0114923_10000854_pt1 | contig 21902 bp, 20 predicted proteins | sample SumtaG_FD_89578 | JGI IMG/M metagenome (GOLD analysis project Ga0114923, IMG submission 89578) | Deep subsurface microbial communities from Indian Ocean to uncover new lineages of life (NeLLi) - Sumatra_00157 metaG | ecosystem: Environmental > Aquatic > Marine > Oceanic > Sediment | place: near...
AGAAGATGAGATAATTTCTTTTCTCTTTTTTTCTTTTATATTAATTCATAAATTACTCAATAAACTTAAAAAAAGGGGAAATATTCATTTCTTCTCTATCCTAACGTTAAGAAATTTTGCAATTTTTACTATTTAACATAAATTTTTAAATTGAATATAATCTAATTAACCCGCAACCAAAAAGAAGTTCACAGCTTGCCAAAGCTCGAGGCAAATTTCAAGAACTTATCGGTACCTTCCACTCTGAACCACATATGCCACACTTATATTTCTTTCCGTAAAGTCGCGGATAGTCCATTATGATATGTGTTTTGTCTTTTTCTTCATATATGAACTTATGTTGAGAATTATCACAACTTGGACACCTGCGTCTTGACTCACCTTCCATGATCGTTTTATACTTTGAGCTTAAAGGAACACTTTGAGCACCTAAATCAGATGAAACCTCTAAATCCTTAGTCTTTGAAATGACAGTTGCTTTTTGTTTTTTCGGGGCATCTGACGCAACCCCCTTCTTTTGTTTCTTGAATAGCTTAAGGGGTTTCTTATCCTCTTTAGGACCAATAGATTTTTCATCGCTCTCATATAACTTTTCTTTTAAAAGAGAGTTTTCTTTTTGTAATTCTTTTATTCGTCTTCTTAAATTTTCATTCTCTTTCTTCAATTTACCTAAGGTTTTTTGATTATCCCCTTTAGTTGATTCTTTTATTTCTGTCATTTCTTTTAACTCCCAAATAGATAATTTTATTATTAAAAAACTGAGTATTAAAAAAGTCAGAGCTTTTTTCTAAAAAGATAATAAAGTACATATTAAAAAACTTAAGGAAATCGATACGATAAAATTAACCTTCCTATTGCAAAAGAAGATTTTTAAACTTGGAAATTAATTATCTTCATATTAGATTATCCTTTTGAGAAAGTGTGCTGAAATGCGGTTATTTAAAATTAATGATGGAGGAGAATTAGACCCTTTAAAGTTATTAAATTTTGAAGAAAATGATGTATATTTTGTAGATGATAAAGAAAACAATACAATTTATATTTGGGTGGGAAATAATGTCAGTCAAGATAAAAAAGATGTCACAGCAGAAATAGCAAGAAAATTAGATAAAGATCGTGGTGGATCTACAAAAATTCTCATCATGAAAGAAAAGCGTGAATATGGTTCATTTTTATCTATGATGCATGATTTAGAAAAAGGGCAAATTCCTGGTGTAACTATAGAGAGACGGCCAGAATTTGTTTTTAAAATCCCCCCTGAGAGTATAAAATCTGTTAAACTTGATGGTACTCCCGAGCAAAGAGAGGAAACCACGGAAACCAGGATAATACAGTGGTTAACACAAGTGAAAGCACATAGGGCTTCTGTATTGAAGGAGGAACCAAAAAAAATTACTGAATCTGTCAAATTCATTAAATTTGATAAAGAAGGTTCAATAATAAAATCCGAAGAACAACCTCAAATTGAAAGTACTACCACATCAGAAGATATTAATATAGAACCTGAGGAATCTGATCTTCACACTCAAGTTAGAGAAGCGGCATATTATCTTTCTTTAAAAAAATATACGTATGACGAACTTTGCTGGCTTTTGAGTGAGCAAATTCAAAAAATAAATCTGATTGTCCCTTCAATTGAAGATATAAGAAAGAAGGCTGAAGAGGTATTCCGATCGGGCTGTACATATGATGAACTCTGCTGGCTTAACTCTGAGATGGAATTCTTAATCAAGAAAAGCTTTCTGGAAGAAAAGCGTAAAGATTTTAATTATTGAACGAAATATGTTATTATAGTAATACTCCCGATACTTACAAAAATTGTAGTTGATAGTATTGCTATATATAATTTAGGGACTTTTTTAGCAATTATGGCACCTAGGAAGACTCCCATCCAAGCTAAAGTTATAAGGGCTAAAAATGAGCCGATCCATACTTCTAAGGGAGCAGAAGAACTAGATGTTAGAGTAATAGTTAATATTTGAGTTTTATCTCCTAATTCCATGATAAAAATAAATAATAATCCAGCGAGATAGGCATTGTTTTTTAATTTGGATAATTTGGATAATTTAGAAGTAATTTCTTCACTTGATTCATTTTTTGCTAAACTGTTATTAGTGCTTTCATTATTCACCTTCTTTTTCTGCCTTTCCTGGTACAGTTTCTTAATTTTGGCCACCCCTAACAATCCAATAACAGTAAAAAGAATTCCAGAGAATAGAGTAATAATTGAGAGATCTATATACTGAGAGATAAACATTCCAATAAATACCCCAAGAGTTACAATCAAAGCAAAACCCAGAGTTGCTCCTATGCCAACCTTATATGACTTCTCGTGTTCCAAGGTTAAATTGAATACAATAAGTTGAGTTTTATCCCCAAGCTCTCCAAGGAATAATATTCCATATGCGATTAAAAGTGTTATCCAATCCATATTAAACAAAACTTTTCATGAAAAATAAGATTTATTGATCAATTTAAGAAATTAAATTTGTTTTAATTAGGTTTTTTATTATCTCAAGATTTTACATTACAACTCACCAAAGTGTTGTATGAAAAAAATTAATCAAGAAAAAGGTAAATATGGATGACTATTTTAGGAATAGATTACGATAAATGTACAAATTGTAAGAACTGTTTATATTCATGTTATTATATAAGAAATGATAAGGAGCAAAATAAAGTAATTTTTGATGATCCCTTAAACTTATGTAGTATGTGTGGGCATTGCGTTGCTAAATGTTCTACTGATGCTTTTATGCATGAAGATTTTGGGGAACAAATCGAATTCCTCGATGATCAAGAACCATATTCTATGATTTCTTATGATAGGATACATAATTTTATGAGTGCCAAAAGATCATTGAGACAGTATAAAAGTAAGAAAATTCCAAAAGAACTATTGAGAAAAGTTATAAATTCTATGAGTTATGCCGCAACGGGGGGGAATGCTCGTAGATTAAAGTGCATCGTTATTTCTGATGAGGAAAAAATCAAACAACTTTCAGATTCTATTGTAGATAGAATGCTTTCAGATCCATCAACAACAGAAGGATACAAAAAAGGATTAACTCTTATGAGAGAACGGGGAAGGGATCCTATTTTTTATAAAGCCCCTCATGTAATCGCTCTTTATTCGGATAATAATTTTGATGCTATGAATGCCACTATCGCCTTTACAACAGGAATGTTAAGTGCTCAATCTTTAGGTCTAGGATCTTGCTGGATTGGAATGGCCCACATGTTTTTGAACATTGATAAAGAATATAAAACAGAAAAACTCGGTATTGAGGGGAGAGTATGGGGGGTAATAATTATTGGTTATCCTGCTGTGAAGTTTTATAGAATTCCTCCCCGTCCTTTCATCCCGACTATAGGTTTAGATGAACTTGATTAGGTTATAACATAAAGGGTTTTTAACTTTTTTTTTATTAAATAAATTGAAGGGAAATTTTGATAGTAAAAATATTATAATAAAAATGTGAGATATTTATTTTAGCCACAACAGCTATCGCCTTGTGGATTTTTAGAGCGAGCACGCGCATCCCATAAACAACCACAACCCTTGCGTTCTTGCAAAAGGACTGCCATAGCAGGACAATTACGTTTGCATGCACTACATTCCGTACATCTTTCTGGTTCGACAATTTCAAATTTCCCATTACTATTTGACTGTGGGATCCCAAATGGACAAACTTCGCCACAGATTCCACAACCCGTGCATAAACCTTGATCAATAGATATTTTTGGAAGCTCTATTTGTATAGTTATCGAAGATGGTTTTAATGTTATTTTAATCACACCTTTTTTTATTTCCTAATTGTATAAAGATTTTTTTCATATTTATGTAATACTATAATTTAAAATAAAATAATTCCACTAAGCATTAATATTACCCCAATGATTAATAAGGGGAGATGAATTTTCCTAAAAGTGGGATATTCTTCCTGAATTTCCCCAGGGCTGGTTGCCATGGTGTACCCACTAAAGCTCATTGTAAAAAAGAAGGCAAGCCAGAAGTAGAAACAAGCATTCCAGAAAATTAAATAAAGTGAACTATGCAATAACCATGTAATCCCCCCTAAAAGCATTGTATTAAGGATCCCGAAGAAAATTCCCTTCTTTACAAAACATCTAGTAAAATTCGATAAAGGAAATAAGAGCATTATTAGAGCATTTGTTAGAATGATCCAAAGCCATATTTCACCAATCCTCCAAAATTTACTAATCCAAAATGGATGAATAAAGCTTAACACGGAGAGAAGAACGAGCAAGCCAATGGTAGGCCATAAAAAGATTTTTCGAAGTAGAAAAGTGGTATGCGTTATAAATGCCCTTAATCTATGAGAACTTGTAAATCTTGCGAGTTTCCATTTATCAGGTTTTTTAGCAGGACGATCTTTTAAAAATTGTGGTAAGTCTTTTGCCCAAACAGGCCCATATAGCAGATTAAAAGGAAAATTTGGTGCTTCACTAGAGATTAAGGGGGCAGCAACACCTCCTGCTGAAAGTTGTGGAAGAATTAGGGTTTTTCTCGTAGTAACTTTTTCAATTCCTGATGTCTCAACAGCCTCGATAAGTTGTTTGTTCCCAAAATCATCTCCTCGTGCTGCACACCACACATTTATACCTCTAGAATCCACACACAACACCCACGCGTCTACTCCCTTCAAAGCTCGCATGACTCTAATATAGGTATAAAGATAGTTCGCTGTTGCGATTACTGGTGATCTCTCATCTGGTTGTCCTGATTGATAAATTCCCGGTTCGATTGGTATATGATCTGCTTGCCCGGTAAAAATACATTTATAAATTTGCATTTGACCTTTAAATCCTTTGAATCTTCTTGGAGCTGGTCGATAGTAACCAGGTTCATTTTCAGCACTCTTAACAACTTTTTCTAGTTCTAGTGCTTGAATAGATCCATGCTTCCATTTTTCTTTAACCACTATCTTAAACCCTATAGGTTCAAGATAATTAGTAAACCATTTTACACGAGAAGTGCTTGGAAGTCGAAGTCTTCTAAGCTTTTTCTTATACCACCATCGTTTTATGCCAAACACTATCTTCCAAAAACCCGAAGGAACAAATTCAGCACCTATAATTAATTTTCCATTTTGCTTTAATTTTTTCCAGGCATTTCTAAGAAATATTTGTTGTTCAAATGGTCTTAGTTCAGAGAGCATAAAAGTGCTCACTATAATGTCTTTAGAACTCTCTTCACCGGGCATTTCTGTAACAGTTCCTATTTGATATGTTAATTTCACTTCTTTTTCAGTAGGGTAATTCTTCATAGCAGTGTTAATCATTTGAAAATTTCTATCTATTGCTATTACTTCATTCCCCTTTAAAGCCATGTTAGCAGCAAGAACACCCGTGCCACATCCTACTTCCAGAATTGAATTAGAGGTCCCAATTTGTTCTATAATCCAATCTTTAACTTTGATATTAACTCCTTTGGTTAGAGCTGTAAATTTTTCGTCATACGTGTCCGGTTCTTGTTCTAACTTTCGCATAAAAGTAACAGCGATGATAATCCCCCCTTTAAGATGGTAATCGAATTTATTTATTTTTTTAAACTAGAACAGCTGATAAAATTATTTTAAAATAGATACAAATTTATTAATTTTATAAATATTCTACGTTATTTAAAAATTGTAATTAACTTTGAAAAAAGTTTCAATATCTCATTCTTAATTGCCAGCTGATAAAAATTAGATTAATTATAGCGGAAAGATTTAAATACTCAAAATCATAGACTCTCATAAATTATTTAAAAACAACATTAAAGCTAAAAGGTAATATAAATGAGTAATGAGTTAACAAGTGAAGAGAAATTTTGGGGTAAGAAACTAAAAGAACATTGGAAAGCATTAGCAATAGCCATAATAGGGGCAGTATTAGCCATAATAGGGGCAGTATTAGTTTTGAATGTGTATATTTCAACATCTGATATTGGAACTCAGGGAACAGCAACTATTGATTTATGGACCTTGGATTGGATCGTTGGCTTTCTTATACAATATACCGGTTGGACATTATTAATTGTAGGGGTACCATCACTATTATTTTTCGGATTAGGAGGATATCTATGGTATCGTGGTTTATCAGAAGAAGAAAAGCAAGAGTTTAAGGAACGAGAAAAAAAAGACAAACCACGTAGGAAAGAAAAGTACGGTGGTGGTGGTGGTGGTGGATTCGGTATGTTTTTTGCCTACTGCATTTTCCATCTATTAAATGGAACTAATAATATACAATTTGGGAGTATATCATATAGATTTTGGATAGATACTTGGTTTTCGACTCTTGGGTGGTTGTTTATTTTCTTTGGAATTCCAGTGATAGCTATTCTTATAGTTGTGTATTTTGCTTATTGGAGAAAAAAATCAGAATAAAAAATTCAAAATTTTAAATCCCTTTTCTTTTTTTTATACAATTAAATATAACCTTGACAATATTTTGAAATTAGATGTTTTATTGTTTAATAGAGAATATTTATCATAAATGAATAAATAAAAAAAATAAAAAAAAATTGTGAGTTAAAATGGTTGAAGAAAAAGCAGAAGATATGCGTATTTGGGCTGGTTTTTTTCCAGGCACTTCATTTGCAGATGGAAAATGTTATCTGGCTCCTGGATTTGGGAATTCTTGTGTATTTGAAACAGAGGAAGGTTTAGTTGTGTTTGATTTTCCGTTAAGGCAATTAGCAAAAAGAACCTTCAATTCAGTAAGAAGTTTTACAGATAAACCCATTAAGTATGTTATATATTCACATGGTCATTTTGATCACGCATTTGGTTATGGTCCATTTTTAGAAGAGATAAAAGAGAAGGAATGGGAAATGCCAGAGGTAATTGCTCATGAGAATTGCATAAGAAGGTTTGAAAAATATAAAACTCTTGATAAATATCATAATTGGTTAAATAAAATGCAATTTGCTTCTATAAGAGGAAGAGGGCAGGGTTCGGTTATTTCTCCTCATGAGATTCTACAACCTTCAATAATTCTCAAAGGAAATGATAGCTATTACAGTTTTGAATTAGGTAAAACAGAGTTTGAGATTTATCATGATATGGGGGAAACTGATGATTCATTATGGTTATGGGTACCTGAGAAAAAAACTTTATGTGCTGGGGATTTAGTGATGGCTGGATTTCCCAACGTAGGTAATCCCTATAAAGTTCAAAGATATCCAAATGACTTAGCTTTAGCTATGGAAAAGATGGTGGAAAAGGAGGCGGAGTTTTTAGTGCCTGGGCATGGGAGATTAATTGAAGGTAAAGAGAAGGTTAATGAAGCCTTATCAATCCGAGCAGAAGCAATGCATTTTGTGCATGATGAGGTTGTGAAAAGATTAAATGAAGGGAAATGGTTTGAGCAAATATACCATGAGATGATGGAGATTTTCCCGAAAAAATTAAAGAATAGCAAAATTTTGATAGAAATTTATGGGTGCTATCGTTTTGCTGTACATGCCGCTTACCGTCTTTATCATGGGTGGTACAATAGTGGAAATCCTACAGATCTTTTTCCATCAAAATCAGGTGATATCGCAAAAGAATTTTTGAAGATTAATACGAAAGAATCATATTTAGAGCATGGGAAGACTCTTTATGATGCAGGAAAAAAACAATTAGCTTTACACATCCTTGATGTTATTATAAATGGAAGAGAAGACGAAAATGATATAACACTATTTGAAGCTCTTAATTTAAAGCATAAAATTTTAAAAGAGAAACAAAAAGAAGAAACTTCATTCATTGCTTCGAATATAATAAACAATAACGCTCTTCAGATTAAAGAAAGGATAAAAGAATTAAAGAATACCTAAATGTTGAAGTAAAAAAAAAGATTTTTTAATAAATTCAGAAGATTAAACTGCAAGTTTTTGGAGCAAATAAGCAAAATTTTTACCTAAATTCTTAAAAGTGTTAATTCCTTCTACGTCATTTTCCATACCAGCTGCACTCTGTACATTAGGGTTAACTCCAAGGTTCCAATAGCTTGATCCGACGAGGAACATCTGACTAATTAAGAAGAAGTAATTAAGGCTAGAAAATACATGAGCAGCCCCTGCTCTCCTTACCGCTACTACTGAAGCCCCAACTTTATGTTTTAATAGTTCTCCATTAACTTTACTAACTAAACCAGCTCTTTCTATCAAGGCTTTCATACGTGTAGTAGTATCGGCAAAATAGGTAGGTGAGCCTAATATAATACCATCAGCATCAATCATTTTTGCTAAGTATTCATTTAATTTGTCAGTTTTGACTGAGCATTGTTTGTCTTTATTCATTGCGCAGCGATAGCAAGAAATACATCCTTGGATTTTATCCATACCCATCCATACATATTCCACATCAACTCCAGCAGCCTTTAATTCATCCATCACGATATTCAAACAAAATCGCGTATTTCCTTCGTCCCTAGGGCTTCCATTAAATACTACAACTTTCATTATAATTACCTAAATTATAACCAACAGTTAAATTTGCAGTTTTTTTAGTACATAGGCGTAATTTCTACCCAGATTCTGAAAAGTTCGGATCCCTTCTTCATCTTCTAAGACTTCACCCGGTTTTCTTCCAATTCCTACATTCCAATACGTAGAGCCTACAACAATCATTTCTTTGATTAGAAAGAAATAATTTATACTTGAAAAGACATGATTCGCCCCTGCACGCCTAACAGCCACTACAGCAGCGCCCAATTTATTTTTTAATAATCTTCCAGTAGAATATCCTACCCGCTCAATTAAAGCTTTAGTAGCTACGGTTAAATCTGAAAAATAAGTGGGGGAACCAATTATTATTCCATCAGACTCAAGTATTTTTTGAATATACTCGTTCATATTATCCCCTTGAATAGTACATTTTTGATCACCGTTTACCCTGCATTCATTACATGCAATGCACCCTTGTAACTTCTCTCTACCAATCCAGATATATTCACATTCAATTCCAGCAGCTTTCAATTCTTCCATTACAAAATTTAAACAATGATATGTATTTCCCTTTTTTCGAGGGCTCCCATTAAAAAGAACAACCTTCATTTAAACCATCCTCAAACCGTAATTTTATGATTATTTTTCATTAATTATGACTTTGTTATTAATCTTTTCCAATCTTTTTGGGAAAATTTAGGTATTTTTAGGGGATGATTTTCAAAATAAATTTATTATAAAAAATCATTTTTCTCCTTGTTAAAAATTATTAATAAATGATTAACCTTGGAATTTAGACCAGAATTGCTAGTCCCAGTTCAAGACTGGAATTCATTAGAATTTGTTAAAGGCTTAGCTGATGCAATATATTTCGGCATTCAAAATTACAACATGAGAATCAAAGCTAAAAATTTTGACCGAAATGATTTAAAACGAGTTGTTGATTTCTGTCACAATCTGGATCCTCCTATAAGAACGTATTTAACGACAAACATCTTAATTTATGATTCTGAACTGCAAGAATTAAAAAATATAATATCTGAAGCGAAAGAATCTGGAATTGACGCGATAATTGCTCATGATATTGCTGCAATTAAAATTGCAAAAAAAAATAATATGGAATTTCACATCTCAACTCAAGCAAATGTTTCAAACATTGAAGCTGCACAATTTTTTGAAGAATTTGGTGCTGAGAGAATAATATTAGCAAGGGAATTATCCCTTAAGCAAATAGGGTTGATCAAACGTTCATTATCTAAAACTAAGATTGAGTGTTTTATCCATGGTTCTATGTGTACTTCGATTTCAGGGAGATGTTATTTTTCTGCTACAATCAGTAATTCTGAACGAGATTCTGCCAATCGAGGAAATTGTACCCAACCTTGCAGGAGAGAATGGCGAGTATTTGATGACGAAAGTAATGAATTCATATATGATGGTCAAATGTTTTTAAATGCAAAGGATCTATGTATGATAGAATATATTCCCGAACTTATTGAAACAAAAATCGATGCACTCAAAATTGAGGGAAGGATGAAAGATCCTTTGTATATTAAAACAGTCTGTGAATGTTATAAAGAGGCATTAGATGCCTATTTCGATAAGACCTACAATAAGGAGAAGGTACAGAATTGGCTAAAAAAACTTTCAAGTGTTTTTAATCGCGGTTTTCATACTGGTTTTTATTTTCATCGTCCTACAATAGAAGATATAGAACTAAAGAAAAGAGGAAATATATCACGCTACAAGAAACATTATATAGGGAAAATCCTTTCTTATGACAAAATTAGCAAATCTGCAAATGTTTTACTTGAAAGCCTTGAGGTTCCATTAAAATTAGGAGATGAGATAATTATTGAAGGATCAACAACTTACATAATTGAAACAATAAAGAAAATGATTTTCAAAGGAGATAAAATAAAAAGCATAGCAAGAAAGAGGTCCAATGATCCCGTTAAATTTAATTTACGCCTAAATAAAGAAGTTAAATTGAACGATAAAATTTATATTATTTCGAAAACAGAACTTTTTTGAAGGGTATTCTCATCAATTCTTTAAGATCATAATGAACTTTGAAAATAAGAGAAAACGGTTAATTGAACGTCTGAGCGAGAGGGATGTTCTTAATAAAACGGAAGTAATGGAAGCGATGTTAAGAGTTCCAAGACATCTATTTATTCCAAAGGCTGCGGAATCTTCAGCTTATATGGACACACCCTTATCTATTGGATGTAATCAAACAATCAGCGCACCTCATATGAATGCAATGATGTGTGAATATCTTGAATTAAAAGAAGGGGATAAAATTCTTGAAATTGGTACGGGTTCGGGATACCATGCTGCTCTTTGTGCAGAATTAGTTGCTCCTAAAGAAACAAATAATCCGGGACATGTGTATTCAATAGAACGACATGAAGAACTCGTTAAGACTGCGAGAGAGAGTCTTAAAGAAACGGGATATAGCGATAGAGTTACAGTAATACATGGTGATGGCACCATGGGCTATCCTAAAGAAGCTCCTTATGATAAGATCTTAGTAACCGCAGCCTCTCCAAAGAAAATCCCTCCACCATTACGAGATCAACTAAATGAGGGGGGAATTCTCTGTATTCCAGCGGGATCTATTGATTATAAACAAGATTTATATGTTATACAAAAACACGGTGACAATTTTGAATCCAAAAAAATAACAGGGGTTCGGTTTGTACCACTAATTGGTAAATATGGATTTGAATCTTAGAATCTTGTGTTTCTAGGATTCTTTCAATTTATTTCTAAGCTTTTTTTCTTTTAAACGTTGTCGAGTTTTGGTTACATGTTGGGATCGTTTAATACATTTTTTTAGATGTTTGTCACAACAATTCCAGCTTGAACAGTCGTTAGGAGTTTTATATCTCGTCATGATTTATCAACTATTTTTAAATTATTTCATCTTATGATCTAATAGATGGTATAAAATTCAAATATTAGAAAGTTCGAATTATTAAATAGCAAGGAATTAGATGAAATGAATTACAATTAATAACTACTAATTACTTCAAAGTTATATTTTCTAAATTAAAACAATTATAGTGAAAAAAAGATTATTTCTCCAAACGCTTTTTTAATTTTTCTTCCATCAATTTTTTACGGATATTTTTGATGTGTATATTGTTTTCAATATTATTCTTTAAAGAATAATTATTATATCTCCAGCCATTTCGTTTTCCATTGTGATTAGTATCCATGGTTGTCGAAAACTATATTTTTATGCGTTTTTATTTATCATTAGGCTCTTTATATATTTAAATATGGTTGAATCAGAAGATATTACTTTTGATTATCAGCAATAGAGTAATTTTTAGGAAAGTATAAATATTAGATAGTCTTTATTTTGAGGTTAAATTCAAAGCTTTTCTCGATTTTGAAAAGAGGAGTAACGTTAAATCCTTGATAAATCTCTTTGTAGCCCTCATCTGTGTAAACATAGGCTATTATTGGAAATTTAACAATTTTTACAGATGTTGAATCATTAATTATATCAACTTCTACGTGTAAGTCGTATGATTCATCAAAGACTTTAAATTTAGTACCTTTGTATTCAGATGGCTCCAAAAGATTGTTTTCACCATTATCTCTTAATTCCTCTTGGTAACTTTCCCATTGAAACTTATTAGTATCTCCGTTAAAGAAGAATGGGAGATCTACTGCTAGGTTTAAGTTCTTAATAATTCTCCCTAGAATTTTTTCATTCCCTGGAATTTCCTCAAAATTTATCCGAATTCGAACCTCAATCTCGTTATCTTCGACATAGATATCTTTTGTAATTCGAACCGGATTTCTAATATCAGTTTCGGTATCTTTCACACTCCCAACTTTTTCCATCTCTAGAATAGCTATTTTTCCTTCCTTTTCACTACTCGTGACTCGAAATCCACCATTAACAAAATCTCCAAATTCGTAATATGTATCTGATTGGAGTTGATCAAGTGATACATCATCATGCAAAAACCTAAGTCTTAACATGCTCCTTCTAAATCTATCAACTAATACCTCTTTATTGGCTAACTTTTTGCTATCGTGATATGCTTCTGGCCATCTTGTTAATGTATTTAATAAATTATATGATTTTGGTTTGTAGTCTAGTTCAAAAATAGTGCCTCCATCATTTGGATTTAGGTAAAGGTTATAGATGTCAGATTCAATTATATATTCTGTTTTGCTGTCTTTAATAAAGTCAACAGGGGTGATATATATATAAGATGTTAGATTTGGGTTAACCATTGCATTTATAGTATCTATTATCTTCTCAGCATTTATTAAATGTGAATAAACAGAAAATCTTAAGAATTGCAAATAAACACCCCCAAATAAGCCATGCCAATAACAATCATTACATTGGGATTTATATATTTCATCCCATGCTTCATTAATTTTTCTTAAAATTATAGAGACGACACTATTTTCTTGCACTTTTAGAAGGTTTTCTTCCGTTGAAATGAGTTTATCTCTAACATATAACATTTTTTTATGCATATTATTGGATTCGGGATATTTTATTAGAAAATATCTCCAAAATCCTCCCTTTAAAAACTGGTATATTTCCTTTTTTGTCTCATCTTCCTTCAGATCCTTTCTAATTTTTTTAAAGTTCTTGCGAATCGATGTAGGTAACACCCATTCTTCCATCTTGTCATAACTGGCTGTAGGAAGATATATTAAACTTTTTGCGGGGAAGGTTTCCATATATTCAGTTAGTGTAGTTGATATTATCCAAGAATTACTTCTGACTTGTTCTAAAAAGGCAGGTATAAACGGGGTACCATTATCACCGTCTTGATGCCCTTCTCCCTCTACATAACAAATTTCATGGGTTGTCCCCCATGCACCCATTTTTTCGGCATCAGATATTAATAAAGCGATTCGATCACCTTCTTCATTAGTAATTTTCTTTAAATAATCTATAGAGTAATAAGTTGGTTTCCATGGGGTTAAATACCTAAGTTCTTCATTAATTGGGAAAATTCTTAAGGTTTTTCCCTCATCCTCAGTAACATAGGTATAAAGGGTATTCTCTTCAGTAATTCCGGTTGATCTGAAATGATTATCATCAACAATCACATACTTAAGACCAACATCATTTAAAAAAGAGGGATAATCTGGTTCCCAAACTCGTTCTGATAACCAGGCCCCTTTCACTTCTAATTCAAATTCCCTTCGAATTAAATCAGATAATTTTTTCATTTGAGCTATTTTGTCTCTATAAGGTATTATAGCAAAAATTGGTTCATAATACCCACCACCTATTATTTCTATTTGATTCCTTCTAGCCATGATCTTTAATTTATCGATAAATTCATGTTTATTCTTTAGAAGCCACTCTAGTAAATTACCCGAAAAGTGCAAAGTTACCTTTACCTCTGGAAATTGGTAAATACTATCAATTAAAGGTTCATATGATTTTTTATATACGTCTTCGAAGACCCACGGGAAATTGTCAACTGGTTGGTGGAAATGAAAGACTATAGGTAAATGTATTCTTTTTTCACTCAATTTTATCACCCTACTTTGATGTAGTAGTTAAATATAAGTAAAAGATTTTCACTTATAAAAGATAACTAATTATTATAATTATACTGAAAAATGTGGTTTTTATGATTACATCCTTCGATAAAGATTTAATTCAGGGAGTCTGTAATTCAAACGAATTTAAAGGTTGGCTCCTTTCAAGAAGATGGTTTGGAGATAAATCAGCGCTTTCAAATCTAGAGTTTACACTCTTAATTAATTATTTTGAATTAATCTCAGACAGGATTTTATTGAATATTGTCGAGGTTAAGACTTCTGATTATTCTAAAACTTACTTTCTTCCATTGATATACTATAAAAAAATTGAAGAAATTTTAGAACCTTCTGAAAAAACAAGAGAAAATATAATTAATCTCACTGAAAACACCTTCAGTAAGAAGTTAGTCATGACTGTTGATAATAGAGAAGAGATTTTCACTTTGAATTTATTAGAAGCAGAATTTTGTCTATTTTACTGGAGAAGAATGCTATTTGATGCAAAGGTTTCAGAGAAATTTCCATCAATGAGCATGGAATTAAATTTATTTTCTAAACAGTTTGAAGATGAGAGTAGTATGAGGAAAGTTCAAAATTTAATAGAGGCAGGATTATCTCCAGAGAGGTATGAGTTTACAATAAAACAACTTGGTAAGGGAAATACTACTAATATATTATTTATGTTGAATATACGTAACAAGCGATCTCCAGATCAACCCTCTTATTCCTATGTATTAAAATCTTATAAGAATTATTCAGTGAGTTTAGAACCTTCAATGTTATTTGTCTTGGTTAAAAATAAGTTCCCAAATGCCCCAAAAATATATGGAACAATAAAAATTCGTGATAAAGAAACAATTGGCATAATTGAGAGCGTTCCTAATGTTGGAAATTTGGGTGATATATATTGGAATGAACTGAATTTAATGATTAATAATACATTTAAAGGCGTGAATAGTGATTTTTCTAAATACAGTGAAAAATCACAAATCTCTAAATTAATTAATGATAATTGTGTTGAAACTATAAAAATTTCTTCAGATATAGGAAATTTCGTTAGAGAATTACATAAATCCTTAGTTTTACCTGAAGCAGAACAATACAATTTAGAATCTGTGGATAGTAAGATTTATCTTAACAATTACACTGAATTCTTAAATTCAATGATTTCAGAGTTACTAGGTCATATGACTCACCAACCTGAAAGTGCATTTTTTAATCTCCCCAAAATTAGCTCGATTTTAATCGATATAAAAGATATCATCGAAAAATTTCGTGTAGAGTTTAAAGAAACAAAAATTGACATCCAACCAGTTCATCAAGATTTGCATATGGAACAAATTTTATATGATAAGGTAGAGAGCAAATATAATTTCTATTTTATAGATTTCGAAGGAGACCCTCAACTCTCCTTAGATGATAAAAAAGGGAAATTTCCAGTTGAAAAAGACTTAGCATCATTCCTAAGGGCTTTAAGTTATATAAAATTTAATAATTTGCTCAAATTTATTGAAAAACACATTGCCCGGAAAGATAAATACGTAGTTCCAGAGGAAATACTTTATAACTTATACTTTAGAAGAGCTGCTAGACCACTTGTAAAAGTACTTGATATTATCAAAAATATTCTAAACATTTGGGAATTAAAACTTATAGGAAAAATATTAAAGAATTTAAACCTTAGTCATGTTTTAATAACTTATTTCTATATCGAAAGAGCACTTCATGAATTAAAGTATGAAATTTTATTCCGACCGAATAAGATAATTGTTCCAGTGTTAGGATTAAAGGAAATTGTAGAAAAAAATTAATTTTTTTCCATTACTCTTTTTTTTTAAGTTTCAACAAATTAGAATAAACCAAATGCATTTAATTGATCAGGGATTAAGGATCTTCTCCAGGCAATTCGGATAATTTTCCAAATTCAAATGCATAGTGTGATGCTGAACGTTCTTCCGCTGGATTGATATCTTTTTTATATTGTGCTCTAAGACTTTTGTTATTCGATAATGTCTCTTCAGTAAATCTTGTATTGTATTTAGATTTAGATTCATGATTGATTAATTTGTAGACAAATGCTTCGACAAATTTTTTTGATCCAAATTTCTTAGAAAACAAAATATATTTATCTTCATCAATGAGTTTTGGGAAGAATCCTAAATTTTCACATAAATCGAGTTTATAATTAAGATTATTAATTTTTCCTTGTAATCTTGCTATATCATTAATAAATCTAGCTGTTTTTATCCCTAGTTCCATTTGATCTACTTCTTCTATATTATCGATAAGTTTTCTAAAGAAACTCCTTTTTACAATAATACAATCTCTGTCATTTAGTGTTTTTATTGAACTTTTCTGCTTGATAATAAATCTTGACATTTCTAAATAATTTCTTATTAGATCAGCTTTAGAAGTTCCTAATTTTTTCTTGAGTTTGTCAATAACACTATTTAACTCTTCATCAATTCTGACAGTTATGACACTTGTCGAATTTTTTTCCTTATTCTTATTATTGGGAGAATTTTTCTTCGTTTCTGAAGATTTTTGAGAAGTTTTTTGACTCATCTACATTATCCTCATATAATATTGGAAGTAACATTTGTAACTCTTTGAATATTATTGTAATATAAGTAACTTTAGTATAATAATGCTTGTGTAATTATACTTAGTACAAAGTTTATATTTACTTAAAGACCAATTTAAATGAATAGATTAATAGATTTCTTAATAATCTTAAGGTTTAAGTTTATTACTAAGAGTGGAATAATAAAATTATTAGAATATTAGAAAATTCCTTGGAAAGATTATTACACATTATAAAAATATTAAAGATATACAGTTTTAAAGATTATGCACTGATTTTCACTATATTTCTAAAAATATGTTCAATTTTGTAACTTCAATTTTGAAGATGTATAAAATAGCAGATTAGAATCCCAAAATAGCAAATTCTCTACTTACTATTAAAATCAATCAAAAATTATTATAAAAATGATCGGTTAAACATCTGTCCATAATATTGGCGATATAATGAATTTCATCAGAATTAATAGCCAATTATAAGGATTCATATAAAAAATTTGCGATTTAAGTCTTAAATACTTAGAGTTTTGGAATTATACTTTCCTTAAGATTATAGTTTTATTAAATGGTTAATTGTACAAAAGGATGTTTAAATAAAGCAAATTAATTTTCTAATTTTTTCTTATAGATTTCCACATCAAATGTAACTTTTGAAATGATTGTATTAAATCTTTTACAAATGAATACTGACAAAATTGCCAAACATTCAAAAATTAGATTGATAAATATTATATTCTTGAAAAAACATAATCCTATTGCAATCGAAAGCAAAATTTTATTAAGGGTTGAATAAAAAGTCATGGAAATTCCTCAAACTGGAATATTGGAAGTTAATTTGGAAAGTAATTCTGAAACTTTATCAATAGAATCAGATGATCAAATTGAAAAGATTGTTAAAGCTCTATCTTCAAAAACACGGCGGAATATTTTGCAACTTATCCAGGAAGAACCAATGGATGTTTCAAATATTGCTTCTAGTTTAAGTATGACAGAAGCTAATATATCAGCTCAGGTTAAAAAGCTAGAAGGGGCGGGGTTAATCTTTTGCTCATATTCATCTGGAGATCACGGAGTTCGTAAAATCAGTAGCATTAGGTTTAATAAATTAATTATTAAATTCTAATAATTCTATTTTTTTAAGATTAAGTTCCTACAAGGAGTAAAATTAAGATTTAATTTCTTCTTTAAATCCGATATCTGACAGATTTATTAATTGGATGAAAAGGTTTTAAGAGAATTTTGAAAGGGTCAAAATTCTATTTTTTTCCTAAAGCAATCATTTTCGATTCGGGTTCTTTTCTCAATTTAATAAGAGACAAAATTCCAAAAATAGGACCTAAAACTAAAAAAGTAAAACCAAAAGTCCAACCTATCAATTCTACAATGATTGGTAAAAGCCAAATTGTAATATTTGAAATAGCAAAACCAATTGCTGTTTGAACTGCTAAAGTTGTTCCAATGTATGCCGGATCTGATAATTCTGAAATCATCGCGGAATATTGTGGTGAATCTGGAACTACAGTAAGCCCCCAAATAACAGCAATAACTAGTGCTAAAACCAGATTTTGCAGGAAGAATCCGATTATTAATGAACAAGCGCCACTAATTGCTGACATTAAAATATTAAACTTTGTTCTTCCAATGTTATCAGCAATTTTACCCCCAATTATATTTCCTAAAGCCCCGCTTATATATATTAAAAAAGTTACTAAAGAGAAAAAAATAATAACATCCATCCCAGGGTTTGTGTTAGAATGAACTGCTTGTAAAAACTTGGGAATCCAAACCCAAAATGCGTATAACTCCCACATATGCCCAAAATAGGCATAATTAGCATACCTAACAGATTTCTTACTAAAAAGTGCTTTAATATTTGAAAATTGAAATTTTGCTCCTTTTACTAAATGAGGTCCTTCTTGAATGAATATATATACTAAGAGGGAGCCAATTAAAGCTAGTACAGATGATAGGCTTAATAATAAACGCCAATTTGGAAGCCCTGTTAAATTGAATATATATGGTAAGCCCGATCCTGAGGTTAATGCGCCTAATAATATTCCTATAGCAAATCCTCGATTTCTTTTGTACCACGATGATATTAACTTCATAGAGGTTGGATAAACTCCTGCTAAGAAGAATCCCGTTATAAATCTAAATAGGACAAATATAGGGAAATTGGGGGAAAAAGCTGCAAGAAGGTTTCCTAAGGCAGCTAGAAAAGCATTGAAACTAAAAAAAAGGGGTGTTTTAAATATATCAGGTAAATTAAAAACTGAATAGATAAGACCACCTAGTACAAATCCAATAATCAAAATAATACTTAATAGGGCAAGGTTTGACTGATTGAGATTCCATAGATTTATTAATTGAGGAGTGATTGCATTAGCAGAAAACCATACAGTGACAGAAAATAATAGAGAAATGGAAATAATTATTAATATTAAGGGTTTAGATTTCTTGGTGAGTTTGATATTCATTTATGATTAAGTTCAATATTTCTTATTCTACTTTTTGTTAGTAATTCTTGAATTTAAACTGATGGCTAATAATTCCGAATTTATATTATTTTAATGATTAGTTTAATATGTTCTAAAATAAATTTTAATGATTATTTCATTTACAATAAAAGGATACCGATCATTAGGAGATGAAAAAAATTACAAAACAATTTAATGATAAAGTTGCTGTTATAACAGGCGCTGCAAGTGGGATTGGGTTTGGAATTGCAAAAAGGGCGATTAAAGAAGGTATGAAAGTGGTTATAGCTGATATTGATCAAGAAGCATTAATCTCGGCAGAATATAATTTAAAAAATCTGGGGAATAATATAATATCTATACCTACGGACGTTTCGAAAGCTGATAGCCTTGAAAAATTAGCTCAAGAGACCATAGATACTTTCGGTAAAGTACAATTATTATGTAATAATGCAGGTGTTTTTCTCAACGGAGTTTTATGGGAACAATCCTTAGCAGAATGGGAATCAGTTATAAATGTAAATCTATGGGGTGTCATCCATGGAATTCGAACATTTGTTCCAATTATGCTAGAACAGGATGAAAACTGCCATATTATTAATGTTGCCTCAACAGCAGGTATAACCTCTTCTGAACATTATGATGGTATTTATAATTTAAGCAAGCACGGGGTAGTAGCAATTTCCGAAGCTTTATCAAATGAATTAACTGCTTTAAATTCAAAAATAAAGGTTTCAGTTCTTTGTCCGAGTCTTGTAAAAACAAACCTAATAAATAGTAGAAAAAAGTTTACTGAAGCAATACAAAATCGAGATATCAAATTTGAAAAATCTTTAGAAAACATAACTCGAGAACATCCAGAAGCAGAACTCGCTCTAAACAGGTGGATGGAGTGGTGGAATCAAGGGATTTCCCCGGATAAAGTTGGTGAGATAGTATTTAAAGCTATCAAAGATAGTGTATTTTATATATTAACAGATACCGGTCCTGTATTGAGAAAAATGGTAGAAAACAGAATGAAAAGAATTCTCAAAGCATTCGATCAAAATAAAAAATATATTTAATAAGTTTTAATCCAATTTTAATCTGCAACCTTTATGACTTCTTTTTTATTTTTCGATAATGGAGGAATTTCTTTTTCTTTTTCAGATTGTTCAGATTTTTTTTCGATAAGTAAAGGTTTTCCTTCCTTTGCTCTTTCCATTATTTCTTTCATCTCATCAGAAATGATACTTTGAGTCATTCCCATATTACGCAACATTTCTAACCCACTTACTATCACTGATTTTATAAATTGAGGAATATTTTTAAACATCCAATTGAATTTACCAAACGGATTAACATATCTTATTAATAGCGTTTTAAGCCACCCTTTACTAAGGTAATAAGCAGAGTATGCCTCTGCTACTAATCTATACATTTCTATGTTAGTTAATTGTTCAGTTCTCATCATAGGATGGAATAGATTATAGTGCTTGAAATTATTGCTCGTAATCATCCCTTTTTCTTTCATTTCGTTGTAAAATTCGGTACCTGGAAAGGCTGTAATAGGTGTCATTTGTACAAACGTCATTTTAAGTGACCTTGCATATTGAATGTTTTGTCTTACCATAGTTTTTGTTTCACCGGGAAAACCTAGAATTACACCTCCAAAGATAGAAATACCACGATCTGTTAACAATGAAACAACTTTTCGCGCTTTTTCAGGAGTTGTATTCCGTTTATTCATCGCATCAAGGCTCTGTTGATGAACCGATTCAATACCAAGAAAAACTTGTCTCATTCCCGCTTTGTGCATTAAATCAATTAACCACTGATTACGATATAATGTATCAACTCGCGATTGGCAAGAAAGATATATCTTGTTCTGAACCCCTGAACGAATAATCGTATCAAGAATTTCTTTGGTTCGCTTTACTTTTATGGTAAAATTATCTTCACAAAAAAAGATAAAATCATTTTTCCAATCAATATCATAAATTTCTTGCATAATTCTTTTTGTTGATTTCGTACGATAAGTAATAGGCCTATCTGAATTCCTCCACATTTTTATTATGCAACAAAATTTACAATTATGAGGACAACCACGTGAGGTTTCCAGTTGTGCCACTCGTGCTCCTAAATAAACATACTTTCTATCATCTAAAAGATCTCGTCGAGGCATAGGGAAGTTATCCAAATTGAGCTCTAATCTTCGTTCTTTATTATGAATTACCTGTCCCTCTTTATTTTTGTATGAAACACCATCAATATTTTTTAATACTTTATGATCTCTATTTCCATCAATGTAACTTATCAATTCTTGAAAAGTGTTTTCACCTTCACCCCGGATTGCATAATCCACAGCAGGGTGTTTTGCTACAGAATCAGGTGCTAGAGTCGGTTGATACCCCCCCATTACTGTGGTGCAACCATGTTCCTTAGCCATTTGAGCAACCTCAAAGGCATGAGAGATTTGAGGTGTCATACTTGTTATAGCGACTATATCTGTCTTATTTAATTGGTTGCGAAATTTCTTTTCTCTATATTTCTGAACTTTAAAGTCAAAAAGTTTAGCGCCATGATCAGGAACCATAGCTGCAATTGAAATAAGGTTTAATGGTGGACCCTTAATAATCGCATCAAGACCTGATTTGAGACGTGAAGGGTTGACATATAATATCTCCAATGTTTATTTCCCCATATTTTTCCGTTATTTTATTTAGGTAGAAAAATTATATAACTTATAGAATAGAAAAAGCGTATGCATATATACTTTGTTATTTCTATATAGTCATATTATTAGGGTAGGGTGCTTGAAACACCCATTAGAAATCTACTAAATTTTAAATCTTAAATATTCATTTCGTTGAATTTGC
>Ga0114923_10000856_pt1 | contig 21889 bp, 40 predicted proteins | sample SumtaG_FD_89578 | JGI IMG/M metagenome (GOLD analysis project Ga0114923, IMG submission 89578) | Deep subsurface microbial communities from Indian Ocean to uncover new lineages of life (NeLLi) - Sumatra_00157 metaG | ecosystem: Environmental > Aquatic > Marine > Oceanic > Sediment | place: near...
GAGCCTGTGCCGTCAATTCGTAGGAGGGCATACCGTTGATTGATAGCTTGATAGTACCAACTCCCGTTTCATCAAACTCCCAGGTAAGCGCAGGCATGAACCAATTATCATATTCGTATTGAAATTTTAGTTCATGCACCGTGCCGTCAATTATCATCCTGCCAACAATATCACCTCTATGGTCTTTTAATAACGCTATTGAATCGTTGCCGTGATTTCGTATGGCTTGCAACCCCACGATCAATTGATTCCTCTGGTTGGCCCAGAAATTACCCTCTGCCAATTTAACGAACGTCAACAGCGTCCCATTTCTACCTACCATGTGCTTATTCAATAACAGCTTATCAATTTTGTCCATTTCCATACCTTTCCTTGACGGTCAATAGAATATCAATCACCACTTCACTTCATAACCACAAGGCGCGGTGCTAACGAATACGTAGGCGTTCTGTAATGACCGCGCCGTGTCCTCATACATCAGTCAGTTAGGAACTTTCCTAAAAGTATAATGGCAAAGGACTGAACAAAATCAATTTCTGTCCAACCTGTTATTCCCGGTATTGTCGAATTCCAAAGCAGCATGAACATAACGATGGCTATTGGAAGCAACACTACCAATCCAGCTATTAATACAATCCAGTGTAACGAACTAATCCATTCTTTCATTTGATTCTCCTCTATCGTTATCGAATAACCAACCCCGGCGGCATGACGCTTTCCCACAGCACGCCGCCCGGTGATGGTTGGTGGGTTAATCTTGCTGCGCTTCCGGCTCAATCATCTTACATCTGACGGCAACCAGCAACGCCCCGTTCGTAAGTATTATCCCAACGATGGCCAATAAAAATCCACTGATATACCAGCCCGACATAACCACTGCCCCAGAAACAACCAGTGATATTTGCCCTAATCCATTGCAAGTTATGAGAATATTTCTAACGTCCATAACGATTCTCCTTATTTCCCAGACGAAATATCAACAACCGGTGTCAATTCGCCCTCGCCGAACATGAAGAACATATCCGTTCCTGTCGGCACGTAGGCAAAATCTATCTCGCTGATGGCAAGCGCCTGCGCTTGGGTAATTAGATACTCTGCATATTCCGGGCTTGTAATCATCAGATGGGCCAGCGCCGTCTCTTCTGCTAGTTCAGCATCAGCAGCAAGCCGCGATTCAATTAACCATAGCTCGGCAAGCGTTACGGCATATTCGGCATTAGATATATCATTGTCAGCCTGTGCCGTGATTACCGCCTGCTCTGCTTCTAACCGTTGTCGTTCCAAGTCGGCGGTTAATGCCTGTTGCCGTTCGGTCTCCTGCACAATACCTTGCTGCACACGAATCTCACCCTGTGCCTGTGCCAAGTCGGTCTCAGCTTGCGCCTCTGCTAATTCGGCATTTGCTTCTGCTAACAAGCGTTCATTTCTTGCCGCCGTAATCTGGTCAAGTTGCGCTTGCACTTCGGGGCTGATGATAATATTAGGCACAATCACATTGTTAATGGTCAAATGATACGGCTCAGCATATGTTCGGATTTCATCCTGAATACAGATACGAAGATCATTACGAGTTGCACCGATTGCAGCCTCTTCAAATGTTCTATCACCAACGCAAACCTTCATAGCTTGCTGGGATAATGAAGACACTCTCGCAATCAACATATCATCACTCGTATATAGCGCCTGATATTGTCGCCAACCTGTTTCTGTCAATAAATTATCGTGAGCCAATCCTGGCCTTGTCACTGTGCCAGAGACTACTAAGCCGATGCGCTGCTGGTCGGCTGTAAGCACTTCGGCATCTGTCGCTGAAAATTCTATAGATGAGACATTGACAGTCTTCATATCTGCGAACCGTTGCAGATTTTGATAAACGCCTGGAGGAACGACACGGGTAAACTCCCCGCGTATCAACTCAACCCCGACCTCATCAGATGCAACGCGCTTATTTATATATCCGAAAAATGGAGTGTTAATATAGATTACACTCGATATGACCACAAATATTGCAAACACTACGAATGTTGCAATAATCTTTTGTCCTCTGCTTACATTGTTCATTTCGTTCATCATACTACTCCTTCGCACTAATCGTAACCCGCCACGAATGCGACGGGTTTGCTGCTATCGCTGCTCTATCTCGAACGGGAATACCGGGATAGGCAAGCGCCCCTCATACACGACAAATATCCAGACCTCAACAGATTCGCTCACTTGGAAGCCACGGAAATCCTCATAATAATCGAAGTCATGAGTATCATAGTTATATGAAAATGTTCCGTTTCTCTTGTAACGATATCCAATATACATTGCTTTGCATTCTGTCACTGGTTCGCGCTCCCATTTCCAATTATTCTGCCATGAAACGGCGGGCGGCGGCGATTCATCACCGTGATATACCCAATTACCACGTTGCGGCATGTAGTTATCAATACTATCTGAAGACCACTTTATGCCATTCCAACCGCGTGTTTTATGTGCATACTCCGTTATCGTATGCCATGAACCTAATTCTGGGCGCTTCATTCGGTCTATCCTCTCTGCTTAACTTCAATCCACTCATCCTCGGTGCCAAATATTAAAACTTCTGACACCCGACGAATTCCCTTGTATTCTCCGATGACACATACAATGTTATGCCCCACTTCTGGGCGCGGCGTGCTCCATGATGCAATATCATAGCCAGCCTTTTTAATGGCATTACGATGTTCACCATATAGCTTAACCCTTGCCTCTTCGCCGTCTACCATTCCATAGGCATCAAATTTGAACTGTCCATCACGATCCACTCTGACTATAGAAATGATCTCATTATCCAGGCTGACCCGCCCCCCGTTGCTGGGGGTGTCTAAAAAGGGATATCGTCTCTAGAGTCGGACGGTGTATCGTTAGGTCTATCTTGCATAATTTGGTATTCGTTAGTAGCTTCATGTGGCGCTAAATCACCATATTCAGCACGAATATTCATATCTTGCTCATCCAGATCAACGACACCAACCACCTTGAGATATTCACTACCTTTCTCCGGTGTAACTTCGATATATTCAAGCTCAACCGGGAATGCCAGCTTAGTAAATGGGGTTGTCTTTTTCGCCCCATCATATTGCGCTAACTTCAAATCATCATAGATGTCATCACCGAGCAAGCCTTTAAGGGTAGTGCTACGCCCATAGGCGTTGAGAATAACCAGATCAGGATTACCCGCGTTTTTTACCGGGTCACAATTGGCAAACTTGATGCATTTTTTGCTGGCAACCTCATAGGCTTTGTGAGTACATTTGACCTTGTAGACTGCCGGACGGTCTCCGTTGGCTTCTGGCGGCTCGTCAAGGCTACCATCGTATTCCGAAGCGGGTCAGGCGGCCCTTGCTCTGTGTCGATTTCCAACTCAGCATCCCAAACGGTATTGATATGTTCAACGGCATCATCCTGCGATTCGTATTTACCCCATTGCGAATAATTAGCCCATTTGTCAACTTCGGCAAAGCCCATGATCTCATTGTCGGTCAAACCCTTTTCCCGATAGCCAACAAAGATTTCCTTGACGGTATTGATGTTCGCCCATAGCGGAACTGGTTGCTCACCATCGGTCAACCATGCGTGAATTGTCTCAGTTACATGACCAACGTCGGTAAACTCATTGCCCTGCTCATTAAGCGGGGAACAGCGCGATTTGGATACCATCATTTTGTGTTGTTGATCGAGCATGAAGGCAATATCAAATTCATATTCCATGTCGCTGGACTGCACCGGGGCAAGCCCAATTTTCTGCGGGCTGACTTTGCCCTGTTCGTTCTTGCTCATGTCCCATTCTGTTTTGGAACGCATCGTACAAATCAAATGCACGGGCGTTTGCACTATGGCATCAGATAATGATTGCTGTGCGGGGCGGCCCTTAATCCAACCAGACATTTTATTCTTGCCCATCTGTGACCGATCAACAATCGCCAACACCCCGCCACTACCATTCCAGGCGTGTGATAGGCTATCAATAATCAACACGGTATAACCATGCTCACCAGCCATGTTTATCAATTCGATGTAGCGTTGTGGATTAAAATCACCCGCCAAATCAATAACGTCGAAATCGAAATCAGAGGCATAACGCTTTGCTGATTGCCCCTCAGTATCCAACAGTGCGATACGTCCACCTTCCAGCGCTACTAGTTTGGTCGCCATCATTAACGCTGTCCATGTTTTACCAGAGCCGGACGGCCCGGTAATCGACAAGCGCCCCTTGACCTGTTCCTTGACTGCTTTTACAAAAGGATTGCTATTCATCATTCCACCTCTTCGCTTTCGTTCTCATCGTCAAATTCGGTGCTATGGTAATACTCGCCATAGCGTACAATTTCGGCACGGTCTATCATCCAGGTTGTGCCAACCTTACGCGCTGTCTTGAACTCTCCGCTATCACAGCAGCGCCAGATTATCATGCGGTGCTTTACGTTGGCAATTTCTACCGCCTCAGTGATTGACACCCAGTTTTGTTTTGCCATGTTGTCTCCTTTGCTTGTTAGCATGCCCGGCTATGCGTTAGTGGCACTTGCCCCGGTAAAAAAGTGTGAGTAAATTCGCGCCAATAGTATCGGTTGCCATCAACACAAAGCCCGTGACATTGCCAAGCAATACTTACCATCCCAAATGAAACCGATGTGATTGTGGGCTTACGGTTGATCGTTTTCATTGCACGAATTTTACCGCCAACTATCTTCTCTACTGTCTCCATTGTCACATCCTTTTAGCTATAGTTCATCTGTTACAATTATAACATGCGCTATGTTACAATGTCAACACTCAATATTCTTATTTACTTTCCTTCTTTCCATCGCTGCCTTTTGCGTTTTGCATGGTCGCCAACATATTTGCCATGTTTATAGGCAGGATTATTCTTGCCTTCTATCTCAGGCTTCTTCTTGCCTCTCATATGTAAACTCATATGCTCACTCTGCGTCATCAGTTGTAAATTTTCAATGACATCATTATCTCGGCTTCCGTCGATATGGGGGATGACTTCGCCGGGCTGTAAATATCTACCGTTGGCCGCCTCCCAGACCAGATGTGATCGTTTGATATAATTGCCGCTGCGCACTCTTGGGTGTTCCGGCTTGTGGATGTAAATATAACCTCTCTTTTGTATTTGTCCGCCTTTCCGCAAGTTACTTCCACCTTTTTGGGCACACGAATAACACCTAGTTTCTTCAACTGAATGTTGAAACTGTGCCGAACGGCACTCACATCCACAACCTACACAATTACGAACTTCTCTTTTTCGCTTCCTCATGTTACAATCCCCTTAGCTAACTAATGTCGGTTTATTCTGACAGACAACCCGGTTTATGTGACCGGGTTTTTGCTTTTCATATACCACTATTATACCATTTATGTGATACAATTGACATGCGCAATTCTGCGCAAAAACTTGGAACACTTTCCGTATTTAGCAAAACGCGCTTTCAAATGTTGGCGCGTTCTGTTTTGTCCTCTTCTTGCTCACTAAACATCATGCCCTCATTTTCGTTCTCAACACCGTAGCCGTCCGGCTCAACCTCATAACCGCAACGCTCCTTCAAGAACGCCCTGTAAGCATGACAGCCGCACAGCATACCATATTTCGTGCGCCGTACATCACCTTTACATTCGACTTCGTAGCCTTCATGTTTGCAGGCGCTCATCGTCCGTCTCCGTGTCAACGATATAAGCGTACCATGTCCATTCCAAATCGTCGGGCTTTTCAATTAAACGCAACGCATCGATAATCGCCTCTAAATCGCCCAACATCATTGCGCTATCCCAATCGCCCCAAAACTCGCCGTCCTTCACTGTGAGAACTTCGCCGAGTAACTCATCCTTTAGCCGCTCAACTATATCGCAACCCTGCATTATCTCGTAAAAATCTCGCAGCAACGCAAGCTCATCGAAACCGTACTTGTTTTCCTTCGGTCTCGCTTTTGGTTTATCCATCGTCTTCACTCTCCTTTGCTTCCAGGTGCTGCGCTTTGAGTTTGTGATAATTACGATAAGCCACCATAAACCCACGCAATCGCTCATGTGAGTATATTGACCTCTCCCCCTGTTTTGGTTCATACATATCCTTGCGCTCTTCCAACAACGCCTCAAACGCCACGTTGAAAGCTATCATCTGCCCGATCTCCTCTTCCAACTCAGCGATACGGGTGTTCTGCTCGGATGATAATTTGCGTTCATCGTTCAGTTTTTTGGTCAACTCTTCCACACAGTCTTGATATTCGTTTTCCGGTATTGTATTCGTCACCATTGTAAATCTCCAATCTTTGTCGATACCTTGTTGAAACTTACATCAATCGTGCCAGTGCGTCCGGTCACTTTGTTTTTGCAGACTATCAATTCCATCGTATCCGAGGAAAAGTTCTCACGGTAGGGCATAATCATTATATCGGCATCTTCCTCGAAAGCACCACTACCCTTGACATCAGCCATGCCAGGTCTACGCCCCTCCGCGCCCCTGTTCAATTGTGCTCCGACCAATATCGGCAAGTTCAATAATTTCTCTCCGGCCAATTTAGTTATCTTACCTGATATATACGCTAACTGGTCAGCACGATTCACGGGTGACTTGGGATGCGATAGGTCTATCCCGATGCGCTGGGCGTAGTCGATGCAGATCATATCAAGACCGTAGCGATATTTCATATTACGTGCCTTAACCAGTAGTTCCGGGAGCGTCATTCCTTTTTTGCTTTCTATATAAATGGGGTATTTCTCAACCTTGCCTACAGCTTCAAAATAACGGTTGTATTCCTCAGCATCGCAGCGCCCCATCAATATTTCATGTGAACTGACATTACCAGCGATTCCGATCAAGCGCCCGGTAACATCCTGCTCATTGCCATCAGCGGTGTTGAAGATACCAACCCTGATACCCAGGCTGGCGGCATAAAGGGCGATGGTCATTAATAACGCTGTCTTGCCATGATGAGGTCGCCCGGCAACAAGGATGACACGCCGCTTATGGAAACCGTCAATCATCAACTCAAGTTTGGTTATGCCGGACGGTATACCGCCAGCTAGAGGGTTTTGCCGCCGTTCCTCAGCAATGTCCAGGTGAGCACGTAGACCATCACCTATCGTTGTGAATGTGCGGTTCTTATCATTCAACTTGTCCAGATGGCCATAGGCGCGGTTGACCGACTCGTTAATTTCAACCTCATAATCCAGGGCCGCAGATTCCAATTCGTTGGAGGCTACGAGCATACAACGGCGGCGGTGAGCTTCGTTTATGATGCTGACATAGGCTTTGTAATTGCGATACGAATCAAAATTAATCCTAATTATCTCGGTCAGGTAAGCCGGGCCACCGATGAAATGCAGGGCGCTTTCCATTGTGGTATTTTCGGTTTCAAGCAACCTCCTCGGCAATGTCACCATGTCTATAGACACACCGTCATTGGATAATTCATTCATACCCTGCCAGATGATTTGATGCTTAAGATAAAACCATGCGTCATCGTCAAGCGTGGTAGCCACCTCATGGAATATGTGAGGGTTGTAAAGCAGGGCGGCAATCAAGGCCTGTTCCGCCTCTTCGCTCTCCGGTATACCCAATGACTTCATTCCACCAAACGGACGCTGGAAGGGGATAATATTGCTTTTAGGTTTTGCTTGTCGGACTATTGTCATCAGTTTTAATCCTTCCTATTTTTTGTTCGCCTGTATGGTGGTCTCAATTTCCCAGTATTAAAAAACCATCTCCGCTTCATTGCCTCGTTCTGATGGCTTTTTATAAATGGAAGTTTATCGCTCGGCAACATCATTGCTGTTTGCACTCTCAATCTAACCTCGTCTAAAAATTGCGTAATTGCGTCGGTTATTTTGAGCGGTGGCAAATCAAGGATTAACCACAGCTTCCATTGTGTCCTGCGCATACCGGGCATATCGTGATTCGGATAAGTCTTGAACGGTGTTTGACATTTGCATAATGATTGTTCTTTGTTGCAGTGGACGCATATATACATTGCTTCAGTCCTCATAATTTTCATCATCAAATTGCGACATGCTCATCTTCTCTGCTAGTTCTGCCGTAGCCCGTCTGCAATCTTCCGCCGTTACTTCTTTGCCGTTTACGGGAGGGGGTGCCACCTCTTCCACTTTCACCGGGGCAGCCTGGGGCAATTCGTCGGGGATTCTGTCGCCCATCTCCGAACGCCAGCGTGTGTACCATTTAGTGAGTATCTCGTAGTTGAGCGTTTTGCTGTCAAATTCTTTTCTGCACCATTCATAGAAGCGCCCGATCATAAACGGCTTCGCACCCCGGTCAAGCAAGTTATTAGCTACCTTGCCGATCCGTGAGAAGTCGCTTTTGTCGGCGTGTTCGTCATTGACCTTGAATGCGTCCTTAATGGCTTGTGTCATTTCCTGATAAAACGGGTGTACCTCTTTTTTGGGCTTGCGTGTTTTACGCGGCTTTTTCGCTTTCGTTTTCTTACCCAACGTCCCCGCTTTGATAGCCTTATCCGCAGCAACAATCATTCCGCCCAACGCCTCCATTGTCTCCGGCGCAATGTCGTCATCGGCTGTAATGGTGACGATAGGTTGCGAGTCACAACTTTCCTGCCACGCTTCCAACGCGGCGCGGCCTGCTGGGGTGGCTTCTGCCCAATCAGAATCCCAATCCTCATTATGGAATGTGCCAAAGGTGATATATCGAAACTCATTCAATGATAGTAAATTAGCTCTGCTTTTGATTTGCGCTATTGTTCCGGGATACCTGCATATCAATTCCAACACCGCCGCCTGCTCATCCGTGAGCGCGGGCGGTGTGTTCTTGCTGTCGAGTTTTTCATTCCAACAGCCGGGGCAAAGTGGCTTCATTGCTATATAGCCATTAAGGCAATAAAACTCCGCTATCTTAGCTCCGGGCATTCGACGGATAACACCCTCGCAACCACAGCATATTATTTCACCGTGTTCGGGCTTCCACTCCGTCCGCACCCAATCATCTGGGTTTTCACTATGGTCACCGCCATCACCAGCCACAGCGCCGTCACTGCTTTTGGTGGCGGCTTGCGGCTTGCCCGCAAAGTCTTTTTCTTTTTCTAAGTTCTTATACTTCTTATTACGGGTAATATCTGACCCCTTCAACGGGTCATTATTTACCCCTTCAAGGGGTAATATCTGACCCGTATAGGGGCGGGCCTTGCAAAACTGGATATTCTCTTCCCAAATATCAGGGATTGTGGTCAGTGCGGAGTATCCTTTTTGCCCCTTTTTGTTGGCTTTTCCGGGGCGGAAGGTGATAAACTTTTTGTCAATTAGCCCCTTGCGTGCTTTGTGGAAACGTTGCTTGCTCATCTCGCACGCCCTATAGATTGTACGCTCCGCTTGCGTGCATTTATCCCAGGGGCTTAATCCGCAAACCTCGATGTAATGGCAGTAGAGCCGATGCTCATAGACATCAAGTTTAGCGCCTGCCATATGTGGGACTATGCCAAAATACGAACGCCCATTTTTGCTGGAATCGAGTATTAATGATTCGGTCATGATCTATGTTCCTCATTTACTATGTAGTATTCACCGTGTCTATGAATTTTTCCGTTTTTTATCATAGCATTTAACACCCGCTCCGCAGCAGCTTCATAAAACACCATTCCGCCTTGACTGTCCATCATGAACATAATATGTCGAATTGTTACTTTCCAATCGGTCATACTATTCATGTAGGATAATACGGTTTTTTGGTTGCATCTCATAGGTCGTTTTGTCGAAACACTCAGCCCTTTTATTGTCATATAGCTCATGATTGCAGTCCTTTTCTTTTTTGAGTTCCGGTATGCTACGTTTGCTATCAATCTCAGTAATGACATTTACCCGTTGATTGTCATCATAATAGCTGCGTTCCGTTATTACATCTTGTGGGAAAGTTGGATACGTGGACACTGTTATTTTACCCTTGCGACCAGCTATATAAATTTTCCCCAGATATGTCTCTATGGCGTAGTCGAATTCAAAGTCTTCTGGCTTTATCAGCATCTCACTCACTCTCCATTCTCGCTACCAAACAAAAAACCTACTCAGTCGGCGGGGCGGTGGTTAGTAGCCCCAACGTTTTCGATATTGGCTACTAAACAATTGTTTCGACTTCCGTTCTTGATGTCTCTTTTCAAATTCCATAAAAGTGTTTGCACACTACCTACACTGCCAAGACATTCCAATCCCCTGGATGTGCATTGGAAACAATTCTTTCTCTTTTGCACAACCATCACATATCTTCGGTTTTGATAAATTTTGGCTCATACTACTTTCCTTTCCTAGATAGGTAATAAAATAACCCATCCACTCGGCGGGGCGTTGGCGCTAAGGTGTAATGTCAATGCGAATAATAGTGCCCGCCCAATACGCTTTTATTCGCGTTCCATCAGTTAGAACCTTTTCAACACGATCCATTGTTTTATTCACCAGCAACGGATAGATAGTCTCGAAAAATCCTGATAGGGTCATGATTGCCCCTCGCTTATTTCCAGTATGAAATCGTCATCTATTGGAAGGAATGCCGATAGCTCTTCTGCGAGGAATTCTTGATGTTTTCTCAGCCTTTCCTCTTGATGTTTGCACCGGGTCTGTTCTTGTATTCTCATTTTTTGGGAGTGGATTAATACTAATTCTTGTACCCAGTGCCCAGGACGATATCTGGTAATGCTTGGTTTATCATACGTGTGTGTTTCGACTGTGAAAACTGCAATAGGGTTTTTCCGCACTGTCCCAAATGGTTTCGGGGATAAAAATACGGAAGCGTGATATGAAGTATTTCCCTTCTTCGTCTTTCTATGTATGCTCAGTGAGTTGCCTAGATGCAACTCACCTTCAGACGATAAATCGTCTACCATGTCGGTAATTGTATTACTAGAAACTTCGTTCTTCATGGTGTTTTACTCCTATGTTAGATAACAGAAAATCCACTTTGTGCACGGCATCAGCTTTACACATAGGTGGCTAAACCTACATGCTACCGTCCACAAAATGGACTTGTGTCATGTGCTGTGCTGTCAGCTTTACGTTTAGCGCAAGCAGCCTACTTGCAACGTGTTTATTTTCTACCCCAATACTAAACCATAACGCCTGAAAACACAAGGGGCAAATGTTAGTTTAGGCGGTCATCCTTATCGAAATACTCATACACTTCAGGTTTAAACATCTGCGCCATTAACGTCATGGCCGCCGGGGTTATCCCGATAGTCACGGTATTGGCACTTCGCCGCGTGTCCTCATATTCTTTCGATGCCATGTCTTTTAAGCATAGCGTACAAAGTCCATCCCCACAATAGGGGCATTCCCCGCGCTGCTGCTCGTCGCTCATGATTGCATCCTTTGTTCATACTCTAAGATTCCCCGTGCAAACTCTTCCTTGTCGATGATTGTTATCATCTGCATCGTATGTCCGTCCATATGGAGCGGGTCATCTAATCGCACATGGTCATTATCTAAGATGGCCTGGAAAATAATATCCTTCGCTTTGCGTCGCCCAATCTGCCGGGTTTCTCCACTTTCGGTTTTTAATGCACACATCGCTGCATCAAATTTCGGAACACCTACTCTGTATTTAATTTGCATCTCTTCCACTCTCCATTCTCACAGCAGCGCAGAAATTAGTGCCGCTATTTGGTTATTCTCTTTCGTTCAACATTGATAAAATAGCCCCGGCGATAGTTTCCTCATCGTCACCATAAGTATTGTCTGGGGCAGCTTGTATGTCCCTAATTTGTTCATCAATCCAATCAAGCGATTCACGCGCCACTTGCCCCATTTTCCCTGATTTAATAAAATCGATGCCATCTGCAAACCCACCGCCTGGGGGAATGGCTTTACGAGCCATCACACGCGCCAGAAACTTTTTCATATTTGGGCCTAGTATTCGTTTATCGCTCATCCGATTTGATACCTCAGTATGTCTATTAACTCTGCAATTTGTTGGTTGCTCAGATGCTTCATGATGTCCTTGGCCGCCCGTTCCATGTCGATGCTACTGATGGTGATGGTTGTCGCTGGTGTGTAGGGGCGGTCTGTGTACGTTCCTGCTTTGCGGGCTATTTCAATTTGCCCCGCCTTATAGAAATATGCAACCGTGATTTCCTGATGTGTAATGTGTTCCTTTTCACGGACACCCAAAATCAAATCCTCGAAAAGTTTCTCCGGTAGTGCTGCCAGCTTGCGACATATGTCGGCGATCCTGGTATTGATACCATAATCAGCTAACCGCACGGGAATACTTTTAGCACTTTTGTTGTGATACTGGTTACTACCATCGCCGCCGCGCTTGAATAAGTCGGGGAAGCGCAAACCAGCATTACGATATATGACGAGTTGAGCCTCCGCAATATCGTTTTTCAATTCGACATTAGACCTCATTTTATCTGTCATAAAACGCAACACCTGCAACTCGTCTAATTTCCTCATATGAAAATCAAGTGGCTGCGCGTCAAGTATTGCCTGGGTGATGACCGGTATTCTTGCGAGTGGGTTTTCATTCATTCGCTTCCTCTTTGCTAGATGGCTTACCCATTATTGAATCTGCGAAATCTATAGCGTTGTTCCAGACACTATCCAGTTCTTTGGCTATAGCTTGCCCCTTGTGTTTGGCTGCTTTACGGTCACAGCACGCAAACCATACGCCTCTACGGCGCTTGATGTGAAATTCACACTTACGACACAACCTTGCTGGTATCCAATATTTATTATTGTATTTAGCGTAATTGTCTTCCCATTTTGGCAACGGGCACAGAAGGCATTGATGACTTACCATCTCCATCGGGCGGTCTAACTCATCTAGCCTGTCACTAAACATAACCCCGTTTTCTGCAAGAGGATTATTAACCGGCTTGCCCTCTTGGTTTCCATGCAATCGCCAAAATCCATAGAAATAATGGATACGCCCATACGCCTTTTCTTTTGACATTTTCGCTATGGTTTTCCATATGTTACTCATTGTATTCCCTTCCTTGCACATCTGTGCTATACTACCTCTGAGTGAGGTAGATACAAAACGTTTCATCATTCTCCTTGAAAAGTGCGCCGATCATATGGCGCACTTTTCGTTTGTGTTGTCATCACTGAATTATATCATGTTTTTATTTGTTTTCCACACTTCAATAGCGGCATCAATAGTTGCATCGGCATCAGTGTATCTCCAAGCAGAATGAAGCTGCCCCCATTCAAACATAAACCGCCCAAATTCAACATCTACCTCGTCGCTCCGTACCTGATACGTCTTGCTTTCCGTACTACTAAGCACGTCGTTGTTTTTGACCAGCGCCTCGGCAACCGCGTACGCCCGTTCGTAGTCAGCGATGGTTTTCTTCAGTTGCTTGTTCTCTTCCAGAATTTCGTTGTAACTCCGTGTCTCTTGGTTATCGTTGGTCATGCGTTTTTCTCCATTCTCGCTCTAAGCGATTTTACCTACATCAATGGTAAATGAATTATGTATCGTGCCCCAAATCGTCGCATTCGGGCGCTGGGGCTTGCTGGGATTGGTTTTGGTATTGTAGCTCTTCGAGGTAACTCATGTCTTCTATGGATATTCCGTGAGATAATATATAATTTATTATGTCGTTAAGCCTGTCCTGTCTTAATTTTACCCACCCGACTCTATACTGGTAAATCATAGAGATATCACAATATAACATATCCGCAATTCCCTGCTGCTTTATCTTATTATCTTTTGCGATTGTTAATACTTTTGTGATAGTATTTAATGGCATCACTTTCCCGGTGTAAACTGGCTTATAATTGTTCTGATAATGCCAACGAATGCCACACTTTGTACTACAAAAGCGGCGCTGGTTACCAGACAATGGATGTCCATCCCCGCACTGCTCGCATTGTTTCGTTTCTTGTTCACTCATAATATTACTCCCTATCGCTTGCTCAACCGTTTAGCGGGTCGCCTTGCTGTATAACCATTAATACGCAGGCGGCGTTTTAGATACGTCTTGTTGCTCGTCCACTCTGTTGCTATCGGCACACCTTGCATCAGATAACAGACATTGCACATGACGCGGTACTCTTTTTTCTTGTCATCAACTGCGCTCGGTATCATGAAAGACAGCGTTGTTTTCGGCTTGTCGCAGCCGGGGCAGGTTTTCGGTTTATGGTAGATCATCGCGCCGCTCCCTCACTATCTGCTCTGAGAAGTCATGCCAAGTCAGGCGGTTGTTATGGTTGTAACCAGGAGGGTGATCTTCGTAGCTATCAGACTCATGGAAGGCATTGCACTGTTCCGGTGTGCAATCTTCCAGGAATAGGAATTGGCCGCAGCCGGAACATCTCGTGCTGTTGTCCAATGATCTCAGGTGCTTGACTAGCTCTTTGTCGGTCATGATTGCTCCTCTTGGTTCTTTGGATTCATAGGCGATTCATCTAACGCTTTTCGTACCACAGCTTGAATCCGTTTATCTAAAGCCTCAAGGTTGTAGCCATTATCAATAAGATATTGGGCTGTCTCTTCTGGTGTTTCATTGAGGCATTGCTGTTTGATTTTCATTAATTTCCGGTTGAACTCTCCCCATACTGCACAGACAAGGCTTTCAGGGTCGCCACTAGAAGGGCAAAATAGCTGCACAAAAATCCCCTGAAGTTCACAGTCATTGCATAATTCATCATTCATAGTCACATCCTCGGATTATTCGCTTCAGATGCCGCACCTGGGCACAGCCATATCAGCTTGCCACATGACCAACCGCTTTGCAGGCTACGTGTGCTACCACAGCAACTACAACGCGGTTGCGGCTTGCGACGGCGTGGCGCTGTCTTCAGGCGCTTGTTGTGGCGGATGCCTGCCACTATCCGGCGCATCATTGGCAGCCGGTTATTTTTGTGTTGTCCTCGTTTTTTACCCATTTTGTTGCTCCTTATATTTATCAAGAGTTTCTCGCCCAAATTCGGTAATCACGTCCCAATACTTGTCAGTATCGTAATCTGGATTCTCTTGGGTCAGTCCCATTTCCATGAGCGTACAACCACTCTTGATTGATCTCGGTTCTTTGCTTTTAACCGCTATCAATCCCAACACATGAACCAATTCTTTATCTAATTTCATTATCGTCCGTTCTCCTTATCGCTTATTGTGCTTCTGAAATTCTGCCCGGCGCTCACGCCCGTGCTCTTCGGTTCTGCTACGGTTAACTTCGTCGTCTTCACGCTGTTGGTCGCCATCGGAAAAACGGCGCTCATACAATGTGTCTGGAAGCGGCTTGGCTTCTGCGTTGCGCCAAATGATACAGCCTTCATAGCTACCGGTCTGATGTTGTGTATTCACAGCATCCACAAGTTGCATATAGTGCACGGTTGGGAAATCGCCTAAGCGGTGTTTCATGTCTAGCATCGCCATCCGTTGCTGATATTCAAAGCCGCCAAATGTCGCGGCATTTAATAATGATGTCACTTTGTTGCGTGTCGCTTCGTTCATCGCTTCGTTCTCCATATACAGCCGCGCCTCCAATGGACGCGGCTTGGTGTTGGCGTGTGGTAATTTTCAGCAATAACGCCGATAATTTGCAATGGACTCTTGCCATTGGATATCGCATCGTTTAGCTGTAGCATTGTGTCCTACCCAGTTCGCATACAGCTTGGCAACCTCATTGCCTGTTATTAAATGAGGATAGCCTTCCCTCAGTCGTGCCGCATCATTATATTTGTCCCACGCAATTTTAGCATCAGCAGTTGCCTGTAATGCGTTTTCATATGCGTTTTGTCGTAATTCTGCCAATTCATCACTGTTAATTTCCATTTGTTTCGTCATGATATTCCCTACTCCTCTAAACTATCGAAATACTGCTGAATTTGTGCTGCAATTTTCTTTGCTTTACGCTTGCTGAATTGATGGTTTAGCCACACATCAGGCAATGATGCTACCCTTACGATTGTTGCACCCGCCTGACCCATGACAAAGAGGAACGATATTGTTAGCCACTGTCCCTGGGTTATCATCGCCCTTGTAACTGAGTGGTATCCAATGATCTATCGCCGCTCTGTATTCTCCAAACATATCATTTAGTTGCCGGTTGCACACTGCACAGCAGCCACAAAAGTAATTTAAGGCGTGTTGCCATTCTTCGGTTGTGAATGTATTTGGCATCAGGCGCTTTCGAGCGTTGCGATTATTCACATATATGCGCCGATGTTCTAATTGCCCTGGCGTTAATTTGCGCTTGGGCAATTCGCGGCGGCGGCGGTTTCTGCGTGCTTTACGCTCTTTGTCTTGCTTATAAATGAGATTGTATTGTTTTCTCCTTGCCCTGACTTCGGGTCTTTTATTGTATTCTCGTTTTTGTGCCAATCTATACGGGCTGCGTTCCCGACTCCTACCACGCTCTTTAACCTCCGGGCGCTGTCGATAAAGACGGCTTAATTCACTAACACAAATCCTGCATCTAGTTTCTATGCGGTAAAACTCATCAGGCGCTTTGTCAGCATGACACCTTGTACATTGTTTTGTTTCGCTATCCATATTATAATCACCTATAGATAACTCAGAACAAACGAAAGTTTGTTCATGCGAACCCGGTGAATAGACCGGGTTTTTGTTTATCAATACGTGATTATTATACATGCATATCCTCTCAAATCCTAGCCCGTTTTGTGGCGCGGCGGGCTTAGCGCTTACTATTGTAACCCTGCAAAAGCTGCTCCACTGTCAATGATTGCCCATTATGGAAGGCTGTGTTTTTATCACAACATGAGGCAATAATATAACCATTTGCATCCACGTCAAACATATGAAAACCAATGTGTGAGTAAACCTTGATAGATCCTTCCCCAAGATAACAATTCTCACCTGCGAAATAAATTACTTTATCAACCCCGCATATCTTTGCTATCGTCTTGCCAAGTTCTTTTGTAGTCATGGCCACTCCTATCTTGTGGTTAGCCTGCATAGCTTTGCATGTTGGGGCTATGCCGTGAACATGTACCCATAAGCTGTTGACTGCATAATTAATGTACCGTTGTCATTGAGCCTTGCCAATGTCTTTTTGTTTGACGCGTCAATGATTATTTGCGCTGGCACCGGAAAGCCATTGTCAGTTGACTTTTTAACCATAGCTATAATTTCTTCTTCTGTCATTTTTTGCATTTTTGTGTTTACTTTTCTTGTTGCCATGTCGTTCTCGTCTCCGTTCGTTGGTCAAACTGTATTGTTTAACTGTATATAGCATAACACAGAAACACCCTATAAAGTAAAAAGGAATAATTAAGGTTTTCAACACCATTAATTTTCCTTAACTATTCGCTTGCGTCTATAATTGCTATTGATCTTGTCGCACAAAGCGTCAAGGCTTTCGACAGTATAGGTGTTCTGTTTGTCATTATCACCGGGCGGAACACGCTCTATCCAACCATAACGCCGCCAACGGTTGAACTGTGTTATGTGTGGAAGTCTGCCGCGCCCGGTATGGTCACGGATATATTTAAGCGCCTCGTTGGTTGTCAGTGTTTCCATGCTCACTCCCTTACTATAAGTGTATGTATACTAACACAGCGATAAGAAAATGTAAAGCACCAATTATGCCCGCCCTCTTCCACTTCCACCAAACACATCGCCCACACAGATAGCCATTGCAAGCGCTGTGTGCCGATTCTAGCGAATTACAGGGGTTTTAGGTGTAAGTGGGTATGTGCTGTTGGTTGCGGCGGGGCAGTCGCCTACAAACACAAAAACCGGACACGTCTATTGCAAGCGTGCCCGGTCTTGTGATTAGCTGTCACGTCAACAGCGTGGGGTTGCTGCTGATGCGACAAGTGCGTTTTGTGTACGTGGTTATTATAGCATAGGTTTCGTTTCGCGTCTAACTAAGCTCTAGGAAGATGTGAAGCTCGCCATCAGCTCTCCCCATATTATCTAACCACCAATTGCTATCAAACTCTTGTAATGTCTCGAAAGCCTCTTTAGGCTCAAGGCCTGCGGTTATCGTCAATAATAACGATTGCTCGCCATTTTCCGGGTCTGTATCAATGGACAAGTTCGTGTCAGCGTTAGGGAAATATACAGATATTACGTTGTATGTGTCCGTGATTAGTGATTCCAATTTATCCGCCGCCTTCGCAATGTCCACTACCGACAGCCTCAATTGTGATGCTCTCAAATGTCATGTAGCTATCGGCGGTGTTGCTTGGATGTTGTAGCCACAAGTAGACCGATACATAATAGTCAGCACGCGCCGGGACATTCAGAGGAAACCCCGCCAAATATTTACCATTGGCTTCTATTGGATGTTGCCCCATGATAACATGGCTATCCATATCATCGGTCTGCCAGTGGGCAATGATTGACGCATCACCTGCCGCGCCCCAAAAATGGATAAAGCCGTCTGACTTGATAAGATAACAACCCTCATCTAAGCGCGTTTCCTGTGAATAACCGATGCCACCATAGCCACCGTTGGGTTGGATGCTATATGCTGCCCCGGTGTAAACTGCTCGTATCGGTATCCCAAGCAACACCTCATAGAGTGTGTAGCCACTAGGAACGCATTGCGTGATCGTCTCTTTGCCCCATTGCTCGGTTGTAAATGTTCGCAGCTTGCACGCGCCTAAAGCCAACTCATGGTTAGCGTTTAGATATACAGGTTGGATAATATCGGGTGGTAGGGTAGGGGCGCACGCTATCACAAGCAACAGTAGCAGTATGATTGCAAGTTTACACATTTGGTTGTGTCTTCGTGCCCGCCTTGATACTTAACCATTTTTCGCCCAGGCGCAACCCGGCACTACCTGAAGCAATTAGCGCGGCAGTCATTGCCCAACCAAGTTGTTGCAAGTGGCCTTCCCACCAACCGAGAGATTGCAATATGTCGCCATTTTCACCAGCGCCCATTGCAGCGCCGTAACCAATGACGAAAGCGATAGCCCATACAAAGACGCTGTATAGCCATTTGCCGTCGTTCGGGAATCCGCTTTTCAGTCGTTTCTCAATTCGTTCCAAAAGCGGTTTGCGTAGACCGCCAACGATGCGCCAAACTATAATCGACATTGCGACTAATGCTTGATAATCTAGTTCTGTCATGATTTTGCTCCTTTTTCTGTTTTGGTGGTGTCGGTTGGATATGTTGCTGATTCTGTTGTGATATCGCCAATGGACGGCTTTCCCACCGTCTTAAGTTTGCCAATGGACGGTTCACCGGGGTCAATGACAACAGTTGTTTCCTCGGTAGGGGTTTCGGACTCTTTGGCAAGCTCGTCAAGGCGCTCCAATACGGTTGCCATCTTAGTGCTTAATATTTCAACTTTTGCCGCCATAGTATTCACTGCTTTTTCCAGGTCTTCCAATTTACCATTCATGGTATCTACGCTTTCGGTATTATCTTCGATGGTTTTGATTCCGGTCTGGATGGCAGTCTGCTTATCGTTATTGCCCTCGGTCTGCATATCTATGAGTTTTGCCAATAATTGCTTAACGTCAACTAACTCATCTGTATTACGCTGGGCGGCTACCCGATTCAAATCATTCTGGGTAATTAGCTTGTCTTGTTGGTTTGATTCTCTTCCCATCTGCTTTAGCATTGCCCCGGCCTGACGTTGCCCCATAAGTATCACAGCCATCATGCCGAAAATGACTATGGCAAAAACCACGACAGCAAAGATAGCTATGCCCTGGTCTACAATTAGACTATTGGAAGCATCCATCAACTTATCTGGGTCTGGTATGATTTGAGCTAAGAACATATTACCCCTCCGCGCCCGTTGCGCCTGCGCTATTATAGCACATTATCTCTAAGTACCACCGATATGGATAAGGCGCAACAGCAAATGGTCAATTGCTAAGTTCGGTGTGCCCGCGTCAGTAGTTCGTATTGACACATTAACCGTGTCATTAGCGGCAAGGTCAAGGAGCGTAAAACCGGATGCAGGTGCTTGTCTGTTAGCGCCCACAGTCTCAAAATGGTTTAACGCGCTCAAATCTTCAGTTCCATTGACACTCACGGTAACTTGGACATGCACATTAGCGCCGCTTGCCTCAAAAGCGCCTGACCAATCCGCCTTGTATACCCCGGCTTTCAACACTGTCAATTGCCCGTTGCCATCATGGGTGATGTTATTTAACAACCCGCTTATCATATCCGCATCGGATATATCATACCACTGATTTTCTACCGCCGATGCTTGCGCCCAGGCAATCTCATTACCATAACAATGCCCATACGGTAGCCCTGTTCCTGCCCCTACAAAAATTAAATCGCTATCTATTTCAATTTGACCGTTGGTTGTGTTTTTTATCGTTGCCCCATTGGTCAATTTAATTTCCGCTTCCGCAATCTTGCCGACCAAGCCACTTAAATCAACCCCGTAAGTGAAGGCATTGTTATTAACATTCAAAGACGATGCCCAAAGTACGGCATCTAATTCCTGCCCGTTGCCGCCCACCGCCTCATTCTCAACATGAATACCAAAGCTAGTGCCTGACACATAACCCTCTGTTGCGCTGTTGCGGGTATGGATGCGAACATGCCTACCCTTGAGATTAGTAATAGTATCTTTAGCGCCCCACTCACAGTTGTCCAAACCGCCGCGCATCATAGCGATTGTGGCCGCAGTGCTGTCAGACTTCCCTATCGCTTCGGACAATGAGCCTTGCAATAAGCCAACATCAATACCATCGTTGTTTGCCGCCTGCATTAAAAGTCCCTGCGCTCCGGCGGCGGTGTCGGTTGTTTTCAGTTGCGCCCTGATACGAGCACCAGTTACATTATAATTATCACCGGAAAAATGAGCCTCAATACCATGCTGGCGAGTTGCAGTAACATCGTTCGGTGTGCCAAAGCTACCGGCTGTAATTTTACCCGTTGGCAATATGGACACAGCGCCACTAGTGCCACCGTTCCAATTTTGTAAATTTGCGGTTGCGCTGGCGTGCCCCGTAATGTCTAGAGGTACAATATCGTTGGTTGGCACAATGCTATTTTGTGCAGCAGTGGCGGGTGTTGTTATCACACCTTTGTGCCAAATTGCAGCCCCATCAGAGCTATCAATGTTTTGCCAAATATTATCATTAGTCACATCATACCAAACACTACCAACCTCATAGCGTAAAGTAATATCATCGTTGACCGTCGGCGCGGTTGTGGCCGTGAAATTGTTGCGACGCTTCGGTGCTGTTATCCAATCGCGGCCATCACCAAATTCGTCAGCCTTAGTTAATAGCACATGCCCAGTGAACAGGCGGTAATAACGGACAGGTAATGCCCTGGCGCTACGATTGTCAAAGGACTCGACAACATCAACCGCCCATGTCAATACATTTTCTATTAATGTGACGGTACTTGTTGTGCTTTCGAGTGTGCCGCTACTGTTTACAAATACTGCGCTAATTAGATGTTGGGCGTTGCCATCGCCATCGGCGGCAGGCACGTCACCCGCTAAGTCAAGCAAGCCGCCGGCGAAAGTCTGGTGAACACCACTATCATCTATATAAGGACTAGGTTCAACTCGTACTTCCATTGTCGGTGTCTGTTGCGTGCCCATCGGCACAGCATAAAAGAGGTCGGCATTACGCATGTAATTAAATTGACGATATGGGCTATTAACATTTTCGAGGCGTGGGTTTTGCCCGGCCTCGACAATGGCAGCGCGGTTTGTCCCTAAGATAGCCATCTCACCATCATAAGCGACACCGATATAAACTTCTGTGCCCACTTTTTCCGAACCCATATAGCCCGCGCCGGAAAGCACCGGGAAAGCGCGTCCGTATTGTGTTGAGCCATCGCTGTTTTCGCCATTGGCAACACGAACATAATAATTGTACGGTTGCCCCGGAACGCTAATTGCGCCGTTTTCGTCGCCCAGAATAGCCTGGATAGCATCTAATTGTGTGTTGGCACGGTATTTGCGCCTGCGCCGTGCCTGCCGCGCTAAGGTGCTGGCGCTA
>Ga0114923_10000857_pt1 | contig 21868 bp, 24 predicted proteins | sample SumtaG_FD_89578 | JGI IMG/M metagenome (GOLD analysis project Ga0114923, IMG submission 89578) | Deep subsurface microbial communities from Indian Ocean to uncover new lineages of life (NeLLi) - Sumatra_00157 metaG | ecosystem: Environmental > Aquatic > Marine > Oceanic > Sediment | place: near...
CTGACGATGGAACCGACCCCGGAAATCTGGGTACCGCAAAATATGATGCTGAAGGGGTTCCTCCAAGTCGTGTTGAGATAATAAAAGATTCAGTCTTAACTGAATTAATGACAAATAGGGAATATGCAGCAAAGAATTCACAACGTACAACAGGAAATGCCCGTGCTGAAAGTTACCTATTTGCACCAGTAATCAGAATGCGGAACACATTTTTTGAGCGTGGCACCTTTTCTGAGGATGAAATGTTCGAAGGTATCAAATTCGGATATTATTGTGCAAGTTTCCGTGGAGGACAAGCACAGATGAATGCGAGTTTCCAGGTAGGAACTCAGGAAGTGTACGAAATCGTAAATGGAGAATTAGGAAAATCAGTGATTGATCTTTCGATATCTGGAATTGCTACTGACTCTCTATTCAAAATTGAAGCCATCTCAAAAGAAGAGTTTCCATTTGCAATGGGTGCTTGCGGAAAATATGGACAGGAATCCCTCACTTCATCTGGTGGTCCTGATATTCGATTTGCAAAAGGTGGAATCACATTCGGGGGCAAAAATTAGGAGGAATTCATGATGAGTAAAGAAAAAGAACTCTTGGAGCTTTGCAAGCACATTGTAAAATATGGCCTTGATAACGGAGCTGATGCAATTGAAGCATCTGCTTATGATGAATCAAATCTAGAGTCTGAGGTTGAAATGGGACAGGTTAAGAGTGTTAACCGAACCACTGGCTCACAGATTGCCATCCGACTCTATATTGGAAAGAAAATGGGTTGTGCATTTACGAATATACCAACAAACGATGCGGTTGAGGAAGCTCTCAAGTTAGCGATTGACGCCGCAAAAGCAACAACTGATGATCCTGATTGGAAGAATTTTCCCGAGCCCGCAGAATATCCAATAGTTGAAGGTCTCTGGAATGAGGATGTAGTAAATCTTACCTCGGACAAGGCAATCAAGACTGTTGTAGATTTAGTTGGACAAGCATCAGCTGCTGAACCCGGCCTTATTCCTGCTGCTGCTGGTAATGGAGCAGTATATTTTCATGCCGCATATTCCAACAGTAATGAGGTCGCACACTGTGAAAAAGGGTCGCTTGCTTTCTCCTATTTGGTTGCAGTCGCTCAAACTGAAACCGGAATGACTCCCATGACGATGGGTTTTGATATCAAGCATGGAATTGATTTAGATGCTAATCATATAGTGAACGAAGTCACAAAAATTCTCAGACTTTGTAAAATACCTGCAGTTGGAAAAACTGGTAAATTTAAAGTTATTATGCATCCCACAGCATACTCTCAGCTTCTTAATTTCACATTATTAAAATCAGTTAGAGGTGATAATGTAGCAAGAGGTAAATCCAAGATTGGTGACAAACTAGGTGAAAAGATTGCTTCTGAGCTCATCACAATCGTTGATGATGGTACTGATATTAGAGGAATTAATGCGTCTATAGCAGATGATGAGGGTGTTCCAAGACAAAGAACACCAATTATCGAGAATGGTATTCTATATTCATTCATCTGGGATAATTATTGGGCTCGCAAGATGGATGTAAAGAGTACAGGCAATGCAAGTAGAAATCGACGACAGGGTCTTGTTGAGATATCCACTACTACTTTAGTTGTAGATCCAGGTGAACGTGATATTGACGATATCATCTCAGGTATTGATTATGGGTTCTACATTCGTAACGTCCAAGGGGCACATAGCGCAAACCCCGAATCTGGAGATTTCAGTATAGTAGGTAATCCTGCAATATTGATTGAGGATGGAAAAATGGTTGGAGCAATTGATGGATTAATGATTGCAGGTAACATTTATGATATGCTGAAACAAGTGGAAGAGCTTGCTAAGAAACAGCACATCCTGCAAGGAGTAATAGGTCCGGAAATCGTGTTTAATGATGTTGATGTGATTGCAAAGGAATAGAAATTATTCCTTGAATATAATCTATCATCCAGCTGGACATTGAAAAAGGAACTGAATAGAACGATTGATGTAGATGGAAAGCGATAGTTGCTGCCTTCCAGTCTCCATCATTCTACTCTTTTTGACCAATATCATAGACTTGCTTAAGCCAATTATCTCTTTTTTCTGCAGAAGATGTCTTTACTGAACCGAAGTAGCTTTTCTTTACAGTTTTAACTCCACAGAACGAAAGGATATCTTTCATCAGCTTGTAGTTAGGATCCCCAACCTTCAACTTGTAGTACCAAGGTGGGCTGTCCATTGTAACAATCAGTCGTGCAGTCTTATTTGTTAGATACTTATCAATTTTGAAACTGCCTCTATTGTATCTGAATGCATAACCCGGCAAGAGTGTTCTCTCAATCAATCCTTTCACAATTGCAGGAGGAGAAGCCCACCACATCGGATAGACAAATGTGATATGATCTGCCCATGTAATTGCTTGTTGGATTTCTTGGATTCCTGGTTCTAGCTCTTGATCTTCTCTGTAAGCTTTCTCTAGAATCGGATTGAATTGAAGATCCCCTAGATTGTATCTTCTTATTTCATGTCCTGCAGACTCCAATCCCTCTGTATATCTATCTGCCATTGCTGCACAATAGCTATCATCCAATGGATGTCCCATCATCACTAACATATTACTCATGTAAATCACCTATTATTTAACTGAACGATGTTCATTTAACATACCTAACCATTAATAAGTTTAACTGAACAACGTTCACCAACCAGGGATTTGCTAAAGATTGAAACAAACTCGTGCTAGATCACCCGAAATGAAGGAGAAACAACTTGAACGGATATTGAACGCTGGTCGTGAATTATTTCTAAGCAACTCTGAAACATTCAGTATGCGGCAGCTAGCACGGCAATTAGAGATGTCTCAGGGTAATCTTTACAATTATGTATCCAGTAAGCGAGAACTTTGGTTTGCAGTTGTTGATCGAGATTTCAACGATTTCGAAAATGGAATGAAATCAACTATTGACTCTCATACCGGACCTGTACTGGCTCTATTAGACAAGCTTGCTGAGGACTATTTCACCTTTGCAATGGAAGATACACAAAGGTATCGAATGATGTTTTCTTCCCCCCCTCATGCCTCAAGTTCTACGGGGCCCTATGAAACCGCACATGAGCCTGATTCATTGAGTTTCTTAATTGAGCTCATTGAAACCGCAATTGAAAAGAAAGAAATTGTTGAAACCGAACCGGGAAAGCTTGCTTTCTATTTCTGGTCAGTTCTTCACGGTGTGGTATTAAATTACCTTGAAAATTGCGAAAACGAAGCTATCACGATACCCCTAGGCGATTTCAGAGACTTCCAAAAATACGTGCGAAATAAATTGTTAGCACCCTACCGGAAATGAGAATCGTTAGAGTAGTTACTGGAAACCCTAAAAAATGGTTAATGACCTCAAATGGAATCTTTTTTCAGGGATGCATGAGTGAATCCTTGTATGCCTCGACGGAAGCGACACAGGTTTGTACGTGGGGAACCTCCAGTTTCGGTTTACAAACCCGCAAGTGTACCAACCAAAGAACTAGATGAAATTTTGCTTACTTGTGTGATTTAATTAAGAGAATTTCATGTTATCCCGTGAGGATTCAAGATGGTGGAACGGAACAAATATGATGGAAGTAGGGTCCATCTATCCCTAGCAGGTAGTGGTGACCCTTGGAGTTCATTGACAAAGCTTAGAAAAAGAATATTGAGAGAACTCCATGATGTTCCTGATATTATTGAACTTGCTTCATTGCTTGAAATGAATCTGGAAGAATTGAGATCGGAGATACAACCTCTAATGGATGCCAGTCTTGTTTTCACGTCCAACGGAGAGTACCGGCCGTCTTTTCTGGTAACAGACATATCTGAAACCCAAAAAGTCTACAACCATGCTTCTGAATTCAGCAAAACCTTGGCTGACAAAATAGATGCGAATTATAGCAATATCAGAGAATCCTACGAACGGCTTGAGTTAAGCAAGAAATACAAATTTGATGATGTTGCTTTCCTATTTGTTGGTGGACGAATTATTGATATCAAATTACTAGAAAAACTTTCGAAGGGAAATCGTGTAATGCCGCCTGCACCTTCACGACCTAGTCCGCAGCGGCCTGATGCACATTATTACTTCTTCATGGTAGAAGGTGAAGCTGCTCATCTTGGAGCGTACGGTCAGGATGACACAGATATGCCGTGGAATTCATGGCATTTTCTCACTTTTGGACAGAATATCATTGATGGAAAAGCAAATCTCGAACGCAGACAATTAGAGAAAAGATATTCCGATCTCATTAACACGGGAACCATAACAAATCCTGAGGAAATTGGAGCAGCTCTAGATATTCCAATAATATTTCCATCCGATTCTCGTAAATGGGAGAAAATCGAGGATCCACACGCTGAATATCTCTGTCAATGCTATGAAGAATATGAAGATTCCATTAAATCATTACATACAGATTTGAAGTCTGGTCATTATGCGCCTCATAGTCTTGGTGAGTTCTTTTGCTGGTACGCTCATATTGCATATGCAAGTGCTATTGAGATACTTGAAGAAAAAGGGGTCCTTCAGATACCTTCCTCACGTTTCCAAGCTGCAGTATGGTACAGGGACCGAGATAAGGAAGGAATGCTTTCAGAATTATGATGCTATATGTCCATGATTTTGATCTAGTGAAGTTATTCCGATGAACCAATTATTTTGGAAAATAATGATTCCGAAATATTACCTCCGCTCACAACCACGACAACTCGCTTTCCTTCAAAACGTTCCTTCTGTTCTAGAATAAGGGCTGAACTTGTTGCTCCTGCACCTTCGACAATTTGCTTTTCCTCATTCCATAGTATACGAATTGCTTCAGCAACAGATTCTTCCTGTACAAGCAATACATCATCAACGTACTTCTTGATTACATCAAACGTCAATGCCTCTGGCTCTATACCCCCTAGAAATGCCTCTGCAAGGGTCTCGAATTCCTCCACAACAACTAACTTGCCTGCCTCTAGTGAAGCATGAATGGTGGATGCACCAGGCGTTAGAACTCCGAACACATTTCGATCTGGATGAAGGCTCTTCACGCCCACAGCTATTCCAGATATTAGTCCGCCACCTCCTACAGGAACAATGACCGAATCGAAATCGTCCAGCTGATCATCTAGTTCCAATGCAATAGTACCTTGTCCGGCCATGATGCTATAGTCATTGTAAGGACTAATGTATGTCAACCCATGCTTCTCGCCGTGTTTACGCGCATTTGCCTCAACTTGGTTGAACCCTCCACCTATAACTATGTCAACATCATACTTCTGGAGTTTCTCTAGCTTCATAGGTGACACTTCTCTGGGAACGAATATTGTTGCATGAATTCCCAAAGTTTGGGCGGCAAGAGCAGCTCCTTGAGCATGATTTCCTGAAGATGCTGTAACAACTCCCTTGCTAGCCTGGTCCGGAGAGAGCCCTGCCATCTTGTTGATCGCACCTCTGAACTTGAATGTGTTAGTATGTTGTTGATTCTCAAGTTTCAGATACACCTCTCCTCCACATCTATCGCTGAGAGCTTTGGATTGAATCAGTGGAGTTTTCTTTACATGTTGTTGAATCCTTTCATAGGCGTCCTGTATTCTTTGAAGGTTAATTCCATCCATATTGATTGCACAACCTAAATCATACGTCAAACAGTTTCACTAAGTGACCGATATTCCTCTCTTTTGCTTGTTCAAATACAACATGTGCTGCAGCTATATCCTGAGCCGCAAGTCCTGTCGAATCAAAGAGAGTGATTTCATTGTCTGATTCGCGTCCTGGTTTTTCTCCAATCAGGATTTTTCCAATTTCAGCATGCACATCTTGCTCTTGTATCAAACCTAGTTTCAATGCGTGCTGGATTTCTCCAATAATCTTACATTGACTCAGACTATCTACCACTATCTTATCTGCACGCTTGACAATTGCTGGATCAAGTTCTTGTTTTCCAGGCCCATCCGCTCCAATGGCATTGATATGAACGCCCTCTTTGATCCAGTCATTCATTACAAGTGCTTCTTTTGATGGTGTCACTGTGACAATTATGTCAGCTCCTTCAACTACGCCTTTGGGACTGCTACATTGTTCAACAGAAATTCCCAATTTGCTTGTCATTTCCTTTACATATCGATTCGTCGCAGATTCCACCTTGTCCCAAACCTTAATTTTCTTAATCGAGAAAAGCTCGTTAAGAGCAATAATCTGCATCCTACCTTGCGTTCCAGCACCTACAATTCCCACCGTACTCGAATCTTTTCTTGCTAACACACCTGCAGCTACCGCTCCTGCAGCTCCTGTTCTAAATGATGTAATATGACTTCCATCCATTATAGCAACAGGCATACTTGTTTTCAAGTCCATTAACACGATAACCGCTACACCGGGAGGTAATCCGAGTTTATGATTTTCATAATATCCACTAGCAATTTTTGTCCCAATTAATCCAAAATCCTCAATGTACCCTGATTTGATATCAACTTCTCCATTATATTGACTAACATCAAGATGCATAACTGGTGGCATAGCAACTCTTCCATTTGCGAACGCTTTGTATGCGTCCTCTACAGCCTGGATGGTTTTATTCATAGGCAGACAGGAGGCCACCTCCTTCTGCGACAATATACGAACTTCTGACAAACATTTCATCTCCTGAGTATTATTTTACTTCTTAATTTCCTTGAGCATACTTTCTAGTAATTGAGGATATTTCGAAAAAGCACCCAGAATCCCAATGAAACTCGATAAAGACTTGATCTGATTAATATCTGCTTTACTGAATATATCAGAAATGACATCATTGTTTTGCGTTTTTTCGAATAAATCTATCACTGTGGAATCCCAACCATCATAATATTGCTTCAGAAGTTGTTTGAATTTTGTAGTGTCCTCATCCTCAATATCATAATATTCCCAAACAACTGCAGCAAGTTCTTCTATCTGAGATTTGCCCTCCTCGGTTTCCCACCACTTTGGCCCTCTGTCTTTTTCTTCTAGGAAAAATACTTTGGCTGCTCTGGAATATAATTTCTCAGTAAGTCTACTATTAGTTGGTTTTCTATGTCCCACAACTTTGACGAGTCCTGCTTTTTCCAATGCATCTAAATGTCGATAAACTGTCTTGATTGTTTTATTATACTCTTTCCTTTCTGGATTCCAATAGAGTGAATGTACTTCCTTTACAGTCATATTATTTCCACCGAGAGCTTTGATGATCTCAATATACTCATCCATCAACTGCATCTCTTCTTTTCGAATGAACATCATTGTATCTGTTGGTGCTGTAATGAAGTCTTCATGGGTTGGTTTCTCGTCACTCATGACAGTTCTCTCCCTAATCAAATAACATCAGCTCTATTTGAAGTTCTTCATTTGTAATTCCCAGTCCCACAACTGTCGTAGATAGTAATACTAATAACATTATATGTCCCACCAATGACATCGGATGTCATTAATATGGTAAACGAAGACATAGTTTTTGGTAAGTATGAGATGATTCACTCAAAAGTACAAGATGAAGATAGAAAATTACTAATTCACCTTCCAGAAGAATACGAGAAATCTGATAATCGATATCCCGTCCTCTATCTTCTTGGAGGTGGATATGAACCCTTCTTCATTAACTGTGCTTCATTGGTAGAATACGTAAGTGCTTCAGGATTAATGCCAAATGTAATAGTAGTTGGGATTACGGATACCGACTATTTTAGAGATATGTTCCCACAGAAATTGGAACAACGCCCTGATTCAACCGGTGGTTCCGATTCTTTCCTTGATTTCATTGAGAAGGAATTGAAGCCATATATTGATCAGAGATATCGAACGGTCCCATATAGTATTCTCTATGGTGCGTCGAATGCAGGGATGCTAGCAATATATGCACTGCTTGCAAGACCAGAGTTATTTAATGCATATATTTCCAGTAGTCCCATGCTAGGATGGTTCCCTGGATACTTTCAAGAAATTGCGGAAAACCTATTCTCAGAAAGAAAAGCGCTGGATAGATTCCTCTATATAATATATGGGAAAGATGACTACTCACAAGTAATAGATGAACTTCCTAAATTCGAAGAATTATTAGGAAAAACCACCACGAGTGATTTTGAATGGGAATCCGTCTCGCTTGAAACCGAAGGGCATGTTCCTTATACAAGTCTTTACGCAGGAATGCGGTTCATTTTTCCTAAATGGAAAATTCATGAAAAAGAGGTAACATCTATGGGGTTGGATGGTATTGAAAAGTACTACAACCAGCTTTCTGAAAAATATGGATTTGACGTTGCAATTCCTGAAGAGGTACTTACTGCATTGGGATTTGAATACTATCAGGAAAGTAATATTGATGTGGCAATTACAACCATGAAATACACCACTGGACTATATCCTAATTCAGATAGTGCTTTGGGTTTTCTTGGTTCTCTATATAGAAAGAACAAGGACAAGACTCTAGCAATTGAAGCATTTGAAAACGCGCTTAAATTGAACCCCGACAATTTGCGAGTTTCCAAGATGTTGGATGAGATTAAATCTCAAGATGTTATCTAGTTACTTAGTATCCATTAAGATTGCTTTAAAAAATGAAGAATAGTCAATAATAAATTACTCAACAATTTGATCAAGGTGGATTTGGAATGTCGGTTGGGGGTCTGACACGTAGTCGATTTCCCAACCGTGAGCGTCTATCAACCTCCTTACAATAAGCAACCCTAAACCCTCGCCACGTTTTCTGGACCTGATGTCACCCTTGAAGAGTCGGCTCTGAACTTCTGGTGGAATCTGCTTTCCGTCATTAGTGATTAATAAAGTAGGTCCGGTTTCAGAATCTTCATACTTAATTTCTATCACAGCTGGGTTTCCGTGTATCACTGCGTTAGCTAAAATGTTCTGGAATATTTGACTGATCTTTTGACGGTCGCCTGAAACAAGAGGAAGCTCGTCGCGTTTATACTTGATATCCTTTGGGATTATTGCCCTAGCTACTTGATCCAAAATCTGTCCCAAGCTAACAACTTGCTTGTCCCCAATTACTTGACCTGCATCAGCTAATATAACTGATGAATTAAGAAGGTCCTGCATCATCTGCACAGTTTGTGTGATTCTACTGATAATATCTGGATTATATTCTTTTGAAATCAGCTCAACTAATCCCTTTACAACGGATAGACTATTTCCAATATCATGGGACATAGAATGTACGAAATCACTAAGTTCCAGTTTCTGTTTCACAAGTAGTTGCTCATTTTCCTTGAGCATTTGTTGTGTTCGAACTCGCTCTGAAATGTCCTGAAATATGCAATGTGTTTGCTTGAAACGGCCAAAATCATCTAATGCTATGACTCCATCAACTGCGATCTGTATTATTCTCCCATCGACACGATTCACATCAAATTGTACTGAATAAATCACTCCTTTTTCCTTGAATGTGGAGAATCGTGTGAGAAACAGTTCCTTGCTTTTAGGAGTTAAGAACGCACCAAATGACTTGCCAATAACATCTCCCCGTTTATAACCCAAGGTTTTGAGCCATGTATTATTTACCTCTATCAATTTTCCTTCTTCATTTAGAGAGTGGTATGCTAATGGTGCATCCATATAGAGCGAACGGAATTTTATTTCACTTTCCCTCAATACCCTCTGAGCGGTTGCAAGATCAGTAATGTCTGCAAGAATTGCTATTACCGACAGAGTGTCTCCTTGAAGTTTAATCGGTGCAACCCTGACATCGTACCAAGAATGCCCCTTTTCTGGGATATTGAGTGATATTTTGAATCCTGTTGGTTTTTGGGTGGCAAGGACCTCTTTTATCGCATCGCTAGCTGACTCTCTATCCTCCTCGACAATATAGTTGATGTAATTCTCTACTGATGATCCAAGAATATCTGGTATCAGTGATAACACGGTTTGATTAGCAAAAGTCACTTCACTATTCTGATTAATTGTGAGAATCATCATTGGTGTTTCATCCACAAGGGATCTCCACCTAGCTTCTGAGTTTTCGAGTTCTTCTTCCATCATTCGTCGTACCGTAATGTCTTCCTTAATTGCAACAATATGTGTAATCCTATCGTTTATTCCTTTGATTGGAGCTAACCAAGCTTCTTCCCAATAGATCTCTCCATTCTTCTTTTTATTCACAAAAACACCGCGCCATTCTTTTCCAGCTTTAATCGTGTCCCATAATTCAGGATATGTTTCCGGTGGTGTAAGGCCCGACTGTAATATCGATGGATTCTTTCCCAAAACCTCTTCAAATGAATAGCCTGTCAATTCAGCAAATTTTGGATTTACATACTCGATATTTCCATCGAGATCTGTAATAATTACACAAGTTGGGCTGAACTCCACTGCCCTAGTTAGTTTTTGGAGCTCAACCTCTGTTTGTTTGCGTTTCGAAATATCTCGTCCGTATGCGAAAGCGTACTCTTTTCCTTCAAATTCCGCATAGTTCACACTGATTTCAACAGGGTGAGTTTTTCCGGATTTTGCCTTCAATACATATTCAAAGACTAACGATTTTTTATCCTTGAGTTCGTTCCAGAACGCAGGCCATCTTTTGTCATCGAATGTAGGATCAATATCAACCATTTTCATACTGAGAATTTCGTTTTGAGTAAACCCAACTATTTGACAAGTTGCATCATTGACGTAAACAATCTCTGCATTGGGTCCAACCCACATGATTGGGTCTGTATTGCTGTCGATAGAGAACTGCGCAATTTCCAGTGCATGTTCAGTAAATTTCTTCTCGGTTATGGTTCTAACGACACCGATGATACTCTCACCATCGTCATGTAACTCCAAATTTGTAATGAACCAACGTCGTTCACCCATTATGTCCAAGTAGTATTCAAACTCTTTCTTCTCACCGGTTATTCTCACTTTATTGGAGAGTTCTAAATATGGTTGAGAGAAGTATGAGGGCATAACTTCACTAACATGACGATTCATAAATTGCTCGGGAGGAAGAAACAAGTCCTCGGTTCTTGCTGCGTAATATTGAATATAGTAATCATCTTTATCGTATACAAATATCAGGTCATTCAAAGAATGAACAAGTAATCTATGACGCTCTTCACTTTTTTCAAGGGCCAATTCCAATTTGCGATGCTTTACTACGTCCTCTATATGATGGCTGAGCTCATTGAACGCTGACTTGAGGTCCGCTGATTTCTGTAGATAATAGTCTGCACCTGAATTGAGCGCACGTATCGCCACCTCTTCCCTACTCTGTCCAGTGAATATAATGAACGGGATTTGATTGTCAGCTTCCCTAATCCACTCAAGTATCTCAAGGCCGTCCATCTCATTTGGACCTAGATCATAATCGCATACGATAGCATCGATTTCTTCTTCTTCCAGCTTTTGGAGTGCTTCTTGGCCATTACTAACTGGAATTAATTCAAAACCACTACTCGCTCCACCTATGAACCTATCAGCTAGAAACAAAAGCTCATCATCGTCGTCTATAATCATTATCCGTATCTGCAAATTGCTGTCCCCACATTATTCGCAATATAGTCCAAATTACACATGTGTGAAATGAATCATGTTCAGGGAATATAATTCGCTTAAGAAATTTGATTGTATACATTTGCTCAATAATTCCAAGTTATATCTGTAAATATTCTTCAAATTACAGTAATTACAGTAAATACAAAAATTCAAAAGCAAACACTGCGGAGATATGATTGTAGAACACCGAAGGTGTATGATAATATGTCTGGTAAAGATTCAGCCGCCTATGAACGATTTGTACGGATATGTAAAAAACATCTAAGATGGTTAGGATTATCGGGTGCATCACGTGATGTACTAACGGTTCTTCTATTGGAAAATTATTGGTCTGGAAAACCGCTCTCCCCAGAGGAAATCTGCGACTTGACAGGTTTTTCAAGAAGTAGCGTTAGTGTAATAATTTCTCAACTTGAAGTAATTGGAATCGTAGATGGTCACATTGATTCAAGTCAGACTGGACGAGGCAGGAGACGTACTCTATATTCAGTTAGTGGAGGTCTCTCAAGCTTGACACTATTCGGTATTAAACGAATTTCCGTGGAATTACAAGATCTAATTGATGATGTTGAATCAATCAATCCTGATGATAAGAAAATGAAGGCCGTATTTACATCCATGAAGGATGAAGCATCCGGGAACCTCTCAAATCTTACTGTATGTGCTCGAGAAATAAACACTCATCAGGCAAGGGCAAAGATTAGGACAGAGCATCAATCCTGAATTAGTGCAACTTTATGTGATTATTCCATATAATACATTTATTTCGGATATATGAGGAATATTTAAATAATAACTTACGTCTATATCTTTAGGTCGTAGGGGCCACACCCATCAATTTCGGGCCATTCTTCGACCTGGAGACTGTAAAAAATGGATTACAAACAATTGTTAGACGCAAGTAATGGGGTTATGGTAGCTGTAGCAGAAGCCATGACTAACATGGGCTTGGATATTCCGTTGATCTGGACACAGATGGCAAACGCTTTCCAAGGTGATGCAAAAGGATTCCTCACTGATATGGGGTTGAATATTGTTGGCAATGATATCAAATCAATTGCGGATTCTTATGCTGTAGAGATGAAGCGCGTTGGTATTGTACAGAGGGTCAATATAGTTAGCGCAAGTGATACTGAATTAGTAGTTGATATTGGTGAATGTATCTATGCGCCTGCTACCACGATTATTCGAGGTGGCGATCCTAATATGATACCTCCATGCCCTATGATGGCAATCCTGTATGGTATCATAAACGAACGCACAGGAAAACACTGCAGTGTCACAAAATGCGAATTCTTTCCTGAATTGAATGCAAGTACTTTCACTGTAATCTTGGAGTGAGGTACAATGGCTAAATCTGATTGTATACATGCAGGAGATGAAAACAGTGCAGGCCTTGTTTGGTGTGGGAAGAAGAACATCTATGTATCTGCGACTGAGAAGGATTCCTGTCCTGACTATGAAAAATAAAAGGTGATTGCATATGAGTGCAAAGATAAAGAAACTTACAGAGTGTTTGAAACAACTAACAGCTGATAGTGAAGTGGACGGATGCGCATTAGTCAGTGACAGAGGACAGATGATGTCCGCTGTCCTTGACAAGGGCGTAGACGAGAAAGCAGTATCTGCAATGGCAGCAGCATTGATGTCCATTGGAGGACGAGTGGGATCCGCACTGGGTTCAGGAAATCCGAAGAATATTGTTATCGAAGGGAATTCTAAACTGGTGCTTGTTCGTAAACTATCCAAAGCTGCATTGATTGCGACTGCACCATCAGATGCCAAGATCGGTCTCATCGACTTTGAGATGGATAAAGCAGCTGGTGACATAGAATCAACACTCTAGAAGTAACGAAAGAAAATCAGAACTAAATCAATTAGCGGGGGCTATATTTGTCTTGGCGATTCAACGACTAAAATCTTACGACTACAAGGTATATGTGACAGGTCCGTTCCAGGCTGGAAAGACCACATTGATCCACACGCTGGACCCGGATGCAATATCCATCGAGCGTGACATGAGGGAAGAATACCGCGGTGAGAAGGCAACGACCACAACGGGATTCGACCTTGGACGAGTGATCTGGGTCCGAAAAGAGGCCGGTCACATGGGCTTGGTAGTTCCTAAAAAAGAGTATATCAAGGAACGGTCAGAGTATGATGATTGGATCGCCAAGGAGATCGAGCTCAGGGGAGTACCTGGACAGTTGCACTTCAAGTTCGTACGTGATACAATGCGCACGAACACAGATGGGGTGCTCATGATAGTGGACTCCTCAGACTACGCTATGATCGGAGAAGCAAGTTCGATACTTGCTGAAACAGTAGCTGCATTTGGTGATATCCCACTCGAGGTAATCGCTAACAAACAGGACCGTGGCGACGCAGCAAGTCCTGAAGAGGTAGCGTCATGGCTAGGGGTGCCCGGAAGCACAGGCACAAGTGGTCAGAATCGTGAATCCTCTAAGGATGCATTGGTTTCTCTTCTGAAAAGAATAGTGAAGACTGGTGATGGAGTGGTATTAAGTCCATCACCGGGAATTTCTGAAGTAAATAGAGTGTGAATTTATGGAAATTGCTGAAGGTATAATGCCAATCGTGAAGATTAGAAAACGATTAGCTGAATTTGAAATGAGAGTTCCTGTATGGGGACTTACGGTATTTACAATCGATGGTTACATAATTGCGCATCGACTGTTTTACGAAACGATGCCTCAAAACATAGAGATGGCAATTAGCAGTATGTCCGCTGGCTTGATCACGATATCTGAAGATTTCATTCGAATGGTTGATGTGGAAAAGGGGTTCAAACAAGTCCTTGTTGATTCTCTGAGTCCAAATGAATCTCCATCATTCTCGATTCTGTTAAGACATATCGCGGATAATGTTATGCTTACTTGTATTTTTCCTCACACACTACAACTGGGACTTGTATCATTCGAGATTGAGAATCTCAGTAATGAAATTTTAGAGATTGTGAATGAATGGGATGTAAAACTCCATAGTGATACGGTCACATAGAGGTGGATTGATGATATGAGTTTAGGAACAATTGGGAAACTTGAATTGGTTCTTGATGAAATGGTATCGAAAACCAATACCGAAATAGGACGTTGTGTAGTTACTAATGAACGTGGTTTGATAGTAGCAGAGAAGAAGACACTTTCCACATCAAATGAAACTCTTGCAGCAATGATTTCGCTCCTTTCAGATACTGCTCTTCGAATAAATCGCAATCTTGGTTTGAATGATCCTAATACTGCAACCATCGAATCAATGGAGACTACTTTTTCGATGTGCGAATTTCCTGTTAACAATAAACGCTTTCGAATAGGCGTAATTACTGAAGGAAACGGAACGAAATTAAAAAGACGAAATTTCCTACGAAGGAGAAAATACGAGGATCTGGATGATACATTAAGAATCGCTGCAAAATCAATTCAGAAAATTCTAGAGGGCTGACAATGGATAATCGGGAGGAATCATTATATAATGAAGAAAAAAATAGACGCTCTTGAAAGTATTCTTAGAGACCTTGAGCAAAATTGCGATATAGATGGAGCTGCAATTGTCACTGAAAGAGGACAATCTGTTGCCTCATCGTTACCTCAAAACACAGAAGAAAAAGCAGTATCTGCAATGGCTGCAGCAATGCTCTCAATTGGGAATCGAGTTGGTGATGCACTTGATGCAGGAGCTCCGAAATCAATTTTGATTGATGGCGAAAATAACTCCGTGATTTTGAGAGGGCTTGGTAGAATTCTCCTGATTGGAATAGCTCCTCCCGATGCTGAGATTGGTCTAATCGGTTTTGAACTCAATCAAGCTGCAAAAAGACTCCAAGATCATTTTTCAAGATAGGAGGTTAATACATGGCAGGTAAATTTCCAAAGACTCTGGTTGGCAATCTGGGATGTGTAGAAACTCCTATCTCAAAGAACACTCCTCAACTAACCATTGAGAATATTCTGAATTCACTTTCGCATCCATTCTATATTATAGATGTTAATGATTACACAATCACACAAGCAAATACTGCAGCAGGTTTTGGAGATTTAACCGTACCCACAACTTGCTATGAATTAACGCATCAAAGGGACACACCATGTACCGGAGAAAACCATCTATGCCCTCTTAGAGAGGTCAAGAGGACTAAGCAATCAATTGTAGTTGAGCACGTTCACTACGATTCTGAAGGAAATACCAGGTATTTTCAGATACATGGTTGTCCAATCCTTGATGATGAAGGAGAAGTCACTCAGATGATTGAGTATAGTATTGACATCACTGATGTGAGAAATGCTGAAATCGAGATTCGAAATCGAGAAGATTCTTACAGGCGGTTAGCTGAGAACCTCCCTGCTTTGCCTTACAGAATGTTCCTTCAAGAAGGGAATCGCATCAAGTTATTCAATGATATGTTAAATACTATAACTGGATACACACTTGCAGATCTGAAAGAAATGAGGGTATGCTCAATAGAACAACTTATGGTTCCTGATGACAGAAGGAATGTTATACACGAAATAAAGAAAGCTATTACTGAGAATAGACACTTTGAAGTAGAATATCGAATTTGGCACAGGGATGGGACCATCCGATGGCTTCATGAGCGTGGCAAGCCAATCATCGGAAGTGACGGCAAAACTCTATACATTGACGGTGTGATTTTTGATACCACTGATCGAAAGATGATTGAACAGCAACTTGAAACCGCCCGAAAAAGAGCACTTCTGTATCTGGACCTGATGGGACATGACGTATCCAACCAACTTCAGATTGTTGAAACAAGTATAGAGCTACTGCACGAGATAAAAGATACTTCTGACATGGAGAAACTTTTCGATGATTTAACATCTCAGGTCGTAGCGTCAGTGATCAAATGTAAACAACTGATAGGAAAAGCAAAGTCTACAGAGCATCTGTCTGATACTCCTTTAACACATAGAGAACTTGATACAATCCTCATGCGATGTGTGGAATCAGCTCGCACTTGGTATCCCAATGTGACTCTTGATGTAATTAATAGTGTTGAAAAACCAGTAATCCTAGCAGATCGATTTTTGGTTAGTTTATTCAACAACCTGTTGGAAAATGCTGCTATGCACAATCCGAAAGAGGATAAGAAAATCTGGATTACTCTTCAACAAGCAAGTTTCGGGTTTGAGGTCATTATTGCTGACAATGGACTTGGAATAAATGATGAAACAAAGATAAACCTCTTTGACCCCACTCGACGTTTTGGTGGTGTTGGACTGCATCAGGTTAAACAGATTATTGAGAAATATCGAGGTCGAATTGGAGTTCGCGACCGAGTTAAGGGTGATTCATCCCAAGGTACAGAATTTGCAATATGGTTTCCTCAGGTGAATCCAATATCATCCACAGGAGGGGAAGCATCTTTACAAATATAGATGAACAACTCTTGAATAAAGTCGCTCGCCTATTAGCTGCAGGTACACCTTGGGTTGGTCTGCCACGAGCTACAAGTCAGGTGGTTTCCGCTTTGTATTTACACAAATGCGAACACGGTAGACCCTTGGGGCAGCAGGAAATATGTGATATTACTCACCTATCGAGTAGTACCGTTTCAATGATTCTTTCTCAATTAGAAGCAATTGGCATAGTAGATCGCTTTATCGACAATTCATACAAATCAAAGGGGCGAAGAAGATTACTTTTCTATCTCGAAATGGAATTGAATGATCTCCTCTATCGTGGTATAAAGAAGGTACGAGCTGAACTTCAACGGATCCTTGGTGATTTACACGATTTCAAACAGGAAACATCTCCAAGTAATGAATCAACACACCTAGCAATTGAAAAGATTGAACGCGACGTGGAAATTTTCTTATCAACTATTCAGATTGATACTGATCAAATCAGTTAGGTGTCATCTGTTTTCCCCGATTTTGTATTATACCACCTAAATCGGGTTCCTTAAGTACAGTGATGTGCCAATGGATGAATTGGTTACATTGAGAACAGATTTGAAAGAGAGATACTCTAGAATGTTGGCGCTTCACGATTTTAGAGAAGATGATTTAGAAAAACTGATTAACACTACAATTTCAGTTGTTGGTGCAGGTGGTCTAGGAAGTCCTGCGCTACGTCTTTTATCTGCAATAGGGTTTGGTCGAATTCGTATAATTGACCATGATATTGTTGAACTTTCTAATTTACAGCGACAAACCCTCTATAATACGGAAGATTTGGGTATGCCGAAGGCTGAAGCTGCAGCTGAAAATCTATCTCGTATGAATCCCAATGTAGAATTTGAACCTGTGTGCGTTTCTCTCAACAAAGAGAATGCCATTGATATTTTGAAAGATTCCGATATGATTCTCGATGGGCTTGATTCAATTCATTCCAGACGTCCTGTGAATATTGCCTCACAAGCACTGAACATTCCGTATATTTATGCTGGCGCAGTCGAATACTACTCAAATATCTCAACATTCATCCCCAAACAAACAGGGTGTTTTCACTGCTTAGTTGGTGATCTCTTAGATGACCCTGATCGAACATGCGCTGCGGTAGGTGTATCACCTTCACTTCTATCGATGGTTGCTGCTATTGAGGTTCGTGAGGCTGTATTGCTTGCGATTGGACGTAAACCAAACCTTGCTGGAATGTTAATGCATGTTGATATTGCAACCCTTGGTTTTGATAAATTTCAGATAAGCAGAGTCGAGGATTGTCCTACCTGTTCTATACAACATCCGGAACCCCCATCCGAATCATCAGAAGAAATTGTTAGTCAGCTCTGTTCAGGTCATTTTCGAATATCTCCTCATAAGAACATGCTCATTGATTTGAACGAAATTGCTGAGCGTCTTCAAGAAACTTATGCCATTGAAAAGAAAACGACCTTTCTCAAAATAGAAGTGAAACCTGGAATTAAAGTCACAATCATGTCTAGGGGTAATGCAATTATCAAGGGTATTGAAACTTCTGAGGAGGCATTGCAACTTTATCGTCAATTAATGGGTACGACCTGATAGAGAACTATACATAACAATTTTATGAACTCAACTATCAACTTCATTCTTTCGTATTCTTCTGGCTTGACTCACTTGAACCAGTAGAGCACTAAGACCAACTAACACCAACCCTATCCAATCAAGTGCTTCGGGAAATTCTCCAAGAAAAACAATGGAAAGGACAACAATTTGCGGCAGCATAGTACCGTTGATTATTGACGAATCTACAGCTCGAAGCGTCTGCATCACTTTGTTCCATAATGTGAATGCAAATGCAGTATTTACTACACTCAACCATAGAATATAGAATATTGAAATCGGACTAAGTATAACAAAACCTTCCACTACGATTCCTGCCATCAACAAGAAAATTGACCCAAAGGTCATACTTACTCCTGTTACAACAATTGCTGGGGCCAATTTCTGTTTGTTGATGGATCTTCCTAGAATTGACGACAATGCATTTGCAATTATCCCACATGTAACAACAATCAAACCAAGTACCTGCACTCCTGCAATATCGATAGGATAGAAGTACAATAACACTCCAAATATGCCCAAGGTTATCCATCCTATTTCACCTTTAGTCGGTGTTTCTCGTAAAAGAAATACACCAAAAATCAGCACAAATATGGGGGTCAGACCTAACAGCATAGAAACGGTGATTGATTCAAGTAATGATAGGCCAACAAACATTGCTCCTTGTGTGATGGATACAAATAGCAACCCGTACATAATCATTAATCCCCACCAACGAGTTGTTTTACCCCTCACAGTTCTCCGTAAATCTGGTTTTGAAAAAATCACTGCAAGAAGTATCCCCGCTGCAATGGAATATCGTAGACCTGAGAAAGTTAATGGAGGAATCTCCTCTAATCCGAATTTAATGATGACCCACGATGAAGACCAAAGAACGGTTACAAACAAAGCCTGGATAACTGCAATGTAATGTGATCTTGCTTCGGACTCTTGCTGGTTCTCTGATTCAGACATCACTAATCTTGCTCCTATGAAATCAGAGGATTCAAATCGGTATTAATCTTCTACCGTCACTAGACGTGTGTTTAAAATGGTCCTAAGTTGTATTCTCCAAATTAGTTCAGAGCACTATTACTCTTGTGAGCTCACTCGGAAAATCCCTGTTCGTGTTTCAATTGTTACAATTGATGGAGATTCAGGTTTTGGTATTGTTGAACCACTAGATGGGAACGAACAATCAGTTAAGCGATATGTTGCAGAACTGGAGAAATCATCAAGTACTAAAGAAGTAGAAGTAACCTACAGCTCTCCAAATGGTTATTGGACCCGTGTGGTACATGAACTTGATTCCCCCTCAATATATGCAACAATTCTTCAAAGCGGATGTATGACTAATCTACCAATTATAATAGAAAACGGTATTCAAAGTCACACAGTGCTCTTTCCATCCCGAGAAAAGCTTCGAAGCCTCTTACATCTTCTGAAAACGCGTTACACAAATGTATCAATTAAGAAGATACGATCGATTCCAATCGGTCTTTCAAAAGTATCTTTGACAAAGAAGCAAGAGGAAGCATTCAAGTTGGTTTTCAATTCAGGGTATTATTCAATCCCACGACAGTCACATCTTGAACAGCTAAGTGGTAAACTAGACATCAAACGTGTTGCATTGCAGGAACGATTAAGACGTGCGGAACTACAGATCATGAGTGCTTACGCTGAAAACCTATTCTAAGTAGAACCCCAATTGACGAGATAAATAACAAGTTTACTTGCCAAGAATAATTCGAATTCTCTCAAGTGCTTGACCAAGCTCAAAATCAACTAATGCCAACTCACAATTCACTGGAGCTATTCCGACTAGAATAAAGCTCTCATGACCTCTGATAATAACGGACATATCTGCTCCGTCAATTAGAATTGATTTTGGCGCTCCAGCATCAAGTTCCCTTCCTACACGATGTCCAATTGAAAGAATCGATGCTGCCATTGCAGATACTGCCTTCTCTTCAGTGCTTTGAGGTAATGATGAAGACATCATTTGTCCCCTATTAGTAACTAGTGCAGAACCTATGAGATCACATTTTTGTTCAAGGTCCCGTAAAGTGTCTTCAAGATTCTTAATTACTCCACTCATTTTCTTTACCTCCCTTCTAGAATCGCTTTCACCTGATTTGCTGTATCAAGAAGAATATCCTCAATTCTGATGTGTTTCCTTCGGAATCTTCTTTGAATAAACAACTTCGTAGACTGTTCACCTTTGGTTATCACTCCAATCCGAAAACGACGCTGTCTAACAAAAAATTCATGTAGCATAAAACGAGTACCAGATGCACTTACTGATGCAAGCTGAGGAGTATCAAGCTGAAGATTTGTATTTATTCTGATTGCTGTTTCTGACATTAGCGAAATCATGGCCGCCAACGTTTCATTGTATGACCAATCACCAGCCGTTCCAGCAACAATCAAACCTCGTTCATTTGTGACGACACATGTATGAACAATTCCTTTTGATTTGGTTAACAAATCCCCAATTACTGCGTTCAATCTGTCGCTCGTACCCATACTCATTGTAATACCTTCTTATGTGAGTGTTTCACTATGGAGTTTTACATCCCATTCTCCAACAATTTCACGAATCTTATCAGTTAGATTATCTATTTCAAATGTTATCAATCCAAGAGGTGTCGTTCTTGGAAATATACATGCCAACATCACATTATCCGCAATAGTCCTAAGAAGTATTGAGAAAGCAAAATCGCCTCCCAAATCTATTGAATCGACTAGAACTTCTCTGAACATCTTTTCGCTGTCCACCATTCGGATGAAATCTTCAGATATTGTGATTAAACCTGCTGAGAGACTGCTCACTGCATATTCTATACCTTCAGGAATCTTTTGAGATGACGAACTATGTGCTATAATGTATCCATCAATTGTGAATACCGTAAGTCCCCAAGCGGGGACACGCGACTCAAACTCAGCTAGCTCATTTTTTATCATATTAACCGGCGGAATTCCTATCTGGTCATCGCTCATTAATTACATCACTTCCTGAGTTGGTTCAAGTTTCATCAAAAGGCGTACTAATGCATCTTTAGAAGATTCACGGTCTTTACCACTGGTACCTGTGCTTCCAGCTACCCCTAACCAGGATGCCACCTCTTCAGGACTTGCCGCATCGTCACGGTCCTGTTTGTTGGCTATCACCTCTAGCGGGATATCACCAAAAGCAGCTACAGTTTCAGCAAGTATCGAACTTGCCTCTCCGATCATGGCATAGTCTGAGGAGTCCACTATCACGAGCACTCCATCCGTGTTCGTGCGCATTGTATCACGTACGAACTTGAAGTGCAACTGTCCAGGTACTCCCCTGAGCTCGATCTCCTTGGCGATCCAA
>Ga0114923_10000859_pt1 | contig 21817 bp, 42 predicted proteins | sample SumtaG_FD_89578 | JGI IMG/M metagenome (GOLD analysis project Ga0114923, IMG submission 89578) | Deep subsurface microbial communities from Indian Ocean to uncover new lineages of life (NeLLi) - Sumatra_00157 metaG | ecosystem: Environmental > Aquatic > Marine > Oceanic > Sediment | place: near...
CAACTTTACACAAGGTTTGGATGAGATTTCGGCTAAAATACCGACTATCTTGTTAATTGTTGCAGTTGTGTTCTTATTCGGAGCGTTAGTCTTATTGGTTGCCCAGGCAAAGAGAATGGGAATTGGCGGAGGCGGTTCATTGTAACCAAACGTTTTTTATATTTTTTATATTTTATTTTTTGTAGGGAGGGTTTTTAAATAAATAAAATTTTATTTATTTAGATGAAGAAGAAGAAATCCCCCTCAGTAATACAGAAGCTTTCTTATTATATTGCAATAATATTTATTTTACTTGCAATATATGGGGTGTTTAGCTTAATACTTGACCTAAAACATTTTTTGTTTTAGTAAAGTTTATAAATAAATAAAATTTTATTTATTTAGATGGATAAGAGGAAGAAAAAGGTTATAGGGAAGAGGTGTCAAAAGTGCGAATCGACACAAACTTATTTTAAAAAAAGGACTAAAGAAAGAGTTTGTAATTCTTGCGGATATTCTGAAAAACTAAATAAAGGCGAGAAAAGTTAAATGGTTGATATTTTAGGAGCTAAGATTCCTGTCCCAAGTTTTGGCATTGGTTCTCCTAATTTAATTTGGATTTTTATAATTCTGGCATTTGCTATTGGAGGATTCATAATAATATTTATGATTTTCCAGTGGAAAACTTATAATCGAAAGATTGTAGTTTTTGAAAATATAGGCGGACAAGGTTGGAGAGTTGTTGGAAAAGACAGGGCCAGGGTCATTAAGGTTGGGGATGGAGGGGAGGAAGTTCTCTATCTAGCAAGGAGAAAAGTTTTTAGAACGGCTTATGGTCGAAAAATGGGAGATAACACTTATTGGTTTGCAATAGGCCAAGATGGTTATTGGTATAATGTTGTTCTTGGTGATCTAGATGCGAAGATGGGGATGTTGGACATTGAGCCGATTGATAGAGATATGAGATACATGCACGTCGCAATTCGTAAAAATATCCAGGATAGATACAGAAAACAAACCTTTATGGACAAATACGGGAGCTTTGTTATTAATGGAATGTTCTTGGTTATAATGCTCGTTGGAATTTGGTTTCTGCTTGACAAAATGGCCGACATATCATCAAGTCTTTCTGCGGCTGTTGATTCTGCAATTAAAATTCAGGAGGCAAGTCAAAGCATAGTTGCATCAATGAATAATATATGCACCAACTCAGCTTCGTTAAATCCCGCATGATTTTCAAATTAATACTAACAATTATATTTTTATGGATTTTTTTTTGGGCAGTTCTAGAATTTCTAGACAGAAAAAAAACAATTAAATTGGGGAAGAAATACAAGAAAGATGATGACAAGTCAAGAGAAGAAACAGATGGAAGAATTACTGGAAAAAAACCAGGTTTTAGAGGCTCTAATAAACCTAAGGGACGAAAGCTTTTATCGGCATCAAGTTCTTCTAGTGAATCAAAGACAGGCAGCAGCACTGGAAAAAATCGTGGATTTAATAAGTTCCTTGAAAACCTAAAACAAAAATGAATGATAAAACTTTTTATTTGATTGTGAGGATTGGACAGTTTTTCTTGTGGGGAGCAATAATATTTCTAGGTTTCGTTTATCACGACATGAGAGTTCAGGAATGCACGAGTGATCCTTTGGTGTTTGCAGCAAAACAATACAAGGAGAGCTACGGATTTGATTTTGTTGGGACAGGAACTTTTATTTTGCCTCACAATAAAGTATCTCCAATGGTGCATTTCGATTCTGTATCAGTAACAGTTGAAACGCCGAAGGGCCTTACTTATATGCCCTTAGAGATGAATCTAAGCTCACTACAAGAAGCATTTGTTAAAAATGATTAAAGACCCAGTTGATATGTTTTGTTTAGGATTAATAGTTGGGATTGTTCTAATAGTAATTATTGGGTTGTTTTAGAAAGCAAAAAGTGAGAGTTAATTCTTATCCCTTGTAAATGGCGCAACTTTTTTATAGATACACTTGATTGACATATCTGGTGTTGAGATATTTCTGAAAAATGGAACTCGCTCTATTGATAATCCAAAGGCATTTCTTATTCTGATATTAATATATTTATATATTGCAACTATTTTATTATTCCAGTTTAAATTTGAATAACAAATACAGCTTATCAACTCCACTGGAAGATAATATTCGTTGTTTTTGTAATCTTTTTTCCCACTTAGAAACGATGTCAATGTTTCTACATTAAATGCTTTCTTATGTGCAATACTTCCCCAGGCATTTGCACTTCTTTCATGTGGGACTCTTATTTCTATCTTTCCTTCAATCTTACATATTCTTATTAATTCTTTTATTATCAGAATGGGATTTGTCCAGTCCTCTATAACATGTGAACATAAAACATAGTCATAAATATTATTTTCAAAGGGTAATGGAAGATTATTCAAATCCCATATAATATTTGCCCCGTTTTTATTGTGTGTGTCAAGATTATCCCAATACTTTTTTACATCTAGACCACAGCCGATATTTATTTTTTTCATATTTTTATCCATTCCTCTAAATATGGTGTTTTATTACCTTTGTTATAATATTTTTCAGGACAAATAATTATTTTATTTTTATTTTTATTTAACCACGCACTCCACCAACTAAAAGTGCTGTTTGCTATTATATTATTTTCGCATAACGACATAAGATACATTCCGTTTCTAGTATCTACAAAATGATGTTCGTCCTCTGGTTTAAGATTCTCTCTACACCATTCTAAATCGTCCGAGAAAATATAAAATACTGGATTGTCTATTTTCTTTTTTATTATTTCGATAGCTTTTTCAAAATATTCTAAATTTGCAATATCACATAGAAGTTTATCAGTCAAAAAATCTGTTCTCCTAACTAGAATTGAAACTGAATTTTTTTTAAAAATAATACTTTCCTTGCATTTAAATTTAAATGATTCTTTTATTATGTCTTTTATATCTTGAAAATATCTTTCGTCTTGCCAATATCCATAGTAATAACTATAATTTTTTTTAAATAAAAATTTATTGTATTTAAAAATATCTTCTATTATGTTATTCTTTTTTATCAAACCAAAATTTTTTCTATACTTCTTCAACGGTAAGTCATCTTTTGCTTTAAGTATTTCTTCCTTTGTTGCTACATCAACTTTTATATTAAATTTCTTTTCAAGTTCAAAAACTCTATTTAATTCATTCTGTTTATAAAAAGTCAAATCTGCTTTCACTGGAAATTTTAATGATAATTTTTTGTAAAGTGCATACATAAACATCTGATTACCAAGTCCTCCACTAAATCTAATTATCTTCATTTGTTCTTCTCCGACTTATTACTTGTATCTTGCGAACCAAATAATTTATTTTTTATTTTTACGGCAATAAAAAAAACTATAAACAAAGTTAAAAATGGTGTGAGGATTAATAATAATTCTCTAATCATTCTTTCTTCTCCTTTGCAGATGACGAACCTTCTTCTTGAATATGTTTACAATGAGGACAAACAATTTTATAATTTCTAATATTTCCTGCTGCACCAAATCTTTTTTTACATTTTTGACAAATCATTGTTCTAACATTGCTCCAAGAAACATTAAAGCAATACCCCCCACCATTCTTATCCATTCAGGAATTATAATCCCCCAGAGAAATATAAAAAATCCAAGTGTAACGAATATAATTTTTCCTGGATTCAGACTCATTTGCTCGTCTCCTCTGAATCAAGCGAACCTTTATAGGATGTAAAAACTTCTTCCATGTTTATTCCCGAAACATCTGAAAAAGATGAAACTAATTGTGCCAGAGCAAATGCTTTCTGGTCTATTCTTAGAGGTTCTAAAATATTTATTATCTCATCACACAATCCAGATATTATTTGCTTATCTAAATCTGTTGGAAAATAAATAACTTTTCTTACTCCTTCCAAATCATAATCTTCATATTCAATGTTCATTTCCCCACCTCTGTCGCCTTAGGACTACAAGGCGTATCAAAAAGGTATTCTATAATCTCTTCATCATCAGAAAATCCAGAATCCATCATGCTTTGTAAATTACTTCTTACGGTTTCCTTTGAATCTTTTTGTGCTAATTTATATCCTTCCTCCATAGCTTTTTCTATTGTTTCTACTCCATCCCAAGCTAATTCGTTTAGAATATTCCATATTTCTTTTTTTTGTAGTTCAGTTATTGTCATTTTTGCGAAGCTCTCCAATAAGGTTTTCTATGTTCAACTATTCCCCTTATTTTTAATTTACTAAGAATTCCTGCCACATTCTTTGCAGAATTATTTATTTCTTTAGATATTTCATTTATGGTATAAGCATTGTCTTTATTCTTTTTTAAAAATATTTGAACATCTCTTGTTCTTATTCCAAATCCAACATCATCGAATTCCATTAAGTTCCATTCTTTTTCTGTTATCGGCATTTAAGCGAAGCCTCCAAATTCTTAATACTAATTTCAGTTGTAATTATCAACTCATCAATCTTTATTTTCTCTTTTTTGAACTCTCTAAGTTTTGATTTTCTAAACTTTAATTCTTCTTTTTTATCCATTGTTCTTATTCCCTCTCTTTTCAGAACCTTCTCTCTCTACAATCTTAGCATACTTTTCATCAAAAGTTTCTTGAACATCAGCAGAATAAATTTTTCCACACTTTACACAAGAACCAATTATTATAGATATTGGGTCTTCAAGTTTTATTTCGTAATCATTTATCTTCATGTTTACATCATCTTCTATAGTTTCAATAAATCCATTATCATAAGGCTCTTGGTCTGGTTCTGTGCTATTAACCCATGCCATACCTAAAGCGACCTTGCCACCACATTTACAATAATTAGTCATTGCTTCGCCTCCGTGTTCTTATACGCCATCATTTTAACTAAAATCTCCCCCACAAAATGAATTTTCTTCTGAATCTAAAAAATGTTCATTATCAGGATATTCTTTAGCATGATTATGCTTTTCTTTTCTCTTCCGTTCGACTAAATCTTTAAAATCTTTTAAAGAAATCTCGTCGTTATATTCACTAAAAATTTTTACATTTTTTTGATTTAAAAACATTAACCATTCTCTATAAGATTTTATATCATATAGAGCATGAAAACTAAAAGTCCAACCAGCACTTGATTTTCCTATATGAACTACATTGTTCGAGTGTCCACATTCTTTGCAACAATCTTCTCTTGCATAATAATTAGTTCCCATCTTTATCTCCTGTCGCAGTAGACTTCTTATACGCCAGCTCTTCTTTGTTTTCTAAAAAAACAGTTGTACAAAGCGAAAATGCAAAAGCTAAAAATACGAAGATTGTATCTCCTTTAGTTAAATCTTTGGAAGTCATTAAAATTGTGAATGCCATTGAAGTCAACAATGCTGTTACCGAACTACCCATTCTTCTTTGCCTCCTTTCGCGAAGGTTGAAATTTATTACAATCACAGTCCCAATCATCCACACTTGTAAAAATAGAATCCCTTTTATCTCCGTCCTTTTTAGAAGAATGAGTACAACCTCCAATTCCTTGAACATGAAAACTTTTTGAATGCCCACACTTGCATAAGTCTTTTTCCTCCTTAAGCGAATCCTTTATTTTTTGTTCTGTGTTTGAATCTTTTGGATTTAAAAAATCATTATAATCCATAAGCCAAACTTGTTTTTTACTATCTCTTATTTTATCAGAACTTTCTATCAATAATCTTAAACCTTCTAAAACTAAAAATTCTTGTTCTTCATTCATTTTTCAATCTCTCGAATCTTTACTTTGCTTCCACACGACGGACAACTTACTTTAACCATCTTACTCTCTGTTTCCCATTCGTATGAGCAGTTTAGACATTTTGCTTTTATTGTTTCCATTATAATAAGTATTATAATAAGTAGTATATAAACATTGTGGTGATTCGGTTAGTATTACTAATGCGAACTTACTGTACTATTTGATATTTCCATTGTTAAATAAATTTAACCTCCAAAAATCCATTCTTTGGGATGCCACTGAATATAAACTTAGCCTTCCAGTAACTAGTCTGTCTATGTTTATTTTTTGTTTTCCCAGAAATATTCTTTTTGCAATAATCTAATGGGTGCTCAGTGATATTAACTTTCTTTAAATATTTTGAAAATTCACCTGTTGCATTATAATCTAAAAACACATTTTCAAACATTGGAATTTCAAAAACCTTAGAATCTATTTTGTAAATTTTCTGGGAATAATAACCCTTCATATAAATTTTAGAAGAGATGGCCCATAGATAAGGCATCAGAGATAACAACCTTTTATTCTTAATAAAAATTATTGAGATTGTTAAAGGTATTCCTACAAAATAATAAGGGACTAAAATAGCCAGAATAAATTGTTTTAAAGTGAGAGTTCGCTGCATCGAACTATAATCCTGAGGGTTATTTATTGCAAATACTATCAAAAAAATAAAAAATGCAAAAATTATTAAAATATAATTTAAACGAATCCAATGTCTTAAAAAGAACTTGAAGGTTATGTTAAAAGCAGATTTCTTATCGGGATACTCGAATCTAACTGGAACTTCCTTATTGTTGTAATCTATAAACACCCTTGCATCGCTAGGGTTTTCCATCTGATATTTTTCTCCCATTTTGTATTTCTAATTTAATTAATTAAATTCAACTACTGGATCGCCTCTAACCTTTGCTTTCTTAGGTTTGATTTCTTCTTCAAGTTTATCGCAAGAATCTCTAATTTTTTTTAGTTCTTTTTTTATTTGTCCCATGTGTTTAACCTCCTGTAATTTAATTGTTGATTTGTATACTAAGGGTTACCTTAGTCGCCTAGTATATAAAGTCCAGTTTCCCCTCTGAGAATCTGGACGTTTTAAGCGTCCAGTTTTTCCCAGAGATCATTGGCCTTTGGTAGTGATTTAATTTGAACAACTCTTCCGTTAATTAATTTCTCAATAATCATTCGCCTATTCTTTCTAGCATCCCTTCCCTTGAATCTGTATCTATATTCTTCCATTGTTATTGTTTATGTGGCCCTATATTATAGAGTGTTGGTCGGCAACTCACTGGGATAATTCACTAACTATACAGTTTATTAATTATTTCCTTCTCCTCTGCGTCTTCTACGACCTTTTCCTTAGGTAAATCCTTATTTACCTCTGTCATCCATGTACAAGCAGTCCTTTCTGAAACGCAAAACGCCTCAGCTAATCTCTTCTGTGTTACTTCCTCTAAATTGTTATTTATTTTAACAAAAGTTTCTTTTATAATATCTTTTCTTGTAACTTTTTTCTCTTGCTCCTCTTCAAAAGAAACTAAATCTCTATATTTCTTATCTCTGTATGGCTTTTCTCCAACAGCATAACCATTTGTGAATCTTCCGAAGAAGTTTGGTTTAGTTACATTGTAATTAAATTCTTTTCTTCCCTTCAAATACAAAACCTTCTTCTTTTCAAAGGAGTAAAAATCAAAGAACCCTCTTTCAAATTCATTTCCAAACTTAACATCAATCGCAAACACGGAACGAGAGATTGCATAACCTCTTGTCAATTCAAAGAAGTTAGGGATAATAACAATCATAAATAAATTAAGTTGTCTGCATTTTCTGAAGAATTGTCTTAAAGCTAAACCCAACTCACTCCAATAGTGAGCGTCTTCCCACTCATCAAGAATGATGCAGCTATACTTCGGAAGCTTCTTTGCCTGTTCAATTAAATCCTTAGGCCTAAAAACAATATTATCAACTGTGAAAGGAATATTTGTTTTATGGATTTTATTAACTTGTTCTGTGTAAGCTTCGCCAACTTGCTGAGCCAAAACACTTTTTCCAGTTCCAACTTCTAGAGTGGAGGAAAATATAACTCCCAAGAAAGTCATATCATCCACAATCTTTTTAGAAAGAACACTTGTGTTTTCGTGAAGGTAGCCGTCCATGTATTGACCAGGAGTTTTCTGACTAGGGAAACTTCCCATTGGATATTTTTCTATACAGTATTTCATTTTTTACTTTTTTGTTGTTTGCTAAAACTCTGACTTCCTTTAATTATAAAAATAAAAAACAAACATGCAATCACAAACATTGCTATTCCAAACTTACTCATCTTATTTCACCTTTGTTAAAATATCCTCTCTGCCTTAAATGTTCAAAATATTCTTTACAAAAAAGTTTCATCTCACATTTAAGGCAGCAACATCCATCAAGCCACCAAGAATTAAATACATTCCAAAAAGTTTTCTTGCATGATTTACATTTCATCTTATCTATAAATTGCTTTACTTGGGTCTTGTGCTTTCGGAGAAGTGAGGCCATGATCATCCAGATATTTTCTAACCGTTAACTCAAAATCAAATAAATCTTTTTTTAATTTCTTCCAATCATCAACTCTTAACATTTGTCTTTTAACTCCGTTGTCTTCGGAAACCCAATAAATAATTTCTTTGGTTGCGATTACTTCTTCAATATCATCTCTCAGTTTCTTTGCTTCCGTTAATTCAGTATCTTTCATTTTACTAGAAGCTTCCATCATCAAAGATAAAACAGTTTCAAATTTTATTTCGTAGTGATATTTATTAAAGCTGTAATCAAACAAGAGAAGATTTACATTGCACCAGTTAACTCTATCTTGAAGTTCATGCAATCTTTTCATTTGCCCCAGTGCTTCATTGAAAGTTGAAGTTGATCCCTCGCCGCTCATTTTTGTAATTCCCCCACCTTAGAATCAAATTTATTTTGTGCTTTCCTTATAAGTTCTTCAATTAATAATGCCTGGCCTCTTTCTATTTCCAACTTATCTTGCATATCCTTCCAGTCTTTATAACCTGATTCTTTTGCATTGTCGTCCAGAACTTGAAAAGTTATTTGATGAATCAAACTTATTTTATGGAAGGGATTCATTTTCCACTCTCCACATTCTCGATCTCTAATAATAAATCTCTAATCTTATTTCCTTTTTCTGTTAAGATAAAAGTTTTCTCTCTCAGATTTTCTCTCTCTACATACTTAATAATTCCTTTTTGTTTTAGGATTTTAATAATCTTAAATCCGTGGGCCGATGTCATGCGAATCTTTCGAGTAAGCTTATGGCAATTAGTTGGAGTTCCATCAGTTCCCAATATTAAATCAACCATTCCATTGTTAATTAATTTCATTGTCTCTTCTCCTCCACAATTTCTTTCTTTTCTTTATTAAAATCCCTTATCATTTTTATTCCAATTATTACTATTATCGTGCTTGGAACACCAGGAATAACATAGGTTATTGCAGCGAGTGAAATTAATCCTGCTCCCTTCATTCTTTTATCGTATATCATCCTAAATTATCTAACCCCTTTTTATTTTTTACTTCCAATAAACAATGAATGCAATAGAAACCTGCTTCATCTAATCCTAATTCTATGTTGTCAGAAGGGACTGCTAGTTTTTGTCTGAACTCGTGTTTGTGTTCCATTTTGATATATATATAAAATTTTATTTATTTATAAAATTAATTAAAAAAATAATAAATAACGAAAAGTGAGAGTTAATTCTCTGGCCTTTCTTTTTCTTCAACCTGGAAACAATTAATCGATTTCCCGCCAAGAACTCTCACCTTCAAATATTCCTTTCCTTTGTTCTTTCCGTTCTCAACAATCGCTTTCCAGACCGCAATTCCGTCACCTGAATAATCAGGTTTCTTTGCTTCAAATCCGCCCATTAGATTTTCCTCCTGTTTTATTTAATTGAATTTTTTCCATAGGCCATTCGTGGCGGCAATCCAAACAAAATCTATAAGGGGTTTTGATTCCTTGTTGCACAAAGAAATCATACTTATCAGATGAAAGATTTGTGCTGTTACATTTTGGGCATTTATCTATTATCATATTAGTTATTCGGTGAGCGATTTAATTCTTTTGGTCCAAATCAAAATCTATTAACTTTTTATTCAAACCTTCATCTTTTATAAATTTTGATAATTTAGTTATCTCTTTTGATTGATTGGCAATTATTGTTTTAAAATTCTTATTTGACTTTATTAATTCTTCTTTATTTATAGATTGGGATATTTCCCATTCAATCTTTTTTTCCATTAAAATTTTTTTACAAACTGAACTAACAGAAAAGATTTTTTTCCCAGTATTATTTATCCAATTATATAATTCTATATCTGATTGCTTGAATGAAACTGGAAGTATTAACCCCATTATCTAGCTCCCAGAGATTGCTCTAAATTAACTATATCTCCAACAGTCATATCTCTTAGTGCCTCCAAGCATATATTTATTTCTTGTTCCATTTTTTATGTATTTTACAGCTCTCGCTGATTAAATCAAAAGTTTTTTAAACATCAAAGAATTAGCTTAGTTGCTTAAGACCTTGCTGTTTCTTGTTGATGTTTTTTATTTTTCGTCTTTCGATTAATATGATCATAAATTGTAATATCTAATAAGATTTTATTCTCTCTCAATCCACAAGAACATTTCAAATCAGGCAGCAATAATTTTTTATCAAGATATTGATCAATAATTATTTTTCTTTCTGCTCTAATTTCTGTTCCACAATTAAGGCACTGATAAATTCCAGTAATAGTTTTAGTTTTCATTTTGATTATTATTTGATTTTTTTTCTATTATTTTAACAGATGACCTACATCTTGGGCAAGTTGCATAAAAAGGGTTTGCTCCTTGATAATCCCATTCATATGATTTCCCTTGATTTTTTTCCATGCACTTTGGATTTTTACACTTCATTAACATGTTAGTAAGTAGTAAGTAGTATTATATAAATGTTTCTATTTTGGTGTTTTCATCTTAACCTTAATTTCCTGTGGAAAAAATTATATAAAAATTATATAAGAAATTTCTTATATAAAAATTAATTTTTATATAAGGTTTTTTTTGTATCAACAATTAAGGTTTTTAACATAAGAATTATATAATTTTTACTCTGAGCCATTTTTCTTATATAAAAATTATATAAGAAAAAAAGTTAATGAAGATACTAATTATATAATTATTATATAATTATAGTAAAAGTAAGTAAGTAAGATAAGCTTATATAAAAATTAATTTTTATATAATTTTCAAAAAATAGCCAATTTTTCTTAACCTCAATTTCCTATGGAGATTAAACTATTTTGGTTTTTCTTGCAACATATTTAGAATCAATAATTTTTTTCTCAACACATCTTTTTATTTTATCTTTATCAAAATCGTATACTTCTTTGTTGAATTTTTCTCGATCTATCTTTTCAATAGGATTAATAACTCCCATTAAAAATTATAATCTGGAAGAATCAATTTTAGAATACCAAAAGAGATGAGTGGGTCGTGCAATCTCAGTCTTTCTAAAGACCTCTTATCACTATATCCCAGTCCCCTGTATTTAATCAGAAGTGTCTCATACTCGCACGATTGCATTATTCCTGACATATTACTCACAACTAAGCAAATCTTTTAAATTTAATGGTCTTCTATTAAAAGAAAAGTTTCCCTGCCCCCAAACCCCCATCCCTTCAAAAGAAATGCAAATATTTTTAAATCGTTGTAATTGTATAATAGTAATGGATAAAAAATATATCTTAATCTTTGCAGGAATAATAGTTTTGTCAATGACAATATTATTTCTTTTGAAGTATGATATTAAAATAACTGGTAAAACAATAGTCCAGGAAAATTTAGAAGTTAGAGAGATAGAAGAGTTAGATGAATATGAATGGCCTGTTTGGGATCATATGCCAATAACTTATTCATTCATTGAAGTCCCTAGTGATAATGGTGTTTACAAATGTATTGAGCCCAAGAAAAAATTGATTAATAAAGCATTTAACATAATTCAAGATTCCACTAATAATGTTGAGTTTGAAGAGGTTGAATATAATGAAGACATAAGAGTTTATTGTGTTCCTCAAGAGATATATCATTCAGATGATTATTATGTTACTATTGCAGAAGCACTCCCAGAAATAGAATATGATAAAATAATCTCAGGAGAATTATATTTTTATACATATAGTTTTCCAGACCTCGGCGTATCAAATTGTTATGATACACAAATGCATGAAATATTACATTTGTTTGATTTTTATGACGATGAGAATTTAGAAGGTATAATGAGCCAAGTTGACCAAACTCAATGTTTATATAAAATTGATGATTGGATTACTTATCAGTTAGATGAGTTGTATTGATGTTACGATGAAACAAAAACAATAATTATTTAAATAAAATATTCTTTTTAAAATAAAAGATGGCTACAACTGAACAAATTATGAGGCTTCCTCCTTCAAAATTTAAAGATTTATTAGTTGGCAGAGAAAGAGAATTAGCGAAAATTACTGGTGGAAGAGGAATATCAAGCGGAGATTTGAAAAGAATTGCTGCCGAAAAAGAAGCTGCTGCAAGATCAAACGCAATAGAACTTCAAAGACAAAAAGATGCACAAGCAAAAGTTGATGCTATTCAAAAACAGAGAAGGGCAACAGAAAAAAAGGCTGCGGAATTAGTTGCCATTAGACAAAAGGTGACAAGGTTCAAAAAATTATCTTCGACTGAAAAAAGACAATTTGCCAAAGAGCAAACACTACTTACGAAAGCTTCCGAGTTCCAAGAGTTGAGAGCATCGGGAAGAACAATAACTCCTAAAGCACAGAAGATTATAAAAGAAGCTCAAGAAGTGAGAGAAAGAATTGCTCAACAACAAGCTCCAAGAATTCAAAAACAACAAGTAAGGGTTGAAAAAGAAAAAAAGTTTTTAGAGAAGGTTGAGTTTAGATTACAAGAGGGTGTTCCTGTTTCAAAATTCTTATTAGAAACTCAGGAGAAGATAGGGGAAAAAATCTTGGAAACAAGATTCGGGAAAACAAAAGTAGGGGCGTTTTTATTTCCTTCTGTAAAAGTTGGTAAAGGAGGGGCGGAAAGGTTTGTATCTGAAACAGGAAAGTTTGGTTTATTTGCTCCTGGATTTCAGACGACAGCACAAATAGCAAAGGCAATTCAGCCAACAGAAGTTATATTTGCAGGAGCTAAGCAAGTTACTAAGAAAGGTTTGACAATAACAGATATTGGTTTTGCAACAAAAGAAACAAGAGGTATTGCTAGGGGAGTTACAAAACAAATTGGAGTAACGCCATTGGGAGAAGCAAAGTCAATATCTATAATTACAGGAGGAGAAATTGGTAGAGCAATAAGATTTCCAACGGGAGAGATTATAACAAAAGTCAGAAAACCTTTTTTTTCAATAAGTAGAGCTATAAGTAAAAAAGAAGTTTTACCTTTAAGAGTAGGAAAGGAGAGTTTTGTAAAAATTGGAGAAGAAGAAATATCAAATATTTTATTAAAAACTAAATTACCAATTAGGGAAAAATTCTTTGTCGGTGCAGAATTACCGACTACAAGACAATTTATTGTGGGGAAAGTGATCAAGGGAAAACAAAGAGAATTATTTGGAACTATTGCAAAAACAACTGAGTTTGATAAAAAATTAATTAGTGCAGCATTAACTCAACCTGCTAAGTCAAGAGATATAATTTCAAAAGGTGTGGTTATAGGATTTCCAAAGGAAACAGTTAAGTTTATTTCTAAAGATGGAGTGGGCCAGATTTCAAAAGGGGTGAGTGCTCAGGCATTAGAAACAACAAAGGCGGGGATCAGTGCCGCATTAACAAAGCCAGTTAAAGCACCTGTTCCAAAGTTGTCAACCGTAACAGGAGCAACAATCAGAGAAGTAATTGTTACACCTAAGGCAGATGTTCAACAAGTTAAGGCAGATATTATTCTTCAAAAAGCACAGCCAATTCAAATTCAAACGCAAGGTTTAGTTTTAGGACAGAGAATAAAAACAGACACAGAACAATTACAAAAGATTCAAACTCAACAAAAAATAAAAACCGCCGTTGATGTTGCGACGATTCAAAAAATAAAAATAGATCAACCAATAAAATCTTTAGCAAGAATAGATTTATTAGTTCCAATAAAGCAAAGACAAATTCAAAGAGCAGCTTCTTCACTAGCCCCATTAGTTCCAATAATTCCAACGGAAACATCTATATCAAGAGTTCCTTTTCTTGTCAGTCCATCAAGACAAATTGGATTACCTGCAACCTTCGGAGTTCAAGTTCGTCGTAAAGGAAAGTTCAAAACAATCGGTGCGGGTTTAACATTAGGAAAAGCAATTAGTGTTGGGCAGGAAAGAGTGGGAACAACTCTTGCTGCAACTTTCAGATTAATTCCACAAATAAAAGGGAGAGTTGACACAGGCATTCGAGTTCCAAAAGGATTCAAACAAAAACCAGGACTAACATTTATTGAAACACCTAGTTTAAGATTATCAACTGGAAAAGAAGTTAGGGAAATTCAAACAGCGAGGATAAATTTATGATAAATTATAAGGAGGTAAAATCTTATGGGAAAAACTAAAAATCTATTGGTATCTAAAGGAGTTAAGGGTAATATAGTTAAGCCACAAACATTGCAACAGAGTATAGATATACAAGACAGCATCACGGGTGGTTCACTTAAAAAACCTGCGATAGTTAAGAAAAAATTTAATATTTAAATAAAAAATCAAAATGAATAAACTAAATTACAAGATTCAACAGAAAGAAATCTCAACAGCGAGGATAAAAAATATGATTTTACATTTGAAATGAGGTAAATTTATTTATGGCAACAACTGAACAATTAAAAAGAGAAATTGAAAGATTGAAAAATAGGCAGCAATCTAAAGCAGATATAAAAAAAATAGGCAGAGAGAGAAAAGCATTAGTACAAGAAATAGTTGATTTAAGAAATCCAAAGACTACTGTTTTTAAAAAGAATCTAGCTAAGGGTGTTAGAGTTGGCGGAAGAGGTCTATTAAAATTTTTAGATAACATAACAGAACCCGCACCTATACAGAAGAGAAAAAAGAAAAGAAGATAAATAAAGCTTACTCAAAAAATGAATAGAAAAGAAATATTAGATATAAAAAGAAATATAAAGATTACCTAAAAAATAAAAATGGATAATTTAGAAGCACAAATACAACAAAAAGAAAGACAGTTAGCATTAATGCAGAATCAGCAGACAGCCGACGCTAACACGGGAAACTCTCAATCAAATCAAACTCTTCAATCTTTAGCGGTTGAGCAACAAGAGAAAAGCATGAGCGAAGAACAATTAGACTTAGATAAAATTATTGTGGATATTGAAAATTTATTGAGGGCAAGATTAAAAGTGAAGGGAGATAGGGGTGCTATGGTATGGGAAGAACAAAAAGATAGTAAGATGAAAATTCTAAGTGAGTATGGAATCCAATTAATAATCAACACAATAAGGTTCTATTTAAATAAAAATACTTTATTATCAAATTACGACGATAAAACTATTTTGGAAAAGATGGAAGATTTCTCAACCGATTTAACAGATACAATTTTTATGGAATATGAAAATATTTTTTATTACCCTACCTTCGAGGATTGCAAAAAAGTTTTAGAAGAAAGGTTAATGAGAAAAAAAGAAATAAAAATGTTTGCTATTGAAATTTTAGGAAAGGAAGTTGATGACAAAAAGGAGTTAGATATTGAAGTATCGGTTCTTGATGAGATAGAAGGTAGGGTTGAATATGAATTAGAAAAAATTAAGCAGCAACTTATTAAGGACAAATTAAAAAGATTCGCATTGATTATAAGAACACTTCAAGATTCAGTTCATTCAACTTATTTAAGAGCATGGAAGGGCCAAGAGAGAACTACACTAAGGCAGCACATCCATATTTCAGAATCACGAAATCCTTTAATAAATTTCCAGCAGCCACAGAATAAAGGTTTCTTTGGTTTTATGAAAAACAAATGAATAAAAAATTATTATTAGCTTTTATCTTGGGAGTGTTTTTGATTTCATCTATTCAGGCACAGGAGTTCGGAGATACTCAACAATGTGCAGAAGTTCAAGGAGCGGGATTAACTCTAAGTATTTCTCATCCTGTTATAGCAAAAATTGGGGAAGATGTGGTTTTTTCTATTATTGCTTATGATGGACAGGGTAAGAGAAAAACATCGGCAGATACTACTTGCACTATCGGACTTGGAGGAAGTCAAGGAGAGCCAAGAGGTTTTATTAATGAATCACAAATAACAGTGATCCCTTCTCCTATTGATGCGTGGACAGGAACATTTGGTAAGAGTAATTTTACAGCATTCTCAAATTTTGGGTTTATTGTAAGGTGTGAAACAACTAATACGGGTGGATGCTTTGAAGGACATTTTAAGGTTAATAAATTAGGAGAAGATTTCACGACACCAAAAGCAATACTTTATTGTTTTTTTATATTTATTTTAATATTTCTATTCATTCTTTGTTTGGCATTGATACCTTTTATACCCTCAGATAATAGAAACGAAGAGGGAATTTTATTGAGTATAAATAATTTGAAATATCTAAGACCAACCCTAGCAATTTTATCTTATGTATTATTGATGACAGTTAACTTTTTGGCTGCAAATGTTTCTTATGCTTATTTGAATCAAGACATGATGGGAGATATTTTATTTGTGTTCTATAGAATAATGATGTTGTTGCTTCTGCCAATATTTATAGTTTGGATGCTGTTTGTTTTTTATAATCTTTTCGTTGATAGAGAAATTAAACAAATGATTGAGAGAGGCGTGGAGATAGGGAGGAATCCATAATGGCAAAACAAAACAGTGTTCCTACAAGAATAGATTTGAGTTTATTCAAGGCATTAGAAGAAGCAAAAATTATGAGAATAAAGAATGGCCTAGCAACAATTAATGATATGAAAATGCCGAAGATAACAAAACTCTTAATGAAAACAAACGGAATGAAAATTGCACTAGAAGAATTAAAAATTAAGCCAGAGAGGATAAGATGATTAATAAGAAAGCTCAAATGGACATTGGACGAATATTGATTGGGATGGCTATATTTTTTATAGTCTTAATTTTTATTTTATTTGTAGGATTTATTATGGTGACTGGGAGTGCAGTTACAAATTATGTTTTCGACGAGGTTGTTCCAGAATTAACTAATCTAGGGCAGGTCGGGGATGCAAACATGACACACATAGCATCTTTTACAATAGCCCCGTTAAATAGTATTGTTCAGCAATTCACTTGGGTCACTGGGGTTTTGTATATTTTGATGTTGGTTGGTTCAGTAGGAATAGCTTTTGGAATGAGGATGTCGCCGAGTAAATGGTTGATAGGATTTTATCTTTTATTGATGATAGTCTTAATTTTTACATGTATCTTGATCAGTAATATTTATGAAGAGTTTTATACGGGGACAGACGACTTGGCCATTAGATTACAAGAACATGTTTTGCTTTCTTATATGATTTTATACTCGCCAATGATTTTCACAATTATAGGATTTATCACGGGAATAATAATGTTTTCGGGAATTGGGGAGGAGCTATGATAAAGAAATTATTAACTCTCACTTTTATATTTGTGCTTTGCATTGGTTTTACCTCGGCGATTAAATGGGATAACTCACAAGATTATAATGAGGCAGAAAAAACATATACCCTTTATAGTATGTTTGGATTTGATGAGGTTGCAAAGGTGGAGCTATTAAGCAATACTGATTTTTGCTTATATGATTGTTCAGCAACAATAAAGATAACTCCCGATAATGATTTAGATAAAAATATAAAATTAAACTTTTATAATAAAGGTGGGTTTGAAGAGAATATTAATTATTCAATAACTTATAAATCTGGAGAAAAAAACTATGTTGTTGATATTCCTGATTACGAAAATTATACTTATAATTTAGAAGGGAAGGAATGGACAGCGAAGAGAAGAGTTGGAAGTCACAAGGAAAAAAGAATAATAGAAATCTGGAAGCCGATTTCAGAATTGAAATCATTTAAAAAAGGGGAAGAGTATATTTTGAAAATCAATGCGAAAAAAGAAGCTATGCAGAACATAGATTGGATTTCAACTTTGTTTGACGGGTATGTTTTAAATGAGTGGTCATGGTGGATTGGAGTAGCACCGACGAGTTACTGGAAATTAAACGAAGATTCAGGCAGGGCGAATGATACCATAGGACTATTAAATCTAACAAATAATGGAGGAAGTTTTGAAGAAGGAAAATTAAATAATTCTTATAATCCTAGTGGTGGAAGTCAGAGTATTGGTTCTGGTTTTGATCCCCCTGGATTAGGAAATTTTACATTAGCTTTTTGGTTTAATACTTCTTTAACTGGTGCAAGTGTTAGAGATTTAGTTGGACAGGGAACAGGATCAACTCCTAATCAATTTGTTTTTAATACTTTCAGTGGAGGATTAAGACTTGATAGAGCAGGGGCGGATATAGTTTGTTGGAGTAATCCAGGAGATAATTGTAATCCCGCGACAACAGGGGTTGCAGACGGAGATTATCATAGGATAGTTGTTGTGGTAGAATCAAGTGTGGGATATAGATTATATGCAGATTCAATAAATGTTGATAACAATACGGACGGCACTGATTGGGATGCTGAGAATTGGATAATAGGAATTGATTCATTAGATCATCAAATTGATGATGTCCAGTATTTCAAGGGGTTTGCGTGGACTTCTGCGGATGTTGTAGAAGATTGGAATGGTGGAGCAGGAAAAGAAGCAGACCTTGTTCCTTCAAGTGTTGAAACGATTTTAAGTTCTCCAATAGATGATTTCAATACATCAAGTGCACAAATACAGTTCTTTATTAATTCAACTCCGATAGAACAGAACTTAACAAACTTAACATTATCAGTTTGGAATAGTAGCGATAGTTTAATTAAAACAAATTTCACAACACTGTCGGGCAATGAAACAGTAACAACAAATTTCACACTATCAGGATTTGCTGACGGTGAATATACCTGGAATGCTTTGACCGTCGGAAGTCTAAATGATTTTGATTGGGACACAAATAGAACTTTTACAGTGGACACAACGATACCTATTTTTAATTCAGTCTTCCCTTTCGGAGTTATAAATAGTATTGTTGTGGGAGATAATGAAACTCTTAATTATTCGGTTACAGATTCTAGTTTAGACACTGTAGTCTTTAGTTACAATAATGTAAATCTTTCTTTTACAGCAGGAATTAATTCATCTTCATTTTTGTATGTTAAGGGAATAAACAACGGAACTTTCTTTGCCAATGATTCTTTTGGGAATTTAGCGAGTAATTTTACAAGTTGGAGTTACAAATTTTTAGAAAATAGCATAACCTTTTCACCGACGACAACGGAAGGTTCTGTTGAAACATTCACACTTAATTTAACCTTAGATGAATCCCTCAGATTAACCACAACAAACTTAGTTTATAATAATACAAATTATGCTGCAACAATTTCCAGTTCTGGACAAGATTCAATCGTAACAGCAAATTTAACTATTGAAGATGTTGTCCAAGAAACAAATTTTACCTTTCATTTTGATTTAAGTTTGGATGATGGGACAAGCATTAATTCAACTTTTAATAATCAAACAGTAAGAATAATCACTATTAGTGATAACTGCACAGCAAACCCTAGTGTTTTATATAATTTTACAGTTAGAGATGAAAAAACACAAGCAGAAATAGATGAGGCATTGAATAATCTAACAGTGGAATTGAACATGCAAGTATCTTCTCTGGGGGGAGTTTTAATTTCTAATTTTTCAACAACTTATAACGAAACAAATCCTTTTCCAGTTTGCACAAATAATAATTTTTCTAGTGGAGAAAACTTTCTGGTAGATGTTCAGATTAGATATGATGCAGATGGATATGCAAGTGAGTTTTACCATATACAAAAAGATAATTTAAACATTTCAGATTTTACAACAGATATAGATTTGTTTGATTTGGATGATACGAGTAATCAGATTTTTAAAATACTCTACAAAGATGAAAACTTTTTGCCTGTGGAAGATGCTTTAATTCAACTACAAAGAAAATATATCTCCGAGGGAATTTCTAAGGTCGTTGAGATTCCTAAGACAGATACAGACGGAGAAACAATTCTGAATATGGAATTAAATGAGGTTATTTACACGATCTTAGTTTTAAAGAATGGAGAATTACTTGCAACATTTAAAAGCGTAATAGCAGAATGTCAGAATCCTAGTCTGTCAGTATGTTTTCTCGATCTCAATAGTTTTGCAAGTCATATTGATCCTGGCGACTTCACAACCTTAGATGATTTCACATTTACATTAACTTATGATAGGCCAACAAGGACGATTGAGAGTATCTTCTCAGTTCCTAGTGGCAGCTCATCACAAGTGAAATTAAACGCAACACTATTTGACCAATTAGGAAATACTCAAGTTTGTTCCGATACTTTGGAAAGTAGCTCAGGAACTCTAACTTGTATAGTACCTGACAGCTTCGGAAACGGCTCTGTTTCAACTTTTTTAACAAAAGATGGAGAAATCATTGGGGAAGGAATAATATCCCTTGAAAGAGCCCCTCAAGACATATACGGGGCAAGTATAGTTTTTATTGGATTGTTTTTAATGTTAACTCTGATAGGTGTTGGAACAAATGATAATCCTATGATAAACGGAATATTGCTAATGGTTGGGGTTATTTTATTGGTTACACTGAATATTGTCGATACTGGTGCGGGTTCTTTTGTTGGAGCAGGAGCGACAATACTGTATGTTTTAATCGCATTACTATTGGTTTTAATTAAAGGAGCTAGGAGGCAATAATGGGACAAATAAAATTCATATCAAGCTTACTTTTTATCTTGTTATTTACAATCTCAGTGGTTAGTTATTCGATAGATTTTGGGACAGACAATAATGCTTCTGTGAGATTATCAAATGATTCTGATTTCGTAAATTTAAATTCAAATATTCAAAGCAATTTTAATACCTATAGAGAAAACATAAATGATTCCTCAACTTCTTTCTTTAGAAGTTCTATTAAGAAAACAGAAGAAACAATAACAACAGGAAATTCTTTTAATGGGGGAGTTTCAACATTATTAACTTCACTAAAATTAATTTTCTCGACAGGGAAAACAAAAATATTTGGGGGGAACAATAGTTTTGGGATATATTTCACTGTGTTCTCAGCATTCTTAGCATTCGTTGGATTAGTTTACTTGTTCAAAACATGGAAAGGAGGAAACCCCGACTAATGACATTATATACACTACCAAACGCTACAGGCGGAGTTGACGAGGCAGTTGTTGGACTATCTGCACAAGTTCCAATTTTTACTCCTATGTTTTTATTTTTTATTTTCGGGGTTGTTTTATTGGGCGGTTCTACTGCACAAAAGAAAAGGTCTGGAACAGTGGATATGCCTTTCTGGACAGTCTTAGCGTCGATGTCAATATTAATAACATCCTTACTCTTATCAATAAAACCAGGACTAATTCAATTACAGGTTCTAAGTATAGTGGTTGTGATAACAATATTCTCTGGTGTTTGGTTTTTCTTAGACAGAAATAGAAACGAATTTTAAATGTTTCATTGTAACGCAGATTTATAAATAAATAAAATTTTCTTTATTTAGGTTTTAATTTTTAACCCAAAGCTTGTTGAGGCCTTAGATAAATTTAAACAAGCAACAAAAGGAGGAAATATATAGTGAAAATTGAAAAAGTTCTTGCAAAAGCAAAGAGAATGGGAATCATGCCTAAAAACAAGACTGGTGGAGTTGTTATGGACACTGTGAACGGAACAGGTCAGTTAATTATCGGAGTAATAATCATTTTGGTTATTACGTCGACACTACTTGGTGCTAATTTATTAACAGCAGGAAGTTCAGAAGATAATGCTACTCGAAGAATGAACGACAACTTTACACAAGGTTTGGATGAGATTTCGGCTAAAATACCGACTATCTTGTTAATTGTTGCAGTTGTGTTCTTATTCGGAGCGTTAGTCTTATTGGTTGCCCAGGCAAA
>Ga0114923_10000860_pt1 | contig 21797 bp, 24 predicted proteins | sample SumtaG_FD_89578 | JGI IMG/M metagenome (GOLD analysis project Ga0114923, IMG submission 89578) | Deep subsurface microbial communities from Indian Ocean to uncover new lineages of life (NeLLi) - Sumatra_00157 metaG | ecosystem: Environmental > Aquatic > Marine > Oceanic > Sediment | place: near...
CCTTCAATATGAACACCTCTTATTTTGACTTCTTCAAGTAGTTCTGTATCCGCCTGAATTCTAATACCAAAAGTCTGACTACCACTGCCGATTACCACAACACCAGTGATATCTATGTGCTTACATTTACCAAAATTATTATCGGATTTTAAGAACAGTCCATCTTTATCATTGTTTTTTGTGTAAATACCTCTTAGTACAACATTTTGACATTTAATAACACAACCAAAAAAACCATTATTTCCAGATATATTACTACCTGTAAACTTTAAATAAGATTCGAATAAGGTGGCATGAAAAGGACTTGTTTCATTTTTAAGTAAAGCTATAACATTTTCAGCATGACAATGGATACCCGCATCAAGAGCGGTAGTACATTTTATACCATCACCATCTACTGCTGCCGTTGCCGTTCCCAAATCACAACCAAAATCTCTAATATCAACAGTTTTAGCGGTAGTACTAAACGTACCCTCAATAATAGAGCCATTTTCAAGAGATGTAAAAGCGGCATTAACAGTTGGCACTTTATCACCACGAACTTTTACAACATCAGTGGTAATAACCGTACCGTCATATAAATATCGTTTAGACGGTAGTCTGACCGTACCAAGAGTTATAGCTAATAAAAATTCAGTTGAAAAATCAGTATCCTCTACAACCCCAAAGTCTTCAATCCAAACCCCGTTTAAAGGTATAGCATAAAGCTGTGGAGTTGTATTAGCGATCATTGTAGGAGTAACGTTTGTAATTATTCTCCATGAACCAGCTCCTGTTGATACTTTTTGACCTGCAGTAAAAATGTTTTTATTCGAGTTATCAATCATAGCTTGATAATTATCAAAATTAGAAACACCCACACTACTAATTATTCTATTTAAAGCACTATGATAATCAGAAACAAGAACAGTATCAGCATTACCAGATATGGTAATACTAGCTCGACTTATTAATCCCTGAAAATAACCATGCCAATCTTTGATCTGATCAACCTCCCATGGAGATCCATCTTTAGATGTTTCTGTTGTAGCGTTTTTAGGCACTCCATCAGGGTAATCTGCATTTCCTGGTAAAAAGTTACCGGAATATCTAACTTGGTAATCTAAAGCCATTGTTTAATCCTCAAATGTAGTCAACCAATAAAACGCCCCAAGTAAAAGTAGGTTTATATTTTAAAATAATCTCTCTTAATTCTGTTCTTCTATCATCAGATATGTTAACTCTAGCAATAGAAACTAAAGAACCATCTACTGCAAACTCAGCGTTGCCGCCTACAAAAAATATAAATGGCCAATTATCAGTGTTATTTGGTAAAAAATATTCATATATTTCTTCTAATAATCCAGTGACACCTGCTATTGCAGTTGATACACCGGCATAAGCATTTTCACCACCAGCTACCATTGCATAACTAGGTTTAGTTATTATAATATCACCATTAACAACGATATCAGCTTTAAAAGCACCTGCTATCGCAGTGGATACTCCAGCATAAGCATTAAAGCCACCGGAAACCATTAGATAATTAATGTTAAATTTATTAGGATCTACTGCTGGACTATTAGAATATACAAATAAAGGAAAACCAGCTCTTTGTAATGCACGTTCTAATTCTTCTCGTGAACCTGTATTATCAATAGCATTAATACGGGCATCTAAAGCGGCTCGTCTTTGTGCTTCAGTTAAATTTGGATTAAAAGCAACACCATAATCACGTTCTAATTCATCTAAAACAGTTGTTTTTTTAGCATTACGAATATCAGCTAATTGAGCTAATTTTAGTTTTACAGTTTCTAAACTATCAGCCAACGCATCTAATAAAGCATCAAAAAAACCGCCTATTTTTACTGTCCAAATAGAGCCTTTTGGCATAACACCATTAATTAATTTTCTTAATAAAGAATTAGGCATAAAGAAGCGGTCCTGTTTTAGGTAATTGACCAGGTATTAATGTATAACGTAATTTATCTACATTAACATCTAGACCAAAGGCTACACTGGTTATTGTGCCGCCCGTGGCTTTTAAAGCATCATCAACAACCCCACCAATAGAAGCAATGGTTAATATATCATTTTTATCATCAATAAAATCTAAACCCGCTACAAACATAATCACTTGAGAAAAATATAAATCAAGTGCTGCAGTTATATCTGCTTTTGCTTGAGTTTCTTTTGATGCATCAACTTGTAAATTTAAAACAGTAACGTGAATTGATAAACGGATAATAGGTTCAACGAATAAAGTATCATTGGTTAATCCTAATGGTTGACGCTCAAGATTAGTAATAGGATCAGTAATGATATTAGCACGAACAGCATCTAATAAAGCTTGTGTTGGCACTCCTTCAGGATCAACACCTATTGTTGATTCAATATAAACAGTTCTTTCTGGTGGTGTTGGCACTACTTGATCAATAGGCCCACCCGCATATGGATAAGCACGTTTAACACCACTAACTTCTTCTGACCAAATACGATAATCAGCTGAATTAGCCCCACCTGTTTTTGCTCTATAAGCGGTTAAAACACGAGCCCTATAAACTTCTTGATCTTCTAAATCCGTTCCATCACTAATAATAGCCGTAACAGTGGCTAAAGTGGTTGCTCCTGCTATTTGTGCGCCAATAGCTAAAGTATCACTAATGGCTAAACTACCAGCTGAACCGGATTGTTCAGCGGTTAATGTTAAGGTAGCAATTCCACCTGCAGCGGTAGCGGCTGAATTGTTAAAATATCGTAATCCATTAACATTAGCTGTAAATGAAGCAGTGACAGGTATTACAGTTCCATCAGTAGCTGGTAAAGTAGCGGTATTAACTGCAGCAGTTGCTGCTTTTCTAATAACGCCCCTATCAGCGCCTAAACGCTCTAAATCAATACCCGTAGCAGTAAGCACTAAATTTTGTTTTGCTCGTTCTGATGCGTATTTATAAAGCCCAGTTATAGCCAAACCTAAAGCGACAGATAGAACACGATTAAACGCCTTTGGTAAAAGAGGTGATGTTTGATTTATTTTTGATTCAATATTAGCTAATATTTGAGCCACACTAGCGGCTGTTGTAGGAATATTAAAAGCCATTATCAATTAATCCTTTCGTTTGCAGGATCTAAAGCCTGAGAACGCCAATTTAAACCATTCTTAGATGTTAATAATAAATCAACATCTTGTCCTGGTGGTGAAATTCTAATTAACATATCAAGTTGATTACCCATTGGATTATTAACTTGAGCAGTACTTTCTGTAACTTTTTGAAATGAAGTATCTAAAGCACGAACAGCTGCATTTTCAATATCAGCCAGTTTTGATAAGGTTAATGTACCACGCGCTTGATCTTCAAAATCACTACCTATTTGTTCATCATCATTTAATAAAGAATTACCAACCCAACCAGGCGCAGTAAACAATGAAATTAAAGCGTTATTTTCTAACCCTTCATCTATCACTGGTTGACCGTCTCTATAAACCAATTCCGCACCATCTTTAGTAAGAATTAATTTAGGATCACCTTCAAAACCACTCATGGAAGCCTCACTTTATCAATTTTAGCGGGGGTCATATCCACACTAAAAGGAATGGTTGGTGCTGATGATGGACTACCGGCAGTAGCACTAGTATGAACATGAGCATCAAGCGCAGTAACAAGTCCATCAATAATAGTTTTTAATGCAGTAAATTGAACGGCAAAATCAGCTCCTTCATTAATCACAACATTACCATCATTTTTACATAAAACAGATGATTTAACTGCACCACCTAATACTGAACGAATAGCACGTTCACCAACTTCTAATGCTATGGCTGTCATATCATCAACAGCAATAGCTATTTTATAAGCGGGGCCATCAGAAACGACTAAAACTTTAGAACCGTTTTCAGGATTATATTGATCACCTGCGCCCTGCATTAATTCAACGGTTTGCACATCATTTTTATCAGTTAATTCAACTTGCAATAAAAGAACGTCTCTAACACCATCACGATTAGATTTAGTTTCTCTACCTTTAATAATGCCTGTTTGAATTTTCATCAGTTTAGTTTAACCCTAAAGCCACGGTTCTTCAATATCATCACCGGAATAAACTGAAGGTGGTACTAAAGTTAAAGAAGTGATTTCACCACTACTATCTGATAATAATTCAACTGATTTAATTAACATTAAAAAACCCTTTTCAATAAAAAGAGTAGGTGATATTAAAGTAACATACTCACCTTTCTTCCATCTATCACCATTTAACCGTTTAAAACCACGTACAGAAATAGGTAAAGTTAGAGCATCAGATAAAAATTTAGTTTTTTCAAAATCAGCGGCTTTTTTCATTTCACCTTGTGTTGTTTCACCAACAGTTTTAGTTTTAAAACGGGTAACACTTACACCTTTATCTTTAGATACAGCATTATTTGGTTCATCAAAAGGTGTTTCACCTATTACTCTATAATCACTAAATCGTTTTCTTCCATCATAAGAAGCATTAAAACCAGTATAACCTTCAACACCTTCTTCAATGGTAGCAACGGGTTCACCGGTTATTTTAGGTATAGAAAGAGATAATTCACCTTTAGTTGTAGATGATATTAATACACCACGTTGTTTAGCTAATGATAATAAATGAGCACCTGAAGTTTGACTTGGATCGGCAGTAACCCTATCAAAAACACCATCTTGTTCTAAATTACTAATAACTTTTAATGAAAATGGTTGTGCTAATGTTTCAGCACGTTGTTTTAAAGTAACTTCATTTTCTTCATAAGGTGGTTTTAAAGCAGAATCAACAAAATCAGCAGTTAAAGACCAAAATTCTAGCGAGCATCCTTGTCTAGTCTCTAAACTTGGTGAAGTAACGTAAAGCCTACCAGTACCTAACAATTCACGATCTAAAAAAATTTGTGCCGATGAATAAGAATAAGGACGAATAGCGCGATCTAATGCAGGATTTAAACCTGGGGCCCAAGCAATAACAGCAGTCCAACCATCAACAATTGTTTCTATTGATTCTAAAAAACGTAATGATTCAGTAGGTATTTCTAAACCATCTACTAATAAAACCAGACCATCAGAAGAAATTAAGGGATCGATTTTATTTTCAGAGGGTAAATTTAAAATTATACCAGGAATAATAATATCAGTTTGATTAGCATTTAAAATTTCACGGCTACGTGTAGAATCACCATAGGCAATAGAAGCAATACGTTCAATAGTATCACCCGTTTCAACGGTATATTGTTGTCCTGCTATAGGTTTAGACATAAACAACAACCTCTTTACCAGCTGGCAACATTAAAATTTCATCACCTTTAAGCATATTGGTATCAATAAACAAATCAAAGTTAGTATCATTATCACCTAATGAACCATATTCACTAATAGTTATTTCAATTGATGCTCGGTCTTCTTTTAATTCAAAACGTTTTTCTATAGCTAAATCAAAAGTAATAGATAATAAAAATGCAGCGGTTTGAGCACTCATTAATGAAGATTCAACAAATGATAATGATTGGCTGAAATATTGATTTTCAATTAACTGATCATCATATGATGATTGAATAAGATCAAAAGCTTCAGTAATTTGAATAAATTGTTCAGTGATAAGATTTAAAGATGAAATAGCAGTAGCTCTAGTTTCAGGTTCACTACGGACACTAATTAAATTAGATGCACTATTAGCGCTAATACCAAATACTTCTTCAATAGCAGTGATATTTAAATTAGCTTGATCAGCAACGCGAGCCGGTATAGCAACTATTTTATCAACAAAATCTTGATAAACCCTTAACTGTTGTAAAACATTACCGGTAATAGCAGCAGGAGCGCGCATTAACGCCTGAATTTGTCCACCTAACACAGTTAAATCAATAGGGGAAACACTTAAAGTATTATCAATAGCACGTTGAATAGATTCTACTTGAGCAGATACTTCATCTGAAAATTCAGTACTTGTTTTAATTGTTTCATCATAAAATGATAATTGTTTTTCAGTCGCTGATTTTAATGCTTGAATATTTTCAACAGAGGATTGATCAGTAATTGTTTCTAACTGTTCTAATGCTGCAGTTTCAACGATATTATTTTGAGATTCAACTAATGCTGATAATTGGTCAACAGAAAAAGCTGAAGCAGCAAATTTAGCAATATCAATCCAATTTGTTTGGAAAACAGTAATAGTACCTGAAGCAACAGGTGCAATTACTTCTTTAAAACTGGTAGGTTGTAAAACCAATTGGCCTTTTGTGGGGTGATTAATTAACCAGGGGCCACGAGCAGATAAAGCTTCAAAAAAACGAGTACCTTCTAAATCATTATCTTCACCATCAAATGCAATAGTTAACGGATATGAAATAGCTGAAATACCTAAATCTTGAACAATTTGTTTATCAACTTTTGGATAGGTAAAAATACCTAATTGTTTATCAGCACTGCGAGTATCACCAATCCATTTACCAATAAAATTATCACCCTCTGGTGACGTTAAAGTAATATGACCCCTAACACGTTCTAACCAACTCATTAATTAACCCCCGCTAAATTAACTCTAATAGCAGGAGCGCCTTTTGTTTGACTTTCAAAAGTAGAATTTTCAGGAGCACCGGCTATATTTAATTGTCCATTAAAATTGACTTCTTGAGCGGCTAAAGTTGATTGATTAGGAGCAACTGAAGCAGCAGCTGCTTCACCTGAACCACCTGAAACAAAATCACTGATAGAAGAAATAGCATTAACAATAAAAGTAAACGGATTTAACATTGCATTAAGAATACCCATAATACCACGGCCCATAAACCCCATAACTGACATAAAGGCATTACTGACAACATCAAAATTATCAACTAATAAAAATAGAGCCCCTATCAACAAACCAATACCGACAGCTATTACCCCAATAGGATTAGCCAACATCACCGCATTAAATAAACCTTGAGCAGCTGCAGCACCTTTTAAGGCACTAGTAAGAAATATAAAAGATTGAACCGCTTTTACAATAGCAGCTCCAGCCATGGCGATTTTAAATGCAGTCCAACCTGCAGCCATACCAAATAAAACACCGCGAAATCTAACTGCAGTATCTAGGAACGATTTAAAATCAGCAGTAAGTCCAGGAATATCAATACCCCTGATAGCTTCTGTTACTGATGTTATTGCTGGTCCTATTTTATCCTTAAATGTATCAATAAATTGAAAACCAACTTCTAATGCAGCAGATTTTAAAGAGGCTAATTGATTACCTAAACTTTGCCTAATTTTATCAGATATTGTTTTAGATGCACCACCAGCAGCTATTATTTCTTTACGGTATTTTCTAAGGGAATCAGTACCTTCTTTTAATAAAACATTAACACCAGTAACACTACGAGCACCAAAAACAGTGGATAATGCTGCTGTTCTTTGAGCAGTACCCATACCAACTAAACCCTTTTCAAAATCACCTAATATATCAATAGCATCTCTAAAATCACCCGTAATTTTATCTTTAACATTAACACCTAAATTACGCATAACTTTAGCAGCATCTTTAGCAGGGTTTGCTAATCTAAGCATTACATTTCTTAAAGAAGTGCCAGATTCAGAGCCTTTAATACCCGCATTAGCCATAACACCGGCTAAAGCTGAAAAGGTTTCTAATGATTGCCCTGCAGCAGTAAATGCGGGACCACCTTTAGTAACCGATTCAAATAAAGATTCCATATTTGTATTAGCCGTTGTCATTGTTTTAGCAAAAACATCATTAATACGGGTAAAGTTTTTTTGTAGTTGAGCAGTATCTTTAGTCATTAAACCAAAAGCGCCTAACGAATCAGAAGCAATATCAGTAGCACGTGCTAAATCAGTACCGGCAACGGTAGCGAGATCAACAACGCCAGGTAAAGAAGCAATAGCTTGTTCAGCAGTAAAACCAGCAGTAGCAAGGAAATCTAAACCTTGTGCGGCTTGAGTAGCAGAAAATTCAGTAGTACCGCCCAATTCACGAGCAGTATCCATTAAAGATTGAAGTGTTTTTTGACCTTCGAGCGTTTCAGTATTTAATCCTTTAAATTTAGCTGTTGCTGAAACAATAGCTTGATCATAACTAACAAATTCAGTGGCTGTTGCTCTTAAACCATTTTGAAGTGAACGAAAGCCAGTTTTAATAATATCAGCGGCTAGAATGCCTTTTACAATACTACCAAAACCAGCAGCGCCTCGGGAAGCTTTACGGAATGATTTAGTGGCATCATCACCAAAAAGTTTAATGCCCTTATCCATTTTAGATATTTTATTTAAGATATTACCAGCCGCATTAAAGGCTGTACTAACGGCAAAATTAGGCATGATAAACCCTATTTTTTAGGTTTATTGAGTGTAGCAAGTTCAGCTTGTCGCATTTTTTCACACCAATTCCCCCAATATTTCAAACGATGAAAAGGCATGTTTTCTATATCATCTGGCGAGGCTCCCCGATAAAACAAGTCCCCAAGCCATTGATCAAAAGAAACCTTATCAATTACACCGCCAAAAAAACAGCGCCTAAACATTCAACCAAAGATAAATCAGGTCCCTTTAATTGCAGAATAGTTGCTTCACCATCAGATAAAGCACCCATTAACGCATAAATGCGACCATTACCATCTTCAGCACCTTTAGTACCCATTGCTGTTTTCGCTTTTCCGTTTAACTCTTTATAAATAATAGTTGTAGTACCATTTCTAAGAGTTTGAATACACTGAATACCATCTTCAGTTTTAATTTCTAAACGACCTTGACGAATAAATTTAACTAACTTTTTACCGACAATATCATATGATGATTTTTCTTTATCAGGAACATCATCTAAATCAATTTCATAATAATCAAGCAATTGATTAAGTTGTTCTTGAGCATTATCTTCTGATAGTTTCATTTCTTTATTTAATTTTTTCATGCTAAAAAGGCTTCCCATTCACCATCAGGTATCATAGTAAGATCAACCCGATTTTCTTCAGTTTCACGGTTATCTAATGTGATCATACCAACCGCACGATAAACATCACCAGACGCTAATTCATAAGACATTGGATAATTAACATCTCGTTTTGCTTTTTCTTTTAATGATTCAAATTGAGTGCCGGTAGCAATCAACGTTACACTTTCAAGATTTTCAACATTAAGTGTATTTTTCATCATTGTTCCGCCAGTATGACGAACACCTTCAATTGTATTACCTGGTGTTTGTGCAAAGTTAGCATCAGCAGCAACATTAAATGTTTCACCGTCGATAGTAATTTTACGCGGAGTACCTGATTTAGACATAACGCCCCCTAATCTTTATTTAGTTTAATGCAGCGGCAATTGAGGTATCAAATTCAACAACAGTATCAAGAATTCCCCCTTCACCAGATAAAATAATTTTTAAAACAGAATCAAAACCAGCACCACCAGCACGAATACTAACTGCACCGGCTTCACGCAAACCATCAATAGTAAAATCAGCTGTGAAAATCCATGCGTTAGATTCAAAGCTTTTAGCAAGAGAAACTAAATCATCAATAACAGCACCTGTATCTCGGGCCTTAGCTTTACTATTACCACCAACTTTATTTGTGTCAGCAACAATACTAATGCCTTTCCATTTTTCTTGCTCAAAATTAACTTTAATATTTGCTAATACATTTTGTAAAATAGAAATATTACGCATAGAACGATAACCATTTGATGAAATAGGAACCGAAGCAGGACGATAGAAAGTCACTAGATTTTGAATAGTCATTACACTATTTTTAAATAATGTAGTACTAATACCTTTTGTTACAGCGGTATTTCTGCTATCGAAATCAGAGGTCCATTGATCCGCATTAGTACCAGGCCAAACACCACTTAAAGCTTCATCAATTGTTGATTGTTCAGCGAGATTATCATTAACCCTAGCCATTACACCAACCGCTTGAGATGCTATCTCTGATGGATGAGATTGTGAACCAGGAACAGCAATTACACCATTTGCGCGATCTAATAAACGAGTATCAGAAATTGCAATTAAAGCAGTTAAACCAGCTGAATCAGCAGTTGTATCACCCGTTAGTGCTCTAAATGGTCTTGCAACTAATTTATCATACAAACCTGAAAAAGTATTACCTTCACCAACATAGGTAGAAATAATATTTAATGTGCTCGTGTCTAATCCATAGCCATGAACTAAATCAGTAATACCAAGTATATTAGCCGTGTCACCCGTACCTAAACCGACATCTAAAGCGGTTTGGATGTTAGGAGTACCACTGCCACCTGTCATTGCTACGGTAACAGCAGAAACACCACCTGGTAATTCTTGAGCAAAACCTAAATTAAACGCCAAACTAATATCATCACCATAAGGTGCTTTACTTTTGGCGGTAAAGTTTACTTTGCTAGTAGTTACACCATCAACCACAGCGGTTACTGGTAAATTTGCATCAGCGGTAATAGCAGCAACGACCAAATCAGCAATATCATCTGCAGTTGTTGCCACGGCTGATATTTCAGCAGGAACAGCAACGGAAACAAGATCACCAGCAACATATAAAAAGATAGTACCAGCAACAACAGTAGTAACGGTAAAATCAATACTACCAACTGATGCAGCAGCACCACCGGCTTCTGATTGTGGGATAATATAAGTTTCAACGCCTGAACTGCCTTTAAATGCAGAAATAGCTAAACGATGAGCCATAAAACCAAAACCTAATTTATCACCTGCATCTTCAGCGCTAGTAACTAAAATTGGAGTATCAGCAACAACACCCGTTAAAGCAGGATCGAATGTAGCAATAATACCTATTCGACGTTTAAGAACATTACCGGTAGATTGAAATTGAACATTTTTAACGCCAACGGCAACAGCAGCCGCCACACTATTTTGATTAAACATTTTAAGTTTCTCCTAAAGTTCCGGCTGTACCGGTTTTTTGTTCGGTATCGCCATTGATATCTGATACTGTAACATCAAAATCAACACCTAATGTACCTGTTACACCTATAACTTCTTCATCTACATCACATGATAATATAGCATTGGCGGTTAATAAAACTATTTCACCTTTTGGTGTTGGATTATCTTTTTGAAAACCACTTACCCATCGACTGGAAATAGCGCCAATAGGTAAATCAAAAGTTTCATTTTTAGCATCCATTAAAATATTCCATACATCAGACCATAATTGATCCATGGCTTTATCTACTATTGATGATGCTTCAAAGAAAGTAGCTAAAGCAGCTGATGCTTCTGCAGGGGTTGTAGCTGCTTCCAATCCTGATAAATTACCTTTTGCTTTACTGGCAACAGTCATTTCAAGCCTAAAAGTTGGCTTATGTTTTACACTATCACCAACAAATGAACCACCTGATTTAGGGAAATCACCGGCATTATAAAAAACTTGTATTGATTGATTTAATGCTGAAACAGCAGATTCAGCTTGTCGTTGATAACTTATCACTCTAAATTGATTAACAGCGGGTAAAGCAGCTGAATCAGCACCTAATGTAGCAATAATAGCATCTCTTACTTGTTGAAATTGCATTATTCTTGCCCAGGTAATTGAGGATATAAACGAATAAAACCGATAGAACCACCACCTTCAGGAGGTCTACCAATTAAAATAAAAGTTTCCTTTACCGCCTCGGGATCAGGCACTAAAGGAAACTTCATTTTCCATGTTTCACCATCTACAGGAATTCTATCAAGTGAAGATTTTCGAAGTGTAACAACCGGTGTATTAACTAAAATTTCCATTCCGGTATCAGTATCGATAGTACGATGATCATAAAGAATTTGTCCTGTTAAATCATTCAATGGATCATTGGCTGATTTAGTTTGTTCATTACCATCTGGATCAACAAGGATAACAGGAAGACCCCACTTACCTTCAAGTGAGGTTTTTAAATCTGCTTCAGCGCGTTTACGCAGATTCATAATAGTATTTAACTTTCAACTAATAAAAGTGCTTCTTTAGCTTCTTTTGAAGCTTGTTCAGCATTTTCTTTAGCTAGTTTAAAACCTTCATTTTTTTCAGAAGATTCAGTTAAAATACCATTTAATTCAACTAAAGATTCTTCAGCCTGAATACGTGCTTCTTCATTATCTTCAGGTAAATTATCAAGAACTTTTTGCTGATCAACAATATTTGTTTTAGCTTGTTTTAAAATTTTATTTGATTCAGTTAATGATTTTTTAACTTCAGTTAAAACAGAACCAGTAGATTTAACTAATTCTTTAGCAGTTAACAATTCATCATTAGATTCAACTTCAGGTGCTTCATAAACAATAGCACCTTTCTTTTTAAAAGCTTTGATTGCAGCAGTATCTAAAAGATTAACAGGCACTTCCTGACCAATTTTTATTTCATGGCTGCCAATTGATAAAACACCGCCTTTTCGACCATGACCAATATCATTACCACGCCATACTGGGATTTTATTCATTGTAAACTCCTAACCCGCTAAATTTTAACGGGTATAATAAGTTGATAATTATGGTGTAGTTGTAATAGTTACAAATGCATCAGTTTGTGTTGTAGCAAAAATCGGTCCCGCTTGAGTACGAATTGCGATCCCTTTATCGCCTTCTCGCGGATATGCATCAACAGAAACAGCGCGTGGTAAAATAGTAGACCATTTTGCGTTCATTAAATTTTGAGGCAAAGGAGCAGCTTCTAAATTAAAACCAAACATTTCTCTAAACCACTGCGCCTTAGCACTGCCGATAGGCATAATTTCACGTGGACCAAAATATGCGTCACAACGAGCCATAGAACTACAAACAACGGTCTTATTATCGGGTAGATAAAACGTTGGCGTACCTGAATTATTTTCGTACGTATCAATATACGTAAACAACCACAATTCAAAACCTTTTGGAGTTTTTAAACGCCCTCTAGGTATAAATCCATTAACCACAAACTCCATAAATTTAGGTGGAACAGGATTATTAGTACTCACATCAATCAATTCAAAACGACGATTATCAGCAAGATCTTTAACCGAAGTATTTTTTATTAATGAATCAATATCAGTAGAACTTAAAATAGCCATATCGGGATTTAAACGGCCCTTTTGACGCACTTTAAAACAAGCTGCATCTAAATCACCTAAAATATCACTAGCAACATTAGACCAAGCGGTTCCAACCGTAATAAAATTACCAGAATCACGTCTAAAATCATAAAGTAAATCAGGGTTAGTTGTATCTAAAATTGCAGGTTGTTGCCCTGTAATTATTGATGATGCAGCTAAAACTTCAAATAAACGTGCTTGTCGCCTCATTTGTTCTGCGTAAATTTTAAACCCCAAGTTACGCATTCTAGAAAAACTAGTTTCACTAGAATTATAACGACTTTCACCCGCTAAAGCCTTATTTAATTGCGATGCTGTAATATCACCTTCTTCTTCACTTAACGGAAAAGCACGAGAAATATTAGTTGAATTTCCGTTTTGTGTATTTTTTTGACCGCTTAACGTCCGACCATTTAATCCACGAGGGATCATAGCAGCAATTTTTTCATTGCCACGAATTATATCAATATCAACTACTTCAGAGTTTTCACTAAAAATAATTTCAGCACCTGTACTTGGACGACCAAAGAAAGTACAGAAACCACCAGGGGCAGGCATATTATCGCGATCATCATATAAACCAACCATGAACCGCGAAAACTGGTCAGCAGCTTGTGGAGTTCCAAACATTTTATTTCCCCTTAATTTTCAAAACTTGAAATATTAACAGTATCTTCTGCAAATATTCCACGAAAAGCTAATTGATCTCGAACTGTACGAGCATTAACAGATGTTACGCCAATAATGGTATCAAGTGTTTTTGAGTTCTCGATAACAAGTTGATTTACGTCAACAACTGCATCACCTGTAAGTACAGAGAGATCAGTAATATCACCGGCAACAATATCAGCAGCTGTAATATCAGCACCAATATAAATACCTTGTGGTGAAGCTGTTCCATCAGTAGCAGTTTCACTAATAAAAGGAACCCATTTTTGAGTAGCGGCAACTTTTGCCAATAAAGTACCAAAGACTAATGGCGTTGTTCTACCTGCATCTGTTAAAAGAATTTGATCTGTTTTATTAAGACCCAAACCAGCTAGTATAAATGCTATTACCGCATTATTTAATCTTGATTGCACGGACATGATTAAGCCTCCACTTTAGTGGATAAAGAAGAATTTAATTGAGCCTGAAAATCGTCTTCAGTTTCAGCTACGCCCTCGACTTTACCCATTTTAGTTTGTTGACCGTTAGTTTTAGCCAGATCACCAGTTTCACCTTTAGCTTCATTTGATATTCTTTCTTCACGAAGAAGATCGGCTGTAGCCATAGCAGATTCTAAAACTGATTTGTCTGATTCACCTAACATAACCTTAACAGCAATATCATTAACAATCTTAGGATATGATTGTTCTGCATGTAAAGCTACTTTAGCAAACTTAACCCGAGCATCAAATTTAGATTCAACATCGGCTTGACCTTTAGTAAAGCCACTATTTTCAGCAGTAACCAATGCAGCATCATATTGTGCAAGAGCATCAGGATTTTCTGCCAGTAGTTGTTTTAAAGTCTTACTCACGGTAAGATCCTCCATAGATGCGGCTTGATTACCGCTTTCATTAACATCAGCTTCATAAATAGCTGAATCGTTTATTCCAGATGCAGATGCATCTTTAGAATTAGGTTTTTTATTTGATTTTCCATCGTTATATTTTGATAGGTTTTTACCAATGATAGCATCAATCATACCAACACTTAATGCATCATCTTTTTTAGGATCAGGATCATTAGCAACTAAAATTCCACCTTTACCAAAATCATTTTCTACCTGTTTGATAGAGATACCACGACCTTCAGCAACACGAGCATGAAAAATACGTTCCATTGAATTTACTTCTTCTTGCAGTACTGTCTGGCCTTGTTTTGTTTCAAGTGTTCTATCTTTTTTTGGTGCTCCACTAGATATAATAGCAACGCGCTTTATACCTAAATTTGCATCGTATTTGCTGAAGTCATAACCAACAATTTTAACACCGATGGAACCGGTTAAAACGGCTGGTGTTTGGGCTTCAATTCTAGAAATAGCAGAGGCTAAATAATAACCGGCTGATGCGATCATTCCTTTATTAATAACTTTAACTTTTTTATCTTTATTTAGGTCAGATAATGCCTGATAGGCTTCATCTAAACCTTCAACAAAACCGCCACCTGTATCCATATAAATAAAGACTTCATTAACATTACTATTTGATGTTAATTCTTCACAGGCTTCAATTATTTCTAAATAACCTGTTCCGGAATAACCAAAATATAATGCTAAGGGTGAAGGACCACTTTTACTTAAAGTACCTTCAATAGTTAATATAGCAACATCAGAATTAACATCTAATATTGAGCGTCTTTCTTTTAAAGAATCAGAAAAAGCCGCTTTAGCGGCTAATCTATCATCTTGAGTTGCATTCTCTATTTGCTCTAGATATCTAATAGCAAGCGATTCATGCATAGCAATTAATTGATTGTTCATTTTTCCATCCTATATCAAATAAGTACAAATTGATATCTATTTGTTTGGTAGCTGTATTAGGTTGTATCCTCTAACATATGAACGGTAACATTTGAATTACCAATTGTAATTGTACCAGTTATATCCGATGCAACCCATACTGATATTTTATCACCGGTTAAAGAGTTTATCTGACCTCCGCCTGATATGTTTGTCACATCACCCAAATTAGGCTGTTTTGATGGTACAGGTCTTTGACTAAAAAATATCTGTCCTGCTCTTTCTATGCCGAATACAAGAGCAACCGTTGCATTGTTCGCGCTATGTCTAAAACTGGCATATGCAACCGGAACAAGAAAAAGACCATCGTTTGGTATGATCATTTCTCCACTAACAACAGATAATTCTTTTGCACTGCCTTCTACTATGTAAGCCGATACTTTATGATATCCACCAAAAGGACCTGGTCCAGCAGTAACTGGTGCTGAAGGGGGGTTTAATATAGTATTGCCGCTGGGGTGGGCTGTCACAGATATGTCATTTGGTGATGTTTCACCGGTATCACGCTGGGTAATAGCCATAGTTGCATAAACTGGACGGATTTTTTGTGATAAGTTAAGAATTCCACCACCTGCTTTTGTCATTATCCCGCCCCTAATGCGTGTAAACTAAGATGATTAAAAGATAATGTTCTTGCTGTAACACAAATAACTTTGCAAGTTAAAACGGCTGGTAAATCACCCTGTAAAATCTCAACTATATTACTTGGACCAACAGAGCCAACATCATTTGGGTTAGATATATCACGTTCAAAAGCTACATTTCCTAATCTTACATCATTTAGATAAACAGCCCCATCAACTTTTGTTCCACCACTTGATGAAAATGAAGATGATAATGATATTTCATAAAACCCTATTTTATTTAAAGTTATAGATCCTGCACTTCCATTTGAAACAACACCACCTGAAGTAGCTCCAGAATTTAAAGGTGTAGCAGCACCAACACTATTAGCTTCAGTTAATTCTTTAGCAACACCCGCTAAAAAAGCAACACTAAAAGCATCAGAATCATCTAAAAAAACACTACCAGCTTCACCAACTGAACCAATAACGTTTTTTGCACCACCACCACCGCTACTAGTCATAAATCAACTCTAACTTCACCATCAGCGCCAACGGCCTGAATATAAACATCAATTAAAGAAGATGAATTTACAATTAATTCACCAGATGCATCAATAGGATTAGCGCCATCATTATTTGCAGGGGCTGGATTTGCATTTGCTCTATAAGTTTCTAAATAAATATTTGGCCTAACATTAAGTTTTTTAACTATAGCGGTATTAATACCGGTAGCGACTTTAGTCCAAACATCTTTGAGACAGGTTACATTAACTGGATCAGGCATCTTTTTTTCCCCATGGCATTTGTTGAACTTGGTTTACTTGTCTAGATAATTTAGCACGATTAGCTTTGCCGTTACTACCGTTAGTATCTCTAGCAACGCGATCAAAATCAGTAGCATTCATTTCAAGATTAAGTTTATTAGCTTTAGCAGATTTCACATCATCAATATTTGGTATTGGTGAAGCGATCAAATCATGAGATAACCAAGCAGCTCTTAAATTAGGATCTGACCAACCAACCGCCTGTTCACGCCCTGATGCTATTTCTTCACCTAACCAGGCTTCATACAATGGGTTTAAAAAATCAGCATCCATTTCATTGCGCCAAATCCACGCAACACGCCAAAACAGTATTAAAGCGCCACGAGATGCACTGTAATTACTGCTAAAACGCATTAAGACAACTTCAATAGGTATATTAGCAGATGCGGCTAAATATGCTGTAAAACTATCAACAAACTTATCAAAAGTATCACCTGGTGCTGAATTTTCAAAAGGTTTTAATGTAGAGCCTTTTTGTAAATTAAAAACGCCAGTTGAACCAGGCGATCTTAAATCAGCTTCAGGAATAGGACAAAATTCAACAGAATTTAGACTTTCATTGGTAACATTAATAGCTTCAGCACTTGGTGATGGCTCTGCACCAAATTGACTAGAAGCACCAAAGTTTGTTATTCCTTCAAAGGGGTTTTCTGAATCTTCATCATCACTTGGTTCAACAAACATAGTTATGTTTGCTTGATTAATCGCTTTTTTAATAGTTGCCAAACTGAAATCAGTAAGGTTTTCTAATTCTTGTAAAGCATGGCCTATTTTTGAATAACCACGCCCTTGTCCAGCATATTCTGAAGAAAAACCATGTAACATATGTTTTCTTCCAGATTCACCTTCAGCGGGTATTTCTACAGATTTATAATCAAAACCATGTTTTTCTTTAGATTGATTTATCCATATTTGATAGGAAATTTCTTTTCCAAATTCATCTCTTTTAATGCCATCATCATAACCACTATCATTAAAACCATTGGTAGTTGTATAAGCATCGTTTCTTAATTGACAGGGATCAACAAAATCAAATTGAAGGGGAGACAATAACGTTGGTTCATCACGATAATAAAAACGAACAAAAATATCATTATCACGATGTTGGAATATTTCATATAATCGTTGAGCTTGGTAGCCGGTCATATTTTCCGCTGCATGACATTTTTTAGAGCTCATGTATAAATCGAAACGTCTACCTATTCTATCTGCCCATTGTTCAGCAGCATCAATAGAAATACCTAATAATTCAGCATCAGGTGTAGGGGCTATTTTTATTCCTGAATCAACAACAACATCAGCATATCGATCAACAATTGCCCTTGCTTGTAAAGTGTCATGGTATGCCTTACGCGCATTAAGGCGCATTTCATGATGGTTTATATCAATAGAACGTCCTGAATGAGCTAAACCATTTGAATATTTAGCACCGGAACCAAGTTGATTACTTGAATAGTGTTTATATCCATAGGGATTATGTGACGATGAGGCGTTAGGGATGCTGTCAATACCTGAACTAAAAACAGAAGCGACAGATTGATAAATTTTCTCTAGTCTAGTATTCATTTTTTATCGTCTCATGTTCATATTAACAATACCTTTACCAACTAATTTAGTTTGTAATCGGTCTATTTTAGATTCAAGGATAGATATTTGACCTTGAACATCAGATAATTTTCTGCTTTTTTCTTGCTGAGAACCTTCACCAGAATCAAAACGATAAGATTCAGTAGAGCTAGTTAATAACTCGTCATAGAGTAAATTAGCTGCAGCTAACTGAGCTAATTTTTTTGTTAATCTCGCTTTTAATTGCGTGATACGTGAAGATGATAAACAAGACATGGTGTTATTTTGACCTAAAAAAAGAAAAAAGCAAGTATATACTAAAAATCTTGATTGTTGATATTTGATATTTAGTTCACTAATTTACGGTTTTCCGTGAAAGTCCCAAGGGGCCGCCAAATCAAAACGAGCAATTCTAATACCGAAAATATAAACATCCATTACGCCCTTCCAACCGGAATCATCATGAAGTGGAACAAACTTCCTTGTCGAGAAAGGAATAAATATATTTTTTAAATATACATGAGAAAAGAACCAGCTAATAAACAATCTAAATTTTATATACATTTTATTTTTCCTTAATCTGAAGAGACTTTTTAAGTAGTTCTAAAACCGTTTTTGAATTGATACTTTGAATATAATGTGCTTTTTTGCCTTTTTTCTTAGCTGTAGCACGTAAATCATTAACTCTAGCATCCAAAAAGCAATCAGCAGCTGCTAATGCATAAACACGACAATCAAGAGGTTCATTTCTTCTACCACCAGGACAATGAAAAGAGCCATCAGATAAACGTTCTTCAGCGGTTAATCCTTTATAATAGTCATTGTCATAACCAAGAGGAAAATCACAGTAGCCTGGCTTTTGTTCATCTTCAGAAATTCTTGCTATTTTTAATCGACGATACAATAAATTTTTATAATAAACAGTGGAGATCATAACAACATTTATATCATTATCTGCCTTTATCCATCTAAATCGTTTTACGTTTGTATGTCTAATTTCATCAAGCTGATCAGCCTTTTCATGTTTCTGTTTTTTAAGTAACGAAGCGCCACGAATAGGGATAGCTGATGGCCACATTGAAGTGAATTCATATACAGCTGAAGTACTATAATTATCGTTAGCATCCATAAAAATAATAACGGGTGAAAATTGTTGTCCAGTAGCATTTGAAAAAGTAAAACCTCCTGATTCAGCCCATGAACGCAAATCAGCCCAAGCTCCTGCAGATGGATCATCAACAGCACCTAGAACAATTTTATATTCAATAGACCAAGTTTTATAACCTAATCCATGCCCAACAACTTCTAATTCTAAACGAGCAGGATTAGTATCATCTTTATCTGAACCGCGTTGAACATCTAAGCCAACTGTTAAGAAAATAACACCATCAGGAATACTTCGACGATTATATATACCAACTAATTCAACAACATTTTGCAATATAGGTTTAGATCCCGTTTCCCTATATGGCATACCTTTGTACAAGTTTGTAAAGGTACGCAAACCATCCGGTGAATCCATAGCTTCCATATATTCACGATAATAATCAGTCCATGAAAGCATTCCACTAGGAGAATATAGCGAGCTCAATTGATAACTACGACGATGCAAATTAGTACTTTTGGCGGTTGGTTCCCATTTTCCTTTGCCTAACATCTGGCTTTTATGATGATTAAATATTGCATCATGGTAATATTCACAAAGATAATAAGCCTTGATTAATACACCAGCTTTTGTTTCAGAACGCAAACCATGCTGCAAACTTTCACCGGCATCATGATCAAGCCATTGATATTTTCCGCAATATGGACAAGGCACCATGTAATGGCGCTGATCACCTAACAGATATCGTTGCCACATTTCAGAGGTGTGATATTCAGTTGGCGTACTTATCCCCATTATTTTTTTACGTTCATTCCAGGCATTAGTTCGCCCTTCAGCCGCTTTAGTATATTTACCTTCACCGGTTCTCAAATTAACAGGAGCACCATCAATTTCATCTAAAATCAATATACGTTTTGAATCTGAACGTAAAGAGCTAGCTGATTGAGCAGAGGCCATATCTAAAGTTCCACCGTAATATGATTTAGAAAATAATTTATCTCCTGTTTTTCTAGATTTTGGATTATTACCGGTTGCAACGATTAATTTACGGAGATCACAAGAATCAATAAGCGGCTCTAAACGCTTAGAAGCCCATTTTTCTAGAAGAGTTTCAGTGCTCGATACATATAATATTTCAGCAGGATTTTCTATGAAGTACGCTATAACATCTTCAGCAGTAGCCGTTAAACCTAACTGAACGCCCTTCATAATGTCTTGCATGGTTATAGGGTTGTAAGGACTCATATTATCCATTAATTCCACGATATAAGGCGTTCTTGCGTTTCTATGTGGACCAGGAAAAGGGGTGCCTGGTGGGTAAATTCTACGACCCTCTATCCATTCACTAATTAACGGAGTAGGTGTTTTTATTTGTTTTTGCTCAATCATTGAATTGAGAAATTTTATTTCGGAATTCTTATAAACATCTTGAACAATATCATTCATGAGACTGTTCAACAGGCAAGCTAGCAATAAAATCAGTTTGACAGCGTTTGATGCTATCAAGAATAACAAAAACTTCTTCATCAATAAGTTGAGCAATTTTAACTGATATAGCTTGATCAGAAACTTCACACGTTGACATTATTGAATCAACAACCCTTGAAGAAAAAGAACCCCATTGAGTATGATCAATTTCTGAAAGTCGGCCCACAAACCTTTTAACAAGATTTCGACTGATAAACTTACCATCAGCAATATTATTTTTACGGCGTTTATCCCTGATATCCTCAATAGCTTTCAGCCTATCAAGTCCAGGTTTGTCCATTTCACTCTCATTAGCGAAGCTTTTAGAGGGGTATGGACCAGTATTTAAAATATGTTCAGGCTCGCCAGTGAGTTGATTCTTAGTAATCAGTGGTAATTCAGGGGCTTTTTGGTGTTGTGGAGTGATTTCAGCTAAGTTTTGAGCTTTTTGTAAGTTGCTCCAGGCTTTAGTTTGTCTAAATACCAGTAAGAAATCTTCCTCTTCAAAATATTTATTTTCATCAAGAGATAATTTTCCAGCCTTAACCCAACGACCAATAGTAGATCTATTGACTTTATATTTGGATTGAGCTTGGCTAGCGTTTAGTCTCATAAATTCCATATTTATAAAAAAGGTGTTGCGAGTTAATTGTATAACGCAATGCAACGACACGCAACATAATATAAAATGTTTCGCAGGTGCGAGTTTTCGGTCGTTGCGATATTGAG